>ERZ1674051.474-NODE-474-length-10029-cov-10.374975_pt1 | contig 10029 bp, 10 predicted proteins | sample MGYA00581125_ERZ1674051 | MGnify/ENA primary metagenome ERZ1674051 (study PRJEB41354, sample SAMEA4873326) | human saliva metagenome | biome: human-associated habitat [ENVO:00009003]; feature: mouth environment [ENVO:08000002]; material: saliva material... | reverse complement strand
ACAGTTGCCACACTCACTTGTGGGTCCTCTTTTGTCAACGCCTTGAAGATTTCTTCGGCCGTTGGATGCGTGTGTACACTTGCTAAAAACTCAAGCATCGCAACACGTTGAGGTGTAATTCTTACCCCTTTTTTGCGAAGTTGACCAACAACTTCCTTTAATTCTTCTTTATGCATACTATTACCTGATTTCTATGTACTAAGTTTTATTTTGTCATTCATTATTTTCTCAAATTTCCGGTTAAATTGCAAGTGTTTGAGTTAATATTTTTGTAACATTGTAACATTTTTGTAACAAAAGAAGACCCGCCCCTATTCGAGACGAGTCTTCTTGCTATTTTTATTTTTTGAGAAGTTTATTATATTGCATTCCTTCACGAAGAGCACTTGTATCAGTACCCAACGCTTCTGCAATCGTATAGGCAAATTCGAAGGTTGCAGCTGGTCCACATCCCGTAATGAGTTTTCCATCTGTTTCCACGAGCTGTCCTGTATACGTTCCTTGATTGATGTCTTTTTCTACACCAGGGTAGCAAGTATATTTCTTGCCCTTGAGTAATCCTGCACGGTGTAGTGCCATTGGGGCTGCACAAATCGCTGCGATAATTTTTCCTTTTTTAGAATACTCTTTTAGTTTCTTAATAAGAAATTCATCATCTCGTAAATGAGTGGCTCCTGGAAGACCGCCTGGTAGTACGAGCGCATCGATATCTGCCCAGTAGAATGTATCGAGTACATCATCCATTTTTACAGGAATATGATGACTACCTGTAATGACTTCACTGCCAAGTCCTACTGTGTGCACTGTGTGTCCTGCTCTTCTTAAAATATCAACCGTTGCAAGGCCTTCGATTTCTTCAAATCCTTGCGCGAAAAATACAACGACATTTGCCATTCTTTTGGCCTCCTCTTATTTTTTGAATAAGCCCATAACTCCACGTGTAATTACACGGCCAACTTCACGACCCACACTTGACATAACGTTCTTAGTGAAGCGGTCCATTGCTGAATCTCCGCGTTTTGTAGCGGCTTGACGCGCTTGACGTTCCAATTCTTTTTGTTCACGTTCGCGTTCTTTTTCTTCTAATTTTGCTTGTCTTTCAGCTTCTTTTTGTGCAAGAGCTTCTCGTTTTTCAGCCTCTTTACGCTCTAATTCTGCTTGTTTTTCTGCTTCTTTTTGCGCAAGTTCAGCTTCTTGCTCTTGTTTGAACTGCTCATCTAATGCTGCTAATTGTTCATGAGCTGATTCACGGTCAAACATTTCTGCATATTTATCGTAGAATGCTGATTGATTGATGAGTTGTTGACGAACAAGTGGATCACCTGCATCTAATTTACTCTTAGGAGGGTAAATTGATACTACTTCTGCAAAGCTTGGAGAACCATCTTCTTGAAGTGTTGAAACAACTGCATCCCCTACTTTAAGGTTTGTAATTACTGTTACTAAATCTTGTCCATCTTCTTGACGGAAAGTTTCAGCAACTGCTTTTACGTTCTTTTGTTCAGCTGGAGTGAACGCACGTAATCCGTGTTGAACGCGGTTCCCTAATTGGCTCGCGATAGCATTTGGAATATCAGTTGGGTTTTGTGTTACGAAGAAAATACTAATTCCTTTAGAACGGATTAAACGAACGATTAATTCGATTTTCTCTTGAACTGCAGCATTGCTTTGTCCGAATAACACGTGAGCTTCATCGAAGAAGAAGACTAATTTTGGTTTATCTAAGTCCCCAACTTCTGGTAAGTTTTCGTATAATTCTGATAAGAACCATAATAAGAATGTTGCGTATAATTTTGGTGTTTGGAATAATTTTTCAGACGCTAAAATATTGATGACCCCACGGCCATTTTGGTCTTGTTTGAATAAGTCATTGATTTCAAACGCTGGTTCACCGAAGAATTGGTCTCCACCTTGTTGTTCTAATACGAGTAAGCTACGTAAAATAGAACCAATTGATTGTTGTGCGATATTTCCGTATAAGTTACGTAATTCCCCAGCATGTGCGCCTACGTAATTTAACATTGCACGTAAGTCTTTAATGTCGATTAATAATAATCCTTGGTCGTCGGCTACTTTAAACGCAATGTTTAAAATACCTTCTTGAGTTTCATTTAAACCTAATAATTGAGCTAATAAAATTGGTCCCATTTCTGAGATTGTAGTACGGATGTTAATTCCGTTTTCCCCAAAGACATCCCAGAAAGCAACAGGATATGAGCTTGGTTCGAAGTCTTCTACATGAACTTTTGCCAAACGTTCTGCAATCTTCTCAGTTACTTCGCCTTTTTCAGCAAGGCTTGCTAAATCCCCTTTAATATCTGATAAGAATACAGGAACTCCTGCTTCACTTAATTGCTCCGCTAATACTTTTAACGTTACAGTTTTACCTGTACCTGTAGCCCCTGCAATGACACCGTGACGGTTTAGTTTATTCGCCATAAATTGAGCTGGTTTTGAACCATATCCGAAAGAAATAGTTTGAGTCATAAAACTCCTCCTTTTATTTTTACACTTCTACAATATTACAGAAAGCGCTAAAATGCTACTAAAATGAAAGGAAAAATCTAGATTATTTGACTTGTTTTGATATTCAAAGTATATTTATTTAGAATAGAAATATAATTCAAAGGAGAACCCATTATGAAATGGAAAATTATTGCAGATTCAGGTTGTGATTTACGCGAAATCGAGAATCTTGCTCCAGATACACAGTACATTAACGTACCGCTAACAGTTCAAGTAGGTGACAAACACTATACAGATGATGCCTCTTTAGATATCGATGCTATGATGATTGAAATGTATCAATCGAAAGACCAAACAGCTTCAGCCTGCCCTAGCCCAGATGCATTCCTTGAAGCTTACAAAGGTGCAGAAAACGTCATCGCCATTACGATTACAGGTGGCTTATCAGGAAGTCAAAACAGTGCGCAACTCGCAAAAAACATGCTTTTAGAAGAAGCACCTGAAACAAATATCGAAGTGTTCGATAGTCTTTCAGCCAGCGGTGAAATGGTTCTTTTCGTACAAAAAGCCAATGAACTCATCGCACAAGGCCTCTCTTTTGAAGAAGTCGTAGCTGCGTTAAAAGATTATTTAGCAAGTACAAAACTATTATTCGCACTAGCTCGTGTCGATAACTTAGTGAAAAATGGTCGTTTAAATAAATTAGTCGGTGCCGTTATCGGAATGCTCAATATCCGCTTAGTCGGTAACGCATCTCCAGAAGGAACCTTAAACCTTCTTCACAAAGCAAAAGGTCAAAAGAAAGCTGTTCAAGCAGTTTGGTCTGAAATGAAGAAGAATGGCTACAAGGGTGGTCGCGTGGTTATTAGCCATTGCAGTAACCCAGAAATCTGCGGCTTAATTCAAGCAGCCGTTCATAGCGAATTCCCAGACGCGGATGTATCAAGCATCCATACAAGCGGTGTCTGCAGCTACTATGCAGAACAAGGCGGAATCTTAATGGGATACGAAGCTTAATCTTACGAATACGAAAAGCCTCTCTAATCACTTGGATTAGAGAGGCTTTATTTGTTTTGATTAGAATAATGCTTTTAATTCGACTTCTGGATGTTTATCTTTGAACCAGTTTAAGGCAAATTGGTTTTCAAATAAGAAGACTGGTTGGTCAAATCGGTCACGACATAATAAGTTACGGCTTGATGACATATTTGGATCCAGTTGTTCTTCGTCAATCCAACGAGCAATCTTACTTCCGATTGGTGTCATAACTACCTCTGCATTATATTCATTTAACAAGCGGTATTGGAACACTTCGAATTGAAGTTGACCAACGGCACCAAGGATATATTCTCCTGTATGGTACGTCTTGTACAATTGGATGGCTCCTTCTTGTACTAACTGCTCGATTCCTTTATGGAATGATTTTTGTTTCATCACGTTTTTCGCAGCCACTTTATTAAAGATTTCAGGCGTAAATTGTGGTAGTGGTTCGAACTGAACAGGAGTTTTTCCTGAGTAAATCGTATCTCCGATTTGGAAGTTCCCTGTATCGTAAAGTCCGATGATATCCCCTGCTACGGCTGCTTTCACCGTTTCACGGCTATCGGCCATGAATTGCGTTGTATGAGATAATTTCATTTTCTTTTGCGAACGGTTCACTGTAATATCCATCCCTGGAGTAAATTCTCCTGAACAGATACGTACAAATGCGATACGGTCGCGGTGGGCTGGGTTCATGTTTGCTTGAATCTTGAAAATGAATCCTGTGAATTGTTCTTGAAGTGGATCAACGAGTTCTCCTGATTCAGTTTTCTTTGCAGATGGACTTGGCGCAAAGTCAACGAATGCGTCTAAGAATGTTTGAACCCCAAATCCTGTTAAGGCTGACCCAAAGAATACAGGCGTTAATTTACCCGCTGCGATTTTTTCTTCGTCAAAAGCATTCCCTGCTTCTAGTAAAAGTTGTGCATCCTCGATGGCTTGGCTATATAGCGTTGATTGTTTAAACGCATAATCACCGTCCACTTCGCCCTCTTCGTTCAATGGTAAGAAGTCATTATCTTCATTTTCTTCTGGATGCATCAATTCTACACGTTTATTGTAAATATCATATAAGCCAAGGAATGTTTTTCCCATCCCCATTGGCCAGTTCATTGGATACGCGTCAATGCCTAATACTTCTTCTAATTCCGCGATTAATTCTAATGGTTCACGTCCATCACGGTCTAATTTGTTGATGAATGTGAAGATTGGAATGCCACGCATACTACAAACTTCGAATAATTTCTTCGTTTGCGGCTCAATCCCTTTGGCACTGTCGATGACCATCACGGCACTATCCACAGCCATTAATGTACGATACGTATCTTCTGAGAAGTCCTCGTGCCCTGGTGTATCCACAATATTAATATGGTTTCCATCGTATTCCACTTGCATCACTGAACTCGTTACAGAAATCCCACGTTGCTTTTCGATTTCCATCCAGTCAGATTTTGCAAACTTCCCTGTTTTCTTCCCTTTTACGGTACCGGCCTGACGAATCGCACCCCCGTATAAGAGTAATTGTTCTGTAATCGTTGTTTTCCCAGCATCCGGGTGGGAAATAATCGCAAAGGTCTTGCGAGATTGTACTTCTTCTTTTAAGTGTGACATGAGTATCTCCTTCGTGTTTATTCTCAAGTATTATAGCCGATTTTCATGATTTTTAAAAGTTTAAAAACACCCTCTAGAAGGATTGGCGAAAGTGCGGTATACTTATAGACAGTAAAATGTCTTTCAGGAGGTTGCTCAATGTCGAAAGAATTACCCATTATTTATATTAGTTTAACCGGAAATACACATAACTTTGTCACTCGTTTAAAAGACCATTTACGCTTTTTGGACCCCTCTTTAAACGTGACACTAACGAATGTGAAAGACCTTGTCAAAGGACAAGAAGACTACTTCAAAGTAGGAAAACCATTCGTTGCGTTTCTTCCAACTTACTTAGAAGGTGGAAATGGCGTGGATAACGGAGACGTCGAAGTCCTAACGAATCCACTTGGCGATTTCTTAGCCTACGAACATAATTACGCACATTGCTTTGGTGTCATTGGTAGCGGAAATCGTAACTTCAATAAGCAATTCTGCCTCACTGCTCGTCAATATTCTGAACGTTTTGGATTTCCAGTGCTCGATGAATTTGAGCTACGTGGAAGTAACCGCGACGTGGAGCGCATTGCCGCAATGCTTCTTGAAAAAATCTAAACACATAAATAGGCCCGCAGAAATTCTGCGAGCCTTTCTTTTTATTTAAAATAGTTTTTGCATTTTTCACTAAAGCCAACTAATGCTTCTATTGTTGAAGGTTCCATCGCGGTATGTCCTGCTGCTTTGGCAAAAATCAATTCTGCACCTTCAACAGCTTTTGCCAATTCAAATGCCGCACTCGGCAGGCAGTCTACATCATAACGACCATGAACGATATGCATTGGAATTCCCTTGAAGACCTCTGCACGATTCAAGATGTAATTATCATCTTCCACAAAACAATGATGATAGAAGAAATGGCATTCCATTCGCGCAATCGTGAGTGCTCCGCGAATCCCTGCTTCATCCCAAACAATCGGGTCATACGGAATTAACTTCACGAGACCATGTTCCCACTCTGCCCACGCACGCGCTGCCTCTAGACAAATCGATTCATCCTCTGATGTCAAACGCTTGTAGTACGCGTTTACAAGTTCTCCTTGTTCTTCAACAGGAATCGGCGCCTTAAACTTCTCGAAGTTCTCTGGATAAAAATGAGACGCCCCATCTTGATACAGCCAATCGACATCACTTTGACGACCAAGGAAAATCCCACGAAGCATTAATCCTACCACACGTTCACGGTGTGCAATCGTGTAATGTAGGGCCAGCGTTGTTCCCCAGCTACCACCAAAGACAAGCCATTTTTCAATCCCTAGTGCTGTACGGATTTTCTCCATATCGGCAACTAAATCATGCGTGGTGTTTTCTTCTAAAGACGCAAATGGTGTACTTTTTCCACATCCACGTTGATCGAATTGGATAATGCGATAAAACTCGGGATCAAAAAACTGTCGATTCACAGGAGACGATGCCCCTCCTGGTCCTCCATGTAACACAACAACTGGATGTCCTAGGGGATTCCCTGACTCTTCCACATAAATGGTATGCAAGGGGCTCACTGGAATCATGTGTTCTTTGTATATTTCAATTTCTGGATATAATTCTGTTCTCATTTCTTGGCTCCTTTAATCACTTCTTGAACTCTCTTTTGAAATTCTGGTAAGACTTCTTTTTCAAACCATGGATTTTTGGCCATCCATCGGCGGTTTAGAGGTGAAGGATGTACGAGTGGAAACATTTTTGGTAAGTACTCTTTATAGGCTCTAACTGTTTCCGTTAAATTTTTCTTCTTTGTCTCTTTTAAATAATAGTCTTGCGCGTATTTTCCAACCAATACTATCAGTTCAATATCCGGCATTAAGGCTAAGGTGTCTTCATGCCATTTTTCGGCAAACCCTTTGCGCGGTGGAAGGTCTCCAGATTTTCCTTTTCCTGGATAATAGTAATCCATCGGAACGACCGCAAATAAATCCGATTGATAGAAGAAATCACGAGTTACACCCATCCAACTTCTGAGGTTATCACCGCTTTGGTCATTCCAAAACAAGCGACTCTCTTGCGCTTTAATCCCAGGTGCTTGCCCTACAATCAAAATTTTCGCTTTTCGTGGCGCAGAAAATAAAGGCGCTATCCCTTCTTTGGTGTACTTAGCATTTTGTGGATCTGCTTCAATCTTCTGCATTAACTTTTCTAAATCGTTCATCTTATGACCACCTTTCCTTTTTAGAATACTCCGATAGCCTTACTTGTGCAAATGCTTGAGTGTAGAAACGACAAAAAACACCTAAACTCACATGGAATTTAGGTGTTCTACTTGTTTTATTTTAAGCGTGGTGTTTTCAACACACGAGGTAAAGTTCTATTTGAAAGTACTCGTGGTAATGTATGTGATTTCTCTTTTCGAGCTGTTTTATACATCACTGGTCTTGATGTTGCAGGAGTCCCTACATAGGTTTCTCTTGCAGCACTTGAACGACCTGATGTTGATTGCAATGCTTGTTTTTTTGCTTGTTTTTTTGCTTGTGAGCGAAGTTTTGGATTTGAAACTTTATTTCGCTGACGATATACACGTTGCGGTACGGCTTCGGTAGCGACTACTGGAGTAGATGTCTTTTGTGCTCTATTGACAGTAGCATCAGCCCCAGTTCTTTGAGCAGAACGCGTATTTCCAGTTCGAGCTCTACGAGTATTTCTACGAGCCTGTTTTTGTTTCCCTTTAATTCCTAAGAAAACAGCGATGATAAGGATGATATAAAATGCTCCTTTACCGAGTCCTTCAGCAATTTTGTCTGTATCTAGTTGATCAAAGAAGTTATCAATTTGATCAAAGACATCTTTGCTTTCAGAGCCTTTTGCATTCCCTTTCGAATCACTCTTGTTTGAATTATTGGCGTTTGAACTCTTTTCGTTCGAGTTCGCAGCTTTCGCGGCAGTAGTAGCTTCTTCTTCCTCTTCACTTGCATTGGCCAAATCCTCTAGAAATTTGTTTCGTTCTTTGTCCGTTGCCGTGAATTGAAACGCTTTTGTGACTTTCCCATCTTCGACAGGAATCAAATCATAATAGATAACATTGTGGTCTTCAATGGTCTCAACAAATGATTGAACTATGAGGCTATTATCTGTATCTCGATATACGTAAAGTCGAATACCGCCCTTCCCTGTCGGAAGGTTTTTAATTTGAACGGGAACTTTAATCTCTTTATATTGAGGGTTATTATAAGTTAACTTAATCGTCACTGTCGCATTATAATCTTCCCCATCCACAAAGTTGATTTTTTGTTCAAAGGCGCCTTGTATCTTCATCTTTGTGGTGTCTACTGGTTGTTGAGTTTCAGCATTGACTGTTGAAACATGTGCAAAGGTTCCTACTAACAATAAAGTGGCAATCAGTACCGCAAGCCATTTCAACCCAAAGAAAGATTTGTTAGCTTGTTGTTTCATGATTATTTACCTGCTTCGTCCCAAACTTTACGTCCTGATGCTAATGAAGCAATGTTTTCAGCGATTTTTGCGTTGTTTTGACCGTCCATTAATACAACTGTATTGTTTGGACCTTCAGCAAGAGCTTTTTTAGCGTCGATTGCTAAGTATTCTAACGCAGCAGCATTTAAGTTAGATTCGTTTAATGCATTGTTGATAGCTGTTAATTGAGCAACAGTTGCTTGAGTGTCAATAGCGATTTTTTCAGCATGTGCACGAGCATCTGCTAATAATTTGTTGTTTTGAGTTCTTGTATCCATTTCAACTGTTTTTTGACGAGCATCAGCAGCGATTAACGCAGCATCACGTTCACGGTCAGCAGTGATTTGTTTGTTCATCGCTTCAACGATGCTTTGTGGAGGAATTACTTCACCGATGTTTACACGGTCGATTGTAACCCCGTAAGAGTCTGTTTTACCGAATACACGTTGGTTTAAATCAGTGTTGATTTTGTTAGTACCACCAAGGATTTCAGCCATTGTCATTGTACCGATAATGTCACGTAATTCGTTTTGGATATCTAAAAGTAATAATCCTTCTGGGTTTGTGTTTCCATATAAGTATTCTTCAAGATTATCTACGTGGTATTTAGCTGAAGCGTCAATTGTTAAATTAACGTTGTCTTTTGTGATGATTTCTTGAGGATCTAAGTCTAATGAACGTTGACGCATATCTACAACGTAAGCAATGTTACGAATGATTGGTGTTACAAAGTGTAATCCTGGTCCTAATTCTCCAACGTAACGTCCAAATGATTGAACAGCAGCTTTGTGTCCTTGTTGAACGATACGAATTGATTTGAAAGCAATAATTAATAAGATTAATACTACGGCGATAATTAAGATTGTTACTGGCATTTTAAATTTCCTTCTTTCTAAATAGTTACATATACTAATTTTTCTGGATTGATTTCCTCAATCACTTTTACATATACCAACCCATCCTCGTAGTCAATGACTTCAAGTGGTTGTCCTTCTTCGACTGACATAACATCCAAAATTTTATATGGATAGTTCCGTCCTCGGTAATTAAACGTTCCGAAGACTTGTTCGGAGAACGCCTTAAACTGTCCATGCAATAATGTTTTAATTGCATCGGGCCAGTTTTCAACTTTTTTCTGATGACTTTCGACTTCATTCTCGATGACCGTCCGGAAATAAGTTGATACGTCCGTTGAGATGATCTTCAAAAACGCTTCTTTTAAAGAGGGCTCAATCGTAAAGTTAATCCGTTCAGTCTTATTTTCGTTCGACCATGGTTGTTTTCTCATACCCATTCTCCTTTCTTTATATCTCTTGATGAACATATTATAACACGTTCCGAATATAATACAAGTGTAATATCTCGTAAAATGTAAATTTTTCACCTAGAGTGCATTTTCGTTCAAAAACATTGATATAACAAGGATTATTTTATATGAAAATATCCAAATTTCTGAGCAAATAATATTAA
>ERZ1674051.473-NODE-473-length-10055-cov-19.556400_pt1 | contig 10055 bp, 10 predicted proteins | sample MGYA00581125_ERZ1674051 | MGnify/ENA primary metagenome ERZ1674051 (study PRJEB41354, sample SAMEA4873326) | human saliva metagenome | biome: human-associated habitat [ENVO:00009003]; feature: mouth environment [ENVO:08000002]; material: saliva material... | reverse complement strand
GTTGCATCATGAGAGCAGCGTCTGCTGGTGTTGCAACACCTCCAGCTGCAAAGTTGACAACTGGTAATTTCCCATGTTCGTGGACGTATTTAACTAATTCTACTGGTACTTGCAAGTCCTTGGCTGCGACATAGAGTTCATCTTCACGGATATTTTGAATGCGACGGATTTCTTGATTCATCATACGCATATGACGGACTGCCTGAACGATGTCTCCTGTTCCTGGCTCCCCTTTTGTACGGATCATCGATGCTCCTTCAGCAATACGACGCAAGGCTTCTCCTAGGTCTTTTGCACCACAAACAAAAGGAACTTGGAATTCTTTCTTGTCCACATGGAAACGATCGTCAGCTGGAGACAGCACTTCGCTCTCATCAATATAGTCAATCTCGATGGCTTCTAAAATCTGAGCTTCAACAAAATGCCCAATTCGAACCTTAGCCATAACTGGAATGCTGACTGCTTCTTGAATTTCCTTAATCATCTTAGGATCACTCATACGAGAGACACCACCAGCCGCACGAATATCAGCTGGGATTCGCTCCAAAGCCATAACCGCTGCTGCACCTGCAGCCTCTGCAATTCTTGCTTGTTCAGGGTTTTGAACGTCCATGATGACGCCACCTTTAAGCATTTGTGCCAAATTTTTGTTTAATTCATAACGATTTTCAGTCATTTTTTCTTCCTCAATAGTTGTGTTGATAGCTACAGTTTTATTGTAAAGTAAAAAAGACTGCATAACAAGATAAAATAAATCAATTTGTCCGGGTACAATTGTCTAAACATAAAAAAGCACCCACATAGGGGTACTTTTATTTCTTAGATTTTTTAATGCTTTTCACAAGATAAAAGAGATATCCTGAAACCATATAAGCAACAAAGATAGTGGCTGCCCATTTAAAGACAAAGCCCCAACCATGTTTGGTAGCATTCAAAAAGAAATAAGGGAAGGGACTATCCTTAGCATTAGGGACATCCATCTTTAGAACAAAACCGTTTAAGAGGGCAAAAATCATATAAAGCAAAGGAAGGCTAGTCCAAAGCATGGGATCAACCAACTTATATTGACGACTCTTATCAAAAATAATTGTATCTGCTAAAAACCAGAGAGGGACAATATAATGACAAAGGAAATTTTCCAAACGGTAAAAATCTGTCGTCAAGGGAGCTAGCATGAAATGATAGATGACACAAGTAATCATAATACTCATAGTGACGCCACCTTTGAGACGTAGAATACCAGGACTCTGCCAACTATCACCACCACTACGCATCTTTAACAAAAGATAACCTGTAAAGAGTACAACCAAAAGGTTAGAAAGTACTGTGTAGTAAAGCAACATCCCTAAACCACCGCGTTTGGTAATCTCCAAGTATACACCGGTAAAGGCTGCTATAAATAAAAAGATACGACTATAAAATATTACTTTTTCGTTTTTAATCATGATTAAATCTTCTTCACAAATTCCGACTTAAGCTTCATGGCACCAAAACCATCAATTTTACAGTCGATGTTGTGGTCACCTTCTACAATACGGATGTTTTTAACACGAGTTCCTTGCTTCAGGTCTTTAGGTGCACCTTTTACCTTAAGGTCCTTAATCAAAGTGACTGTATCTCCATCAGCTAGTTTATTTCCATTTGCATCGATGGCAACAACTCCTTCTTCAACTTCTGCTTGCTCAGCAGGATTCCACTCATAAGCACATTCTGGGCAAACAAGAAGTGTGCCATCTTCATATACGTATTCTGAATTACATTTTGGGCAATTTGGTAAATGATTCATTTTATCTCCTTAAAAAACGTTGATTGTTTGATTGTCAAATTTTCTTTAACAGCAACTATTATACCTTAAAACAGGCTATTTGACAAATCATGATAAAAAAACGATCAACCGAAACCCGGTTCATCGTTTTTTTAGTTTCTTATAAATGTTTTTGTGCTTCTGATTTGATTTTTTCAACAACCTCTAAAATAGAGAGTCCAGTTGTATCTAAATAGATTGCATCCTCAGCTTGTTTTAGAGGCGAAGTTTCACGATGACTATCTTTGTAGTCACGCGCAGCAATCTCTTCCTTCAAAGTTTCCAAATCCGTTTCGATTCCCTTTGAAAGATTTTCTTTGTAACGACGTTCTGCACGTTCATCTACAGATGCTACAAGAAAAATCTTTAATTCAGCCTTAGGCAAGACCACTGTACCAATATCACGACCATCCATGACAATACCACCTTGCTTGGCAATCTCTTGCTGAAGGGCTACTAATTTTTCTCGAACAGCTGGAATCGCCGCAAAGGCAGAAACAGCATTGGTTACTTCATTTTCACGGATTGGATTTGTCACATCGACATCTCCAACAAAAACAAGCTGTTCTCCTGTTTCAGCGCGACCAAAGCTAATCGGATATTGTTCCAGTAATTCAAGAAGTCGTGAAGACTCTTCTGGACTAACTTGGTTGTTCAAAGCGATGTAAGTCGCAGCACGATACATAGCACCCGTATCCAGATACGTATAACCAAAGTCCTTAGCGATAATCTTAGCTACTGTACTCTTACCACTGGAAGCTGGCCCATCAATAGCAATCTGAATTGTTTTCATCGTCACTCCTATCTTGTCTTAAGGACATCACCTGGATTTGCAAACCAAGTACCTGAAGACATATGACCAGGGTTTAGAGCTTCCAATTGAGCAATAGAAATCCCAGCTCGAGCGGCAATCGCTGCTTCCCCTTCACCTGCCATGACTGTAATTGTGCCCTCAGAATCAGTATGTGCTTCTGTATGTTCTTGTTGAGTTGTTTCTGCTTCTGTTGACTCTGTTGACTGAGCAGTAGTAGCCACTGTTGTAACTTGCTCTACTTTTGGTGCTGAAGAATCATAAAAATCTTTCAAAGCTGAAGTACGATCACTTCCACCTGATGACAAGTAGACTAATACAACTACCATCCCAACAACAATCACAAAGAAAAGAATCGCTAGAACAGTTAAAATACGATTCGCCACGACACCTGAACCTTTTTTGTTTCGTTGACGACGTTCTGTTCTTGTTTCTTCTTCCTGGTTCTCATAAATATCTTCTTGCCACGGTTCCTTTTCCATACCTTACTCCTTGAGTTTTTTTTAGTTTCTTATTACAATATAAATATGAAGATTAGACTTATACCTGAACGCTGCATTGCTTGCGGGCTCTGCCAAACTTATTCAGAATTATTTGATTACCATGATAATGGCATCGTCCGTTTTTTCGATGATTCTGAGCAATTAGAGAGAGAAATCCCTTCTAGCGACGATGTATTAGAAGCCGTTAGAAATTGCCCTACTCGTGCTCTGATCAAAGAGGAATTTTAAATTTTGGTGGAGCATAGACCTCTATTTTCCACTCCCTCTAGTTTAGCATATTTTTCTAGAAAATTATAGTCTTTTGTTAGACTATTTTTATACAATTTTACTTTTATTTTTTCTGATATTTTAATAATAAATAAACTGTTCTTTTAGGACATTTATCGATGACATTATCACTAAAAAACTGCTAGTCTTTTTTGTTTCAATTTTATAAGGAGCTAGAAAAAAGAGGAAACACTTCCTCTTTTTTTATTTTATTCAATTGATTAATCTTCAAATCCATTTGGATGTTGACTTTGCCAACGCCATGCATCTTCACACATCTCTGTAATACCAAGTTCTGCTTCCCAACCGAGCTCTGCTTTGGCTTTTGCTGGATCTGAGTAGCAAGCTGCGATATCACCCGGACGACGTTCAACGATACGGTAAGGAATTGGACGTCCGACTGCTTTCTCCATATTTTGGATAATTTCAAGAACAGAGTAACCTTTTCCTGTACCAAGGTTGTAAATATTTAGACCTGAACCCTTTTGAAGTTTCTTAAGTGCTGCAACGTGCCCTTTTGCTAGGTCAACGACGTGGATATAGTCACGCACACCTGTTCCGTCTTCAGTATCGTAGTCGTCTCCAAAGACTTGAACTTGTTCCAACTTACCAACTGCGACTTGTGTAACATATGGAAGAAGGTTATTTGGAATACCGTTTGGATTTTCACCTAAGTCACCACTCTTATGAGCTCCAATTGGATTGAAATAACGAAGCAACACAACGTTCCATTCTGAATCGGCTTTATAGATATCTGTCAAGATTTCTTCAAGCATTAGCTTGGTACGACCATATGGATTTGTAGCTGAAAGAGGGAAATCTTCTAAGATTGGGACTGTATGAGGATCTCCATAAACAGTTGCTGATGAGCTGAAGATGATGTTCTTACAGTTAGTCTCTTCCATAACTTTCAAGAGACTGACAGTTCCAGCGATATTGTTATCATAGTAGGCAAGTGGGATACGTGTAGATTCCCCTACAGCCTTCAAACCAGCAAAATGGATAACTCCTGTTGGTTCTTCATGTTTGAAAATATCACGAAGTGTATCTGTATCACGAATATCTGCTTCGTAGAAAGGAATTTCTACGCCTGTGATTCTTTCGACTACTTCAAGACTTTTACGACTACTATTGACCAAATTATCCACGACAACTACTTGGTGTCCCGCTTGGACCAGTTCGATGACAGTATGAGTTCCGATAAAACCTGCTCCACCTGTTACCAGAATTTTTTCTTGCATTTTATTTCCTCAATTCTTGGATTATTTTTTTCATTTTACCATTTTTGATAGGGAAAGTCATTTACTTTCCTAACACTATCGTAAAATCTAAGTAAAAGATTTACGATTGTTTCTTTTTAATGTATCTTTCAGTCGGATAATCTGCTGGATCTAATACTCCACTTCTCCCCTGAAGCATTTGAGCTAGATGATAACCGATTATGGGACCAGTCGTTAACCCTGAAGATCCTAGACCACTTGCTGTATAGACTCCTGATAAGTTTGGAACCTGTCCGAAAAATGGAGAGAAATCACTTGTATAAGCACGAATCCCCACACGTTCACCAGATGAAACTGCACCCTTTAAACTCGGATAAAATGGATTCGCTGCCTCAGCCATTTGTTGGAGCAAATTGTTATCGACTGTAAGATCAAATCCCATGTCATTCTCATGGGTAGCTCCTAGAGATAACTTGCCTACAGGAAATGGTATCAAATCCCACTCACCTTCAGGCATAACTACAGGATAAGCTCCCATGTCTTGTTCCACTTGGTAATCTCGGAGTTGCCCCTTTTGAGGACGAACATCAACCTCATAGCCTAAAGGTTCCAAAATGTGACCAAGCCAAGCTCCCGTAGACAATATGACTTGATCAAAAACATGATTGTCTATTTGATAGCCCGATGATAGAGATTTTAGACTGACCTCTTTCTTTATGACCTTAACCTGACTGGCTTCAAGTAAACGACTGACTAAAAGTTGGCCATCTACTCGAGCTCCTCCAGAAGCATAGAGCAATCTCTCAAATCCCTTTAGACCAGGGAATAGGCTGCTTGCAGCAGCTTGGTCCAAAATGGCTAATTCGCCAATTAAGGGAGATTCATCTCTACGTTGCAAGGCTAAGTCATAGAGTTCCTCGAGCTTGGAATCATCTTTTTTGAGAAGGAAGACTCCTGAGCGCTGGTAGAAATCAACCTTTTGACCAGTTTTTTCTAAATCAGCTAATAAATCTACATAAAAGTCTGCTCCTAGGCGAGCCATCTTGTACCAGGCCTTATTGCGTCGTTTAGAAAACCAAGGACTGATGATTCCTGCCGCTGCCTTGGTAGCTTGTCCGTACCCATGATCAAAGACAGTTACTTCGACATCTGCTTCCTTAGAGAGATAGTAGGCAGCTGTTGCCCCTACAATTCCTGCTCCTACAATGGCAACTTTTTTCATTGTCTTTACCTTCTAACTAGATATGATGGAATGGATTGGTAGAAGCCTGACTTGCGACTACTTCTAGCAACCAAGCATTCTCTTCCTTCCATTCGTTCAAGAGCTCTGCAATTTTTTCGATAAAAAGTACCTCGATATAGTGTCCCGGATCTAGAGCTAATAAACCATCTGACAGCATATCTTGGGCAGTGTGGTAGTATATGTCTCCAGTAATGTAGACATCCGCTCCTTTTGCTAAAGCATCAGGATAGAACGATTGACCACTTCCACCACAAATGGCCACTCTTGAAATGTTTTTTTGCAAATCACTCTCATGATAAAACACCATACGGAGACTATCTAGACCAAAAACTTCCTTAACATGACTGGCAAATTCTTCAAAGGTTTGAGGGCGAATAGTGCCAATACGACCAATCCCACGTTCAGGACCTGTTTCCTGTAGATAAGTTGTGTCCTCAATATCCAATAGTTGGCAGAACCAGTCATTAAGACCATTTTCAACAATATCGATATTAGTATGACTGACATAAACAGCGATATCGTGCTTGATGAGATTGATATAAATCTGATTTTGAGGACGGCTAGCTACCAAGTCCTTGATTGGACGAAAGATAGGCGCGTGCTTGACGATAATCAAATCTACTCCCTTTTCAATGGCTTCTGCAACCGTTTCTTCACGAATATCAAGGGCAACCATGACCTTTTGGATTTCTTTGTCTAAGGTACCAATCTGCAAACCACGGCTATCACCCTCCATAGAAAATTCTTGGGGGCAATAGGCTTCATAACGCTTAATCACTTCACTTGCTTTCATGGAGCACCTCCTTGATGGCTTGAATTTTATCTGCTAGAACCTGACGTTCTTCTTGATTTTTTTCTGGAATTTGAGTAAGGGCAAACTCAAGCTTAGCAGCTTCTTTTTGCCATTTTTGGACAAATACGGGGCTAAGTTCTTTAGATAGAAAAGAACCAAAGCGGGTGTCACTTGCTGACAATGTCATTTCACCAGCTTCTACAACTATGATCTCGTAGAATTTTCCAGCTTCTTCTAGGATACTTTCTGCTATGATTTGAAAACCATGCTCTTGAAGCCAACTACGTAACTCATCTTCACGATTATTCGGTTGGAGAATCAATCGCTCAACAGTTGCTAGTTTGTCCAAACCATCTTCTAATATCGTAGCAATCAAGCGACCACCCATTCCGGCAATAGTGATAACAGATACTTGATCACTTTCTTCAAATGCTGCTAAACCATTAGCTAAACGAACTTGGATTTTATCAGCTAATCCATGACTCTCAACATTTTTGACCGCAGATTGATAGGGACCTACCACTACCTCTCCTGCAATCGCACGTTCGATGTGACCCTTTTCAACTAATTCAATTGGTAGATAAGCATGGTCGCTTCCAACGTCCAGTAAAACGGCTCCTTGCGGAACAAAAGAAGCTACCGTTTCTAATCTCTTTGAAATCATCTTCTCTCACTTTCCAAAAGTCTATTTCCCTTTATTATACCATATTTTATCTAGCAATCCTGTACCTAAAAAAGACCGCAATCAAGGATTGCAGCCTTACTTTATTTTTTAGCTTGATAACGACTTGTCAGGATGAAAATGACAGCAAATATGACCATCATAATGCTATAGACAGGTAATGTTTGTCCTGTAAGTGTTGAAATTTCAAGCAATTTTTGAATTTTTGGAAATAGAGCTGTTCCAAGGAAGCCACCAACTGACCAAATAATCAAGAGGACACGCCACAGACTAAATGGCAAACAAGCTCTAACTACAGACATGAAACCAATCGATGCCAGTAGATAATACAGAAGTGTTGAAATTTCAATGGCTGACCAGCCTTGACTGGTTCCAAAAATTTTAACAAAGAGAACACTAAAAATTACCATCAAGGCACTTGGTAATGCACGGAGCATGGATTTTCTGAGGAAGTTTTGTTCCACAGGTTTGATATTTCGCTCAAAGGTCAATACGAACGGTGGGAATCCTTCCACAAACTGGTCAATCATGGTAATCTGAATCGGAATGAATGGGAAAATCAAAATCCATTCAGTACGTCCCAACAAAGCACTGGCAATACAGATAACTGCTAGCAAGAAGGAATAGATTGTCTTAATCAAGAAAATCGGAGCAATGTGGGCAATGTTATTGACTACACGACGACCTTCAAAGAGAATCTCAGGAACATCATTAAAGTCTGAGTTCAAGAGAACCAGATTTGCAATCTGACGAGTCGCTGGATCTCCTTCAGCCATAACGATGGAACAGTCTGCCTCACGGAGGGCTAGGATATCGTTGACACCATCTCCTGTCATGGCTGTAGTATGACCTGCTTTTTTCAACGTTTTGATGATCAGTTTCTTTTGATGAGGAGAGACACGTCCGAAAATCGCTGTCTCCTCAGCCATAGCAATCAATTCCTCGTCCGTGATCTTCGAACAATCTACATAGCTGTGGTAATCTGCAAAACCAGCTTTTTGAGCAATACTTGAAACCGTAACTGGATTATCACCAGAGATAATTTTCAGCCCCACTTCCTGAGAACGAAGATAGTCTAGAGTTTCAGCTGCCCCTTCTCGGATTGGATCTAGAATCTCAAGCAAAGCCAAAGCTTGAATATCAGATGGCTTTTGTGGCTTGTGGTGATCAAGTTTTTCTTGACTAAGAGCCAGAACTAAGACACGAGATCCTCGTTCAAGAGCTTCTCTAGCCTCAGGAACTTCAGCATTCAACAACATCTCAGGTGCACCTAGGAAAACAGTTCCGAGACCTTCCAACTCCATTGCTCCCCATTTACGATCACTTGAAAATGGAAGACTAGAAATCATCGGATAAGTTACTTGACCTTGGAAACGTTGGCGAATAGCTTGAGCTGTAGGATTTTTATCCTCGCTGTTTGCCATATAACTGGTTAGTATTTTAGCAATGGCATCTTCGTCATAAACCTGGGTCAGAGGAAGGACAGTCTCAACCTGCATCTTCCCTTGAGTGATGGTACCTGTTTTATCCAAACAAAGCATATCCACGCGCGCCAAGGTCTCAACTGAATACATCTCCTGCACCAAGACCTTTTTCAAACCTAGCTTGATAACAGCGGTTAAAAGAGAGGTAATGGTCAAAAGTGCGATTCCCTTAGGCAACATCCCCAAAAGAGCTGTAGAGGAATTCACTACAGAAGATTTAAGGGGTAAACCTTTTAAGACCAAAGCTTCAAGCAAGAGGGCAATTCCAAATGGAATGATGATTTTCCCAGTAAAGCCTGCAAGTTGATCAAGTGATTTCATGATACGGGAATTGATTGGTTTAACGGTCTTAGCTTCAAGCATGAGTTTAGCAGCATAGTTGTCTGCTCCAACATGATGAACCTGTGCTAAGACAGACCCACTTGCAAGAAAGCTTCCTGACAGCATCAAGTCTTCTACTTCTTTTTGAACCAAGTCACTCTCACCTGTTAACATGGCCTCATTGACTTCAGCAAAGCCTTCTAATACAACTGCATCACTTGGAATCTGATCCCCTGCAGACAAGCGTATCACATCATCCAAAACAAGCTCTTCAGGGTCTAAAGCAATCTCCTGTCCATCACGAATAGTCGTAATCTTTTCTTTATTCAATAGATTGAGTTTATCAACCATATGCTTGGCACGTAATTCAGTTACAATTCCTGAAAAAGCATTAAAACAGATAACCGCAAAGAAGACCAAGTTACTCCATGCTTGAACAAAAGCGAGTGCTAAGGCGATGGCAAAGTTTAATGCATTGAATAAAGTAAAGACATTTCGCTTTACAATCTGCCAAGTACTCGTACTAGCTGAAGCTTTGAAATCATTGACCTGTCCCTGTTTCTGACGATTTTTAACTTCTGATTGGCTTAAGCCCAACATTTTATTTTTATCCATAAATTCTATCATATCATTTTTTTTTGAATAATTCTAATTTCAAATAAAGAGCTTTTCAGCCTGTACAAAAAACATTTGCCTGTCCTAGTATGATAAGGTATAATAAAAGGAAGAAAACTGAAGGAGACACCATGTTTTATACTTATCTACGTGGGCTGGTTATGTTGATTCTATGGTCAATCAATGGAAATGCTCACTTTCACAATACTGAAAAAATTCCAAGTTTAGATGAGAACTATATCCTTGTTGCCCCACATCGTACCTGGTGGGATCCAGTCTATATGGCTTTTGCAACAAAACCAAAGCAATTTG
>ERZ1674051.460-NODE-460-length-10129-cov-8.399047_pt1 | contig 10129 bp, 10 predicted proteins | sample MGYA00581125_ERZ1674051 | MGnify/ENA primary metagenome ERZ1674051 (study PRJEB41354, sample SAMEA4873326) | human saliva metagenome | biome: human-associated habitat [ENVO:00009003]; feature: mouth environment [ENVO:08000002]; material: saliva material... | reverse complement strand
AGAAAGGAGATTCCAAATGAGTGATACACCTTATATTGTAGGGGAAGTATTAACGACTTTTTTCGAGAATCCGCAAAACTTCTATAAAGTCATGCTCGTTCGCGTTATCGAATCGGATTGCGTGGATGTGGATGATGAGATTGTTGTGACTGGGATTTTCGGACAAATTCATTCGGATATCTCCTATCGTTTTAATGGGAAGATTGTTTCTCATCCAAAATACGGGGAACAATTCCAAGCAGATAATTATCAACAGACGCAACCAACTGGTAAAAGAGGGCTCATTCAATATTTATCGAGTGCTCATTTTCCAGGAATTGGGGAGAAGACGGCTGAGAAGATTATCGAGAAGTTAGGCGAAGAGGCCATGGAGCGTATCTTAAACGACGAGACTGCGCTTGATGGGATTACAGGCCTCACTAAAAAGAAAAAAGAAATGATTCGAGAAGTCATTCAGCAAAACCAGGGTACCGAGAAGTTAATGTTTGAACTGACGAATCTTGGATTTACGCCTGCCATTGCGCAGAAAATTATAGGCATGTATAAAGATAAGGCTAGAGCTGTCTTAGACGAGGATCCATATGTTCTTCTTCAAAGAATTGAAGGACTTGGCTTTAGACGAATGGATAGTATTGCCCAGTCCATGGGAATTGATCCAGACGATACTTCAAGACTTAAGGGCGCGCTCTTTGTAGTGACGAGAGATTTCTGTTATCAAACAGGTGATACTTACTTGATTGCGGAAGTGTTAATTACACAAGCGCAACGATTACTCGAGTCATGCCAAAATTACTTAATCGAACCAGATAAACTAGTAGATGCTTTAAACGAATTAATTCGCGAAGGTGTTGTATTTTCTGATGAAAATCGTATTGCGATTGCATCTTTATATTATGCAGAACTAGGTATTAGTAACGCACTTTCAAAACGAATTACCGCTTCTAAAGTGAACATCAGTAAAGAGAAAATTGAAGAAGCGATTCAACGGACTCAGGAGAAGTTTGAGATTCAATATGATGCGTCTCAAAAAGAGGCTATTTATCGTATTATGACTGAACCGCTCTTTGTATTAACTGGTGGACCAGGGACTGGGAAGACAACGATTATCAATGCTGTCATTGACGTCTATGCGCAACTAAACGAGCTTGATAACGATAATGAGATTGAAGAGGCGATTGTTCTTGCAGCACCAACAGGCCGTGCAGCGAAACGGATGAATGAGTTGACAGGTTATCCTGCTTCTACGATTCACCGCCTGCTTGGGATTGCTATTGATAGTGTTGATGATAGTTTCGAAGACAAGGAAATTGATGGTGAATTCTTAATTATCGATGAGATGTCAATGGTGGATACGTGGCTCATGAACCGAGTGTTTAAAGCTGCACCAGAAGGGTTAAAAATTCTACTTGTCGGTGATAGCAATCAATTACCTTCTGTTGGACCAGGACAAGTCTTAACGGATTTACTGGAAACCAATCAAGTACCAGCCATTGAACTGAAGCAAATTCACCGTCAGACGCAGCAGTCATCGATTGTCGAATTAGCTCATAGCATTAAAGATGGATTCTTGCCACGAAACTTTATGGAGAAACAAATAGACCGTAGCTTCTTACCGTGTTCGACAGAACGATTGGTAACCATTATTGAGCAAGTCGTTGTAGCGGCACTTAAGAAAGGTTATACGAAGCGAGATATTCAAGTGCTGGCTCCGATGTATAAAGGGGATGCGGGTATTAACGCAATCAATCAAATGATGCAAGAAATCTTAAATCCTAAGATTGGAATTTCTGTGCGCGAAGTGGAATCCTTTGATAAAGTCTTCCGTGTAGGGGATAAAGTGCTTCAACTAGTGAATTTACCAGAAGAAAATGTCTTCAATGGTGATATTGGTGAAATCACAGCGATTCAATTTGCGAAAGAAAACGATGACCAAGTGGATAAAATTTTTGTTCTATTTGATCAAACGGAAGTCGAGTATCATAGAACTGATTGGCAACAATTGACGCTGGCGTATTGCTGCTCGATTCATAAGGCGCAAGGTTCTGAATTCAAGATGGTCATTTTACCAATGGTGAATCAGTACTCACGAATGTTGCAAAGAAATCTATTGTATACGGCAGTTACAAGAAGTCAGCAGTATCTCATCATGTGTGGGGAAGCAGGAGCGTTCCAAAAGAGTGCAACTACCATCCCTCCAAAACGAGCAACTTTCTTACAAGAGTTCTTAACGAATTTCGACATTAAAAAGACAGAAGAAACTCCTGCAATTAAAGAGAATAAAACGGAGCCGTCGGTTTATGATACGGCACATTCAGACGAAGGCAAAGAAATCCAATTAACCATCCAAGCAATCGAAGACGGACTTATTTCTCCGATGATTGGAATGGATGATGTCACACCTTATGATTTTATGACAAGAAGCTAGTTTTCTAGCTTCTTTTTTCGTGTTTTTTTAGCCGGAATTAATTGCCATCTGTCCATGATGTAGGGTAAAATGGGTACAAATGATTATGAAAGAAGGACAAATGATGAAGCGACAAAAACATTTTTTAGTTTCTGAAGATGCTGTTCCTCCTGTATTTGCTAAAGTTTTGCAAGCAAAAGAACTACTTGCAACAGGACAAGCAAAAGACGTCACTGAAGTAGTGAAGATGGTTGGCATCTCACACAGTGTTTATTATAAGTATTATCGTAAAGTACAAGGATTTTCTTCTGTAAATGCAGGAAGAAAAGCATCTATCAATATCCATATGAAAAATATCAAAGGAACGCTGACAAAGACGCTTGAAGTATTTGCAAATCGTGATATGAACATCCTAACGATCTTCCAAGGATTAGCGATTCACAGTGTCGCTGTTGTACAAATCATGATTGATATTTCTGAGGCAACGGTAAGTGTAGAAGACGTGATTAAAGAAATTAATGCTTTGGATAACATTATTTCTGTGGAGTTACAAAGTATCGAATAATGAAACAAGAATTTTTAAACTATTTAACAGAAACCAATATTAAAGTATTGATTTTCGATAAAGATGGCACATTAACGGATACATCCACGTTATGGTTTGAGCCAACGATTTTAGTTCTTGACGAATTAGTGAATCGTAATGAGATGAATCTAACAAATGCAGAACATGATGAGTTGTTTGACCGTCTTGGTATCACTGAAACTGACATCATCGAAAACAGCGTGATTGCTTCAGGTACAGTTCGCGATATGCTGGAAGTCTTAAATCATTTCAGGCCAATCGATATCGAAGAAAATTACGACTTTGTAGTGCATTACTTTGCCGACTATATTCTAAGTCATCCAAAGAAAATCCAAACACTTGGAGATGTAAAGCGTGCACTTTGCGTACTGAAGGAAAAAGGATTTGTGATTGCTTTAGTCACAAACGATTCTAAGTTACCAGCCGAAGCCGTTTTACAAGTTGCTGGAATTAATGAGTTATTCGACTTCATTGGAACCACCGATGAATTTCCTTCAAAGCCAGCAACGGATTCACTACATGCGATTCAAAATCGTTTTGGTGTCTCTTTTAACGAGATGATTTATATTGGGGACTCAACAGTAGATGAAGAGTTTGCCAAAAATACTGCTGGGTTTATTGCTGTGACAAGCGAACCTAATAATCTAGAAGTTCTTCCTAGTGCAATCTTTAAAGTGAAATCAATTGATGAATTAAGTTAGGAGGAAATGATGAATAGTACGATACAAGAAAATCATAAATTTAAAGCGCTGCTAACTATTTTAATTCCAGTTTTAATTTATCAAATTGCCAATTTTTCGGCTCAATTTATTGATACAGTAATGACAGGACGTTATAACGAGGTCCATCTTGCTGGGGTATCGATTGGCGGGAGTTTGTACGCACCATTTTTCTCTCTGTTGACGGGGCTGATTTCGGGACTTGTTCCGATTGTTGGGCAATATTTTGGTCAGAAGAAACTGGATAAAATTGAACAAGTAATGCGTCAATATTTAATCATTGGCGTGGTGCTAGCTGTTGGCCTATTTGTTTTAGGAGCATTATTTCTAAAACCTGTATTAGGGATTATGAATTTAGAACAAGAAGTGGAAGCTGTAGCAGTGGGATATTTAACTTGGTTATCATTAGGATTTATTCCGTTACTTCTCTTTAGTGTTTTACGATCCTTTGTGGATGCCTTAGGGTTAACCAAAGTGTCGATGATGCTGATGGTACTAGTAGTTCCACTGAATATGTTCTTTAACTATTCGCTGATTTACGGTCAATTTGGCTTTCCTGAAATGGGAGGAGCTGGGGCTGGACTTGGAACAGCACTTGCTTACTGGGGATTACTCGTAGTTGCAGTGGTTGTCTTTAGAAAACATCCGGTATTAAAAGAGTATGACGTTATAAAGTGGAGCGGAATCGATACTAAAATGTGGAAGGAACCATTTAAGATTGGACTTCCAATTGGGTTGTCGATTTTTGCGGAAGTGGCTGTTTTTGCATTTGTGGGATTACTCATGTCGAAATTTGGAACATCGATTATTGCATCTCACCAAGCTGCGATGAACTTTGCGACAGTGGTTTATGCATTCCCAATCAGTATTTCTACTGCGTTAACCATTATTGTTTCTTATGAAGTCGGTAGAAAAGACATTCGTTCTGCAATGCAGTTTGCTTATATTGGAATTGCGGCGGCTGTGACACTTGCTATTATGACGTTAACATTATTAGCGCTCAATATCCAATCGGTGGCCGCGTTATATGGAACTGACCCAGACTTTATTCAGTTAACCGTTGTATTTTTAACTTATAGTCTGTTGTTCCAACTGTTTGATGCAGTGGCAGCGCCCATTCAAGGAACGCTCAGAGGCTTTAAAGACGTTCAAATGCCATTTATCTTGTTTTTAATTGGCTATTGGATTATTGGATTACCAATTGGATTTATATTAGATAATGCATTTAATGCTGGCCCATATTCATATTGGATTGGACTAATTATCGGATTAATGAGTAGTTGTATTTTCTTAGTCGTTCGATTAAGAAAAGTATTTAAAAAATATAAAGAATCACGAGGTGTGTAAATGTTTGAATCATATAAAGAAGAAGTGACATTTAATGAACAAAGAGGGGCGGAGGATTTCGACCCACAAAATGAATTTTATCAAGAAGATATGGAAGAATCGTTTAAAAAAGACATTACTTCTATTGGAAGAAGATTAATTGTTTATATGTTAGTTTTCTTCTTCTTTGCAACTGCTAGTCAACAAGGGGCGGCCCAAAATGCAGTTGACACTGAAGATTTTTACGGAATTTGGGGATTCGGGCTATTTATCGCTGCTTCTCTAAGTTTACTCGTTTGGGCTCTTTCTAAAAAGTTCCCAATGAAACGTATTTATGAGCACGTAGCTCCAAGACGAATGAATATTCAGTCGTTTGCGATTCTTTCAGCGAGTTTATTTGGAGTTCGTTTTATCTCAAAATTTATTTTAGCAGGACTAGAGAAATTATTCTTTGAAATGGGAATCCCTGCAACACTTGTTTCTGAATCTAGTGAAGAAATAACAGCAAGTATTATTTTTGTACTGTATTTAGGTGTAATGGCGCCAGTCGTGGAAGAATTTATCTTTAGAGGATTTATTGGTTATCGCATTGAACGTTACGGGAAGGTATTTACGATTCTATTCACGTCTCTTATTTTCTCATTGTTCCATGCCAACATTACGCAAGGCGTCTTCACTTTTATGGCGGGGATTGTTTTTGCTTATGTGGCTTTTGAGTATGGTTTCCAATGGGCAGTAGCCTTCCATATGATGAATAACTTCTTGTTTGCAATTGTTGTCGATATTTATCTTGCTCAAATGCTAAATTTTGGCAATTTTTCTCTCGCTCAACTACTAGATTTAATTGGCTTTGTCGTACTAGTATTAGTGATTATTTTGAAATGGAAAGACATTAAAGAATATATGGACATGAATCGTGGTTTCAATGGAATTACGCAAATTACATTTAGTAGAGTAACGATTATTTTATACATTATTTATCTTTTATATCGTACAATTGCGCCATATTTCGTATTTTACTTGTATTTTTAGTTAGGAGGATCCAGTTTGAATACCATTTATTTAGAAGATAGCGTCTATACAACGATCACTGAACATCCAGAAGTGAAGGATTTACTTGTAGAAATTGGATTTAAACCTCTTAACCAACCTCAGATGGTTCATACGGTTGGACGTATTACGAATCTGATTAAAGGTTCAAAAATCGCAAAAGTACCTTTAGAAACCATAGTTGAAACATTAGAGATGAATGGATACATCGTTAAAGAAAGCAGGGATTAGATGGCTAAAGAAGATTACACGATGGAAGAGCGTCAGGAGATTTTAAAAGACTTGATGCTACGCCTTCACGCAGGAGAAGATAAAGAAGTCATTCAAAGAGAATTCAATGCAACCTTTGATGAAATCACTCCTTATGAAATCCAATTAATGGAGCGTAATCTAATGAGTGAAGGGATTACCTTTGCTGAAATTATGAGTCTTTGTAATGTCCATGCGAACTTGATGGGGTCTAAAGTTAACACGGAAACGACCGTTGCTGATTTTGAACAACCAGGTCATCCAGTACATGTCATGAAGATGGAAAATTTAGCGATTCGTGGCGCTTTAGATCGCGTGGAACGATTGCTGAAGAACTATCTAGACACGAAGGATGAAACGATTAAAAAAGGCTTGTATCGTCAAATTTCGTTGCTTGGTCAGTTTGATAATCACTATCAAAGAAAAGAATATGCGATGTTTCCGATTATGGAGAAGAAAGGCATTACCGCACCTCCTAAGGTGATGTGGGGTGTTGACGACCAAATTCGTGAATTGTATAAGGATTTCAAGAAGGCTCTGGAGAATGAACAGAAAAATGTGCTAGAAGAGTTTGAAGTGGTCCGTGATGAATTACTAGAGATGATTCAAAAGGAAGAAAACATTCTGATTCCAATGGTGGAACAAGTCTTCCATGTTGATGATTGGGAAGCCATTGCTAATCAATCTCCAGAATATGGATATTGTATTGTGAAACCTGAAAAAGAATGGGCGGTTAAAAAAGACTTTGCTCCTGTGAAGACGAAAGCCCGGGTTGAAGAAGAGGGAGATATTCCTTTATCGACTGGGTCACTGTCATTGAAGCAACTTAATCTGATTTTGAATTTATTACCGATGGAATTGTCGTTTGTAGATCACAATAATATTGTGAAATACTACAATGAAGGTAATGGAGAAGAGAAAATCTTTAAACGCACACCAAGTGCGATTGGCCGTAACGTGATTTTATGTCATCCACCAAAAGTACACGAAACGGTTCAAACTATTTTTGAACAACTAAAGTCAAAACAAAAAGAAAAAGAAGAAATGTGGTTTAAGAAAGACGGCATGATGGTTCATGTGACATATCACGCGGTTTGGGATGAAGATGGTAACTATGTTGGGTGTCTTGAATACGTTCAAAATATCCAGTCATTAGTGGAGCATTTTAATCAATCAGATGTTAAGCGAACACTTTCTTAATGACTTTCAATATGTTACAATGCACGTGGAATACATTCCACATTACACTTAACTTTAAAGGAGTTATTGACTTATGTATACGACGATGATTCTCGGCGCAATTGCAGGTTTAAGTTTATTCTTATACGGGATGCAATTGATGGGCGATGGATTACAAAAAGTAGCCGGAGAAGGCTTGAAAGGGATTATTCGTAAATTAACGAAAAATCGATTCATGTCAGTACTTGTTGGGATGTTTGTAACAACAATCATTCAAAGTTCATCAGCAACGACAGTAATGGTTGTTGGTTTCGTAAATGCTGGCCTAATGACATTAGCGCAAGCAGTAGGGGTTGTCTTTGGGGCAAACGTCGGAACGACGATTACAGGACAAATGGTTTCCTTCAACTTGTCACAATGGGCACCGATTGTCATTGCTGCTGGTTTAGTAGCCAACATGCTTACTAAAAATCCAAAAGTAAAAGAAGCTAGTGAAATCTTTATTGGATTCGGTATTTTATTTATTGGTATGAGCTCTTTAAGTTCTGCTTTACATCCGTTAAAAGAATTACCAGAGTTTACTAATTGGATTTTGCAATATGGTAGCAATCCATTTATCGGAGTCGGAATCGGTCTTTTAATGACTCTTGTATTGCAAAGTTCTTCAGCAACCATCGGGGTATTAATCGCTCTTGCTAGTCAAGGTGTGCTTCCAATTACGACAGCTGTATTTATTATCTTCGGGGATAACATCGGAACTTGTACAACAGCGTTAATTAGTAGTTTAGGGACTTCTCGTCGCGGTAAACAAGTAGCTTTATTCCACTTAATGATTAATGTTATCGGAACAGTTTACTTTATGCTATTCCTTCGCGGTATTCTTGTGAATGTCGTTGAAGCTATTGATCCAGGTAATGTTGCTCGTCAAATCGCCAATGCGCATACGATTTTCAATATCGTCAACGTAATTGTCCTATTCCCATTCACAAATCTTTTAGTGAAGTTAATTCAAATGATTATTCCAGATGGAGAAGACGAAGAAGAAAGTATTACGCGTTATCTTGATAAACGTATCTTGGTAACTCCATCAATCGCTTTAGAAAATACTATGTATGAATTTGCTGCGATGGCTCAAGAAACAAGTAGTGCTTTAGAAAATGCGATTGGGGCTGCTCGTACACGTGATAAGAAACTCGTGAAGAAAGCTCTTGAAAACGAGAAGAATATCAATGCGTATGAAAAAGCCATTGTGAAGTACTTAGTTGAAATTTCTCAACAAAATGTATCTGCTAAAGACCAACAAACAATCGATGAGTTGTTTAGTACAGCGAATGATATCGAGCGTATCGGGGACCACGCAGAAAATATTGCAGACTTTGCGAAATCAATTATCGAACGTGAAATCTTCCTAGATGAAGACACAGCGCACGAATTAGATGGCTTGTACGCCCTTGTTCAAAAAGGATTCGCATTATCAATCGATGCGTTATCAACTGGAGACCAAGATAAAGTTCAACAAGCAATCCAAATCGAACGTGATATCGATAAACTCAAAATTGAAGTTCGCGATAAATACATGAAACGTATGAACAAAGGAATTGCTTCTGCTGAATCAGGTATTTTCGTAATGGACTTATTAAGTAACTTAGAACGTGTCAGCGACCACTTTAGAAATATTTCTGAAACGGTAGAACGTTTGAAACGTGCGGTTATTGTAACTGAATAACACTCTCAATCCGTAGGCAATTTTGTCTACGGATTTTTTTTATAAAAAGTAAGATATACCGTATACGGTATATTCCTTATACGGTATAATGTGTTTAGGAGGGATGTTTATGGGAGAAACATTTGAAATAAGTGAATCAAAATATGAGGATATTAAAGATCTTCCTTATGATAAATTGGTAAAAATATTAGCGGTACTAACCATCGTTGAAGAAGAAGGTCTCACGCCAGCCGTCTGGGAAAAATGGGGAGCAGGAAAGAATAAACGGGAGTATTTACGCTTTGAGGTTTCAAGAGACTATAAGGAGGATGTACCAAATGGGACGATACCAGAAGAAATTATACACTATGTTAAATACTACGTATCCTAATTTTGTATCTGATTTTAATAAAGAATATTCGAAGCAAAAGATTGCATTGCAGCTTGTAGAGTTACGCCTTGAAACCGGTCTTTCTCAAAGTCGCTATGCCGAAGAGAATCAGCTGTTACAAAATAAAATTTCTGCAATAGAAAAAGGGAAAACGAATCCACGCTTATCAACTATTATCGAAATGGCCGCGAAGAATGGATATAAGGTTGAACTGAAATTTACAAAGTAAGACACAGAATACTATTTGAGCTAGTCTACAGCAGACTAGCTTATTTTGTGTAACAGTTAGTACAAAGGTTTAAAAAACTGCTAGAGTATGATAGAATGAATCGAATTCATAAACAAAGGAGAACGAAATGTTAAAAGTACAAAACGTAAGTCTATTATTTTCAGACCGTAAATTATTTGACGATGTAAACATCACTTTTACACCAGGGAACTGTTATGGGGTTATTGGTGCGAATGGTGCCGGAAAATCAACATTCCTAAAAATCTTATCTGGGGAATTACAACCAACAAC
>ERZ1674051.457-NODE-457-length-10151-cov-70.095186_pt1 | contig 10151 bp, 6 predicted proteins | sample MGYA00581125_ERZ1674051 | MGnify/ENA primary metagenome ERZ1674051 (study PRJEB41354, sample SAMEA4873326) | human saliva metagenome | biome: human-associated habitat [ENVO:00009003]; feature: mouth environment [ENVO:08000002]; material: saliva material... | reverse complement strand
CGCAGGATTTCTATACCAGTATAGATGTTTTGGCAGAGTTAGACAATGGCACGCAAGTAATCATTGAAATTCAGGTGCATCATCAGAACTTTTTCATTAATCGTTTATGGGCTTACCTGTGCAGTCAGGTCAATCAAAACCTAGAAAAAACTCGTCAGCAAGAGGGCAATACTCACCAGAGCTATAAACATATCGCACCAGTATACGCTATCGCAATCGTGGATAGCAACTACTTCTCAGATGACTTGGCTTTCCATAGCTTTAGTATGCGCGAGGACACGACAGGTGAGGCTTTAACAATTACAAACAATGGACAAGAAAACCATCTAGTCAAGATGGCATTCTTGGAATTAAAAAAATACAGAGAAACCAGCAAAGACGAGGTTCGCAAACCCTGGTTGGAGTTTTTTGGGAATAAACCCTTTACCCAACAACCCGAGCGAGCCATTAGCCAGGCAGACCAACTGCTAGACTACAAGAGCTGGTCCGAGGAGGACAGGAAGATGTTAAGTGAACAACGCAGACGCGAAGAACAAGCCTTGTTAGCACAGGACTATGCCTTGGAGCAAGCTGAAGAAAAAGGCTTAGAGCGTGGGAAAGTTGAAGGAAGTTTGTCTATGCTATTAAATCTAGTCCGTCAAGGCCTTCTGACTTCAGAGGTTGCCAGCCAGCAGTTGGGCATGTCCGTTGCTGAGTTTGAGGCTTTGTTGTAAATTTATAGAATAATATAAAAGTGAACAAATCTGAAACATCGTTTTGTTCACTTTTTTCTTCTTTTCAACAGAACTCTCACTATAGTCCATATAACAAAAAGAGAAGGTCATAAATCCTTCTCTTTTATATCTTCAACTAATTAGTTTTTGCGTTTCACAAATGGAAGGGCACCTAGGAGCAATCCAAGGAATCCTAATGATGCAACTGCAACATTATCTTTACCACCAGTGTTAGGAAGTTCTTTCTTATCTTCTGCTTTCGCAGCTGGAGCTTGATATGTATTATCTTTGCTAGTACCTGCTACAGTTGGTGCAACCGCAGGAGTTGATGGTGTCTCAGCTGTTGGTGTAGCCGGAGCTGGTGTTGGAGCTTCAGCTGCTGGAGTAGCTGGTGTTGGAGCTTGTGATTCATTTGGAACAGGATTTCCAGGAGTTGGTGTTAGTCTTGGATCTGAATTTGGAGTAGAATAGTGATTAGTTACTTTTTTGTAATAGTTAGTAATAATACCATCTTTTTCTTCAGATTTCACAAAAGTATAACCTGCAATTGATTTACCTTTGAAATGACCTTCTTCAGCATTCAAAATATCAGCGTTAGTAGCAATATCAACATAGCGTGTGACTTTTAAGTCTTCTGTATCATTACTTCCAGATAGAACCTCAGCTTTATTATTAATTAAAGTATTTAAGGCATCTTCTAAATCAGCTAGACGATCTTTTAATCCATCTTTATAATAATCTTCAACACCTTCATTTTCTTCGCTGTCTTTGATTTGCTCTTTTACTTTAGAGATTTCGTCTAAGATTTTTTTGATTTCAGGGTTATTAACACCAAACTCTGGAACTTCATTAACAGCAGCTTCAACAGCGTTAACTCCGCCTTTGAATGCTGGAAGTTCTGGTTGTACAAGTGCATCTCCGTTTGAAGCTTCTGGTTTAGTTGGTTTTGGAGTTTCTCCTTCAGGTTTTGCAGGAGTTGGAGGTGTTGTATCATTCACTCCACCATTGAATTCTGGAAGTTCTGGTTGTACAAGTGCATCTCCGTTTGAAGTTTCAGGTTTAGATGGTTTTGGAGCTTCTCCCTCTGGTTTATTAGGTTCAGTAGGAGGTGTTGTATCATTTACTCCTCCGTTGAATTCAGGATTATTAGGTTGAGTAGGAGCATTATCATCATTTACACCACTATTGAACTCTGGAGTTGCTGGTGTTGTAGGCGCTTCTTCATCGTTTACTCCACCTGTGAATTCAGGTTTTTCTTCAGCTGTAGGAGCATCAGCAGGATTTACCCCACCATTGAATTCTGGAGCATTAGGAACCGTTGGAACCTCATCCGCTTCCTTAGCAGGCTCAGTAGTTGCTTCATCATCATTTACTCCACCTGCGAAGTCTTTTGGTGCTTCACCTTTAGGAACTTCTTTTAAGTTTTCGATATAACCTAAAGTTGCGTTGTAATCATCAGTTAGTTCATCGATTGCATCTTTGTAAGCTTTCACTACTTCGTTAACTTCGTCGAATTTAGCTTGAGCTTCATCTGCAGCAGTTTTAGCAGAAGCAACAGCAGCTTCTAATCTAGTTACAGCATCTTGTAATCCATCTTGGATAGATTGTTCAGCATTGTTTTTCTTAGCTGTTGCAAGTGCAGTTTTAGCTTTTTCTAAAGTTTCTTTTTGTTTATCTAATGCAGCATTTTTTTCTTCTACAGCTTTAGCTTTTTCAGTAGCATCAGCCTTGTCTTTATCAGCTACTTTAGTTAATTTTTCAATTTTTTCAGCGATATCATCAGCGATATCTTGAAGTTTTTTAACGATTGGTTTAGAAGCTTCTTTGTTGTAAGCAGCGTCTAATTTTTCTTTAGCAGCAGTAGGAAGTTCAGCAAGAGGTTTTCCTTCTTGTTTTGTAGCGCCAATTTCGTCTGCTTGTGGATCTTGATTTTTGTTAGCTTCAGCAGTCTCATTTTGATCTTTTAATTCTTTAAGAACATCTCCTGCAGTTAAGTCGCCTTTTTCAACTGCAGCTAAAATATCTTCTTTACCTAATGCTTTTTTAGCTTCTTCTTTATTTGTAATCTTAGCATCAGCATCGATATCTTTTTCTAATTGATCTAATGCATCTTTAAGAGCAGTTCTAGTTTCAGCTTCTTCTTTTTTAAGTTCTTCAACTTTTGCTTTTGCTTTTTCAGCTTCTGCTTTAGCTGTAGCTAATTCAGTTTCTGCTTCAGTTTTAGCTTTATCTGCTTCTTCTTTTTTAGTTTGTGCAGCTTTTACATCAGCAGCTTCTTTTTCTGCTTTAGCTGTAGCTTCATCTGCTTTTGTTTTAGCTTCGTCTGCTTTTTTCTGCAATTCAGCAACTTTAGCATCGGCTTCTGCTTTAGCTTCAGCAGCTTTTTCTGCTTCTGTTTTTTCTGCTGGTTTAGCTGGCTCTTCTTCTACTGGTTTAGCTGGCTCGTTAGCCTCTTTTTCTTTAGCAGCTTTTACTTCATCAAGAGCTTTGTTGTACTCATCAGTAAGTTTGTTTAGCTCATCAGCAACAACTTTAGTATCCGAAGCAGCTTGATCAAATGCATTTTGTGCAGCATCACGCTCTTTTTTAATCGCCTTAACAGCTTTATCTAATGAAGAAACAATATCAGAATCAGAACCGTTATCTGTAGCTGATTTAAGAGCTTCTTCAGCTTCTTTTAATGTATCTTCTTGTTTTTTAAGAGCTTCAGCTTTTTTATCTTCTTCAGCTTTTAATGCATCAGCATCTTCTTTAAGCGTATCAACTTTTTCACCTAAGTCATCAGCTTTGTCTTGTAATTTTTCAGATGCAGGACGAGCAGCATCTGCTTTTTCAGCTTTGTCAATTCCAGCTTTAATGTTTTCTGGTAATTGATCTTTAGATTTAGCTTCTTCAGCTGGAGTTGTTGCAACGTTAGCTTCATTAGCTTGGTCTTTATTTCTTAATTTTTTCTCAGTTTCTTTATTAGCTTCAGCTTTTTCATTATCATCTGCTAATTCAGCAAGAACATCACCAGCTTTTAATTCACCAGATTCAACAGCCTTCAACAATTCCTCTTTTGCTTTTTTGTCGAGTAATGCGTTATCATCAGGTAATTGTTTTAAAGCCTCGGTTAAAGCATCTTTAGAATCTGCTTCTTCTTTCTTAGTATCTTCTTCTTTCTTCGCTTCTTCTTTAGCTTTAGCGTCAGCTTCAGCAGCTTTTGTTTTTGCTGCAGCTAATTCTTCGTCAGCTGCAGTTTTAGCTTTTTCAGCTTCAGTTTTTGCAGCTTCAGCTTCAGCAGCTTCTTTTTTCTCTGCTTCAAGTTTTGTATCAGCTTCTTTAGCTGCTGCAGTCGTTGTATCTACTTTAGCTTGAGCTTCAGTAACCTTTCCTTCAGCTTTTTTAGCGTCAGCTTCAGCTTGTTTAATTTCTGGACTTGTAACTTCTGATTTAGAAGTGTCAGTAGCTCCAGTTTCTGCTGGCTGAGTAGCCGCTGGTTGAGCTGAAGTTGTAGTTGTATTGGAAGAATCATCAGCTTTTACAACTGACGGTTGAGATGCCGCAAATGCCGCTCCCAATACAGCCACACTAGCCAAGCTAGTTAAAATCATTTTCTTTTTACCCATTTTTGAAATCCCTTTTTTAGAATTATATTTGGGTTTATTATAACTCTTTCTAAAAATATAATCAAGTGATAAGTGATTTTATCTTTACATTTATATACTTATATTGATTTTCAAATATACCTCTTGTAAAAGAAAAAAGAAGGCCTGTTTTATAAGCTTTCTTTTTATTTTCTTTTCATTATTTACATTTTCTATGATAAATTTTACACTTTTAAACCCACTCACCGTTGGCATTTACTGTGTAACCATTGATTGTAGTGCTGACAGCAAGAGCTCCTGAACTATAAGCATAGTACCATTTGCCATCCACTTGGAACCAATCAGTCTTCATTCCATATTCTTTAGAGAAATAATACCAGTCACCGTCAATTTTTGGATCAACCTACTACAGTTGACAAAGAGCCTTTTTTGATCTATTTTAAATAGATCGTAAATTTGTAAAAACACCAATACAGCATTCACTCTTTATGTTCAAATGATTTCCTCGGAATTGTATCATATACCTGTTTGAAATATACAGTTTTTTTAACATTTTGTCAATTATTTTTCTAATTTTGTTTTAGGTATTATGATATAAATTTGTAAGATAATCACACACAATAACATTTATGTAGTTTTATAGGTCAAAAAAGTCTACAAAGCAATATCATTATTACATAAGCTATGATTTACTTTAGTTATCTCGTAATTAAGATAATGAGCTATTGATGCGGGAATAGTTTCTATAAACGAGAAGCTAATACATATGAAGCGAAACGGACCAAAAGTCAAATAACAAAGGAGGATGGGAAAAGTCTTGGAACTCAGAAAAACGCATAGTGTCAGGTATTGAATAACCTTGTTATTATGCGTTCTATTGTGGGAAGATTTACCCCATTTTCGTCTGAAATTGACTTTTTGCCCAGCCTCCATAATAAACTAGAAAACAAATTGAATTAATAAAATTATCATACTACTATTATAGAAAAAATGAAAATTAAAACTTTAATTGTTGTTATTTATTTCTTTCTTTAATATTTACTTGGTGATGATCTTTTAATGTTATAATCCATTCTTTATCTTCATCTCTATATGGTTCTCTAAAAAATCTATTTATAAATTTTTTCAACTGAGAAATGAATGACCATCCTAAATTAGAAGTTTCATTTATAATATTAAAATCACTGATTGTTTTATTTTCATTAACACCATTAAACAAATATCTTAATATTAAAATGTCACAAAAGTTAAAAGGCATTACATCGTCTTTAAACTGCAATAAAGACATATATGGTCCACCTTGTTTAGTGTCATTAGTAACTAATGAACATATCCCTAATGTCTGAGCTAAGGAAATCGCATAAACCTCACCTAAGTCACTAGTTCCATAGAGAATTCTATTTTCTTTAAAGTTATTTGTGAATACTTGAAAAACTTTTAAACTGTCCAAATCTTGGTCTCTATATAGTTTTATTTTTCCCCTTTCAATGTCCGAATCTACTAAACTTAGGATATCTTTACCATGATTATTCAATTCATGATTTCGTATGTATTCATGGATTAGTATTCCTTCTGAAAAAAAATCAAATAATATACTTTGACAATTTGCCCTATAAAGATGAATAATGACATTTGTATCTAAAGAGGCTTTCAATACTCTATACCTCCGATTAGTTCATCTATATCATCCAACTCATTTTCAGTTTCCGGTTTAATTTTCAATTCATCACTAATATCATCAAGTGTTAGATTATAGTATTGTAAAGTTTTCACTAACGTTTCTTGAGGGATTGCATTTTTATTGTAGTTAAAAATTGCGTAATCAATATATTCGTGAGGTAAATCAACGATATCACTCACATCATTAAGTTTTGAATTTCCTCCAACACTTCTCAATAGATTGCTAACTTTCTTCTCGATTTTTTCACTATCAAGTTGCAGTTTTTGTTCAGACGTTATTATTTCTAAATTTTCAAGTCTATTCAATGCCATATCAAAACTAACATTAAATTCTGACATCATTCTTGCAATATCTTTTGCAGAAAGTTTTTCCTTAGATGTTTTATCCAACTCTATATCAAGAAAGCGTTCTATTTCATCTCTTGGCATCAATAAACAGGCAGCAAAATAATTGGCTTCTTGTTCATGCACATTCAATTTTTTCCCACCAAGAGTCTGTGAATTATCTATATAAGATGTACTCGTAGAAAAATGTAATTCAATATGTCCAATCTCATGAGCTAATGTGAAAATCTCTCGAGCTAGTCGGACGCTGCTATTTGTAAATATAATCGTATCTTTGTTTCTTTGGACTGAAAAACCCAAATCAGAATCCTCTCCTAAAGGATATCTAATCACTTTATAACCTAATCTTTCGCAATCCGTAAATAAATCAACAATACCATATCTACTCTTTATACATTTTTCTCTTACTATATCCACTTTTTTTCTAATTTGTTTTTTTCTACTATCTTCCATAAAAACACCTAATCTTCAGATCCAGTAAGTCGACTATACACGTTTTTATTTGCATAAAATAAATCTAACATCTCAAAAATTTTTTCTGAAGACCCTTTTATATCACCCGATCTATATGCTACACTTGGTGACTCATCTAAAACTCTTGTTATATCTCCAACTGTCACATCAAAAACTTCAGCAATCTTTGTTAACACATCCAGCGTAATTCTATTCGTTCCTTTCTCTATTCTTGCATATTTTTGACGACTTACACCTATTTTCTCGGCAACAAATTCTTGATTTAGTAGTTTTGCGTTTCTTAATGACCTGATGCGGTCCCCTAATAATTCATGCATTTTGCTCCTCCTTAATTCTCCACAACTATTGTATCAAGAAATATAACTTTATTCAACCTTAATGTTACAAAAATAAAACATTTTTGATTCTTTTGGCGTTATTGGGTGGAACTTTATATTTTAAAAAAGTCTACAAAGCAATATCATTATTACATAAACTATGATTTACTTTATACTCAATGAAAATCAAGGTCACAGTCGTCACACAGATCAAATCTGGAAGATTTTCTAGTAATTCTGAGCTTACTAGGTTAAACTTTTTTACCTGAAAAACTTCTTTTTTCTAACGATAAAATAAACCCTATCACACTCCCTGCTAAAAAGATCCATCAACAAGGCGTGATATCTTGTAAAGCTAAAAAAGAAAATATAGACATCCTCAAGGGTAATGTTAATACTCAATGAAAATCAAAGAATCTCAAAATCTACTCACTGCCTCTATTTTAATCAAAAAAATAGGACACCGTCTTACCGCTGCCCCTTCAAAAAGAAAAAACTAGGAGAAAAATCTCCTAGTTTTTTATACATCGGTATTATACCAACTCACCACTTGCGTTAACTGTGTAACCGTCAGGAGTAGTTGTATTTACAAGCAAAGCACCTGAAGCATTTAGGTAGTACCAGTGACCACTTACATATTTCCAGCCAGTTTGCATTGCACCTGCACCATCTAGGTAGTACCAGTGACCACCTACATATTTCCAACCAGTTTGCATTGCACCTGAACCATCTAGGAAGTACCAAGTTCCGTTGTCTTTAACCCAACCTGTTTGCATGATGCCATCTTTATCTAGATAGTACCAAGTTCCGTTGTCTTTAAGCCATCCAGTTGCTTTAGTTCCTTGAGCATCTTTCACATAAGTCCATTGACCTTTATCGTTTTTAACCCATACTGCTTTAAATTCTGCTGGAGCTGGTTTTGCTGGATGAATTCCATCACGGTCATTTGTAACTGTTGCTGGGCGAACTGAGAATGTTGCAGGAACATTACCAGCAACTGCTGTAACATGACCATTGTATGAGTCTTCCTCATATCCAGCTGGAACATTCAAACGATATGCAACGGCTGTACCTGGTTCAACACCTGCCAATGTAGCAACACCTTTATCATCTGTTGTTACTGATGAAGTTTTACCACCAGCATTGAAGTCAACAGTAGCACCTGCTACTGGTTTACCAGTTGAAAGATCAACAACTGTTACAGTAACTGTACCTTTTGTATGTGTTGGAGTACCGTAACCATTGTCGTTAGAACCACGTGGGTTAGTAACTGGTTTAGCTGGTTTGTATTGGTTAGCTGGAGCAACTACACCATCGTGGTGTGTTGGGTTTCCTGCACTACCATCCCATCCTGACCAGTTGCCATATGCATGAACTGGAGCTGCGTTAAGAGCTGCTGCTGCAGCTACAACTGCTGCACTTGTCAATAAAACTTTTTTCATCGTTTTATCTCCTTCATTTTTCTTTATAATATTTTTCGTAAGACTATCTTACTATCATACAGTATATAAATATTTGCAGAATTTGTCAAGAGTTTTCTTATGTTTTTTAAACTTTTTACCTATTTCTTAGAAAAAAGTAGAAGAAAACTTACCTGCGAAAAAATTCCCCTGAAAGACTCTAGCCTCCAAGTTGACATTTCGCAAACACTCATCCCTCAGATGATAGCTTTTATATCCAAACTATATAGATAGTTAGACAGAACTTACTTCCTTGGTATTATCTTACAAACCCTTGTAAAAGTCAAGTAAAAACGGCAAGTATTTGGATAACACTTGCCAGTTCATAAACTTCCTACTATTAAATAAAAGATCGAACTCATAGTAAATCCTCAAACTCAGCGACAATCATGCCTAATTGTTCACTCGCAACTTCAGGTGTTAGAATACCTTGACAGACTAGATTTGCTAACATTGCGACACTACCTTCAACTTTCCCGCGTTCAAGTCCTTGCTCAAGACCTTCAGCACGACCACGTTCTAAGCCTTTTTCTTCAGCTTGCTCCAAGGCATAGTCCTGTGCTAACAAGGCTTGTTCTTCACGCATACGTAGTTGACTAAACATTTTCCTGTCCTCCTCGGACCAGCTCTTATAGTCTAGCAGTTGGTCTGCTTGGCTGATGGCTCGCTCGGGTTGTTGGGTAAAGGGCTTGTTACCAAAAAACTCCAACCACGGCTTGCGAACCTTATCTTTGCTGGTTTCTCTGTATTTTTTTAATTCCAAGAATGCCATCTTTACCAGATGGTTTTCTTGACCATTGTTTGTGATAGTTAAGACTTCACCTGTAGTGTCCTCTCGCATACTAAAGCTATGGAAAGCTTGATCATCTTGGAAGTAGTTACTATCTACAATTGCGATAGCGTATACTGGTGCGATGTGTTTGTAACTCTGGTGTGTATCACCTTCTCGTTGACGAATTTTTTCTAGGTTTTGATTGACCTGACTGCATAGGTAAGCCCACAGGCGATTGATGAAAAAATTCTGATGATGCACCTGAATCTCAATGATTACCTGAGTGCCATTATCCAACTCCGCCAAGACGTCTATACTGGTATAGAAATCCTGCGCCGAGTACGGCAGGGAAGGCAAGACATGAATATTGCTCCCCTCCAAAATGGTTACATTTTTGGCTGGTAAGTCCAGCATATCGCGGATAAATTGACAAGTGATTTCTGGATTACTAAAAATCTTCTTAGCAACCAAGTCGTTGGTTGGGCTGATGCCCGGATGTCTTAGAATCATCCTTTTCCTCCTTTTATTATACCATAGTCTTATACTCAATGAAAATCAAAGAGCAAACTAGGAAACTAGCCGCAGGTTGCTCAAAACACTGTTTTGAGGTTGCAGATAGAACTGACGAAGTCAGTAACATATATATACGGCAAGGCGACGTTGACGTGGTTTGAATTTGATTTTCGAAGAGTATTAAATCTAGTTTTACTAGATTCACTGACTCTATCTATTTATTCGCAAAATAGACGAAAAAAACCTGAGAATCATCTCAGGCTTGGTCATTAAATCTTTTTCTCAATACT
>ERZ1674051.450-NODE-450-length-10283-cov-36.414059_pt1 | contig 10283 bp, 11 predicted proteins | sample MGYA00581125_ERZ1674051 | MGnify/ENA primary metagenome ERZ1674051 (study PRJEB41354, sample SAMEA4873326) | human saliva metagenome | biome: human-associated habitat [ENVO:00009003]; feature: mouth environment [ENVO:08000002]; material: saliva material... | reverse complement strand
TTGCGGAATCAAGATTGGATAGTTTTATGGGGATCTTAATATGAAAATTATTTTTGTCCGTCACGGGGAACCAGATTACCGTGAGTTAGAGGAGCGTTCCTATACTGGATTCGGGATGGATTTGGCGCCCTTATCAGAGGAGGGAAGACAGCAAGCTCAGGAACTGAGCGAACATTCTTTGCTACACTCAGCTGATCTACTAGTTTCTTCTGCAGTCACAAGAGCTTTAGAGACTGCTAGCTATGTGGCTCGTGCTACTGGACTTCCTTTGAGAGTGGAGCCATTATTGCATGAATGGCGAGTCTATGAAAGTGGAGTAGAGAATTTTGAAAAAGCTCGTACTCTGTTTCTAGGAAATAATGGATTCTTACCTTCTAATAGTCCTATTCAATATGAGACAGCTGAGGAAATGAGGTCTCGGTTTCTAGAATCTATGGGCAAGTATCGAGACTATCAGACAGTCGTTGTTGTCACTCATCGAATGCTCATGCGTCAATTTGTACCGAATGAAACCATTGATTTTTGCCAAGTGATTGAGTGTGAGATAGAGATTTAGAAAGAGGTTTATCATCGCAAAGAAAAAAGCGACATTTATATGTCAAAATTGTGGGTATAATTCCCCTAAATATCTAGGACGTTGTCCAAACTGTGGGTCTTGGTCTTCTTTTGTAGAAGAGGTCGAGGTTGCAGAAGTCAAGAATGCGCGTGTGTCCTTAACAGGTGAGAAAACCAAGCCCATGAAACTGGCTGAAGTGACCTCCATCAATGTCAATCGAACCAAGACAGAGATGGAGGAATTCAACCGTGTACTTGGAGGCGGAGTGGTACCAGGAAGTCTTGTCCTCATAGGTGGGGATCCTGGAATTGGGAAATCAACCCTTCTCCTACAAGTCTCAACCCAGTTGTCCCAAGTGGGGACTGTTCTCTACGTCAGTGGGGAGGAGTCTGCCCAGCAGATTAAGCTACGAGCAGAGCGCTTGGGTGATATTGATAGTGAGTTTTATCTTTATGCAGAGACCAATATGCAGAGTGTTCGTGCTGAGGTGGAGCGTATCCAACCAGACTTTCTCATTATTGACTCCATCCAGACTATTATGTCTCCTGAGATTTCAGGGGTGCAGGGCTCTGTTTCTCAGGTGCGTGAGGTGACCGCTGAACTCATGCAACTGGCTAAGACTAATAACATTGCTATCTTTATCGTAGGGCATGTGACCAAGGAAGGAACCTTGGCTGGTCCTCGTATGTTGGAGCATATGGTGGATACGGTGCTTTACTTTGAAGGGGAACGCCACCATACCTTCCGTATCTTGAGAGCGGTCAAAAACCGTTTTGGTTCGACAAATGAAATTGGGATTTTTGAGATGCAGTCAGGTGGCTTGGTTGAGGTTCTCAATCCGAGTCAAGTTTTCCTAGAAGAACGTTTAGATGGAGCAACTGGTTCGTCCATCGTGGTGACTATGGAAGGAACCCGTCCTATTCTTGCGGAGGTTCAAGCCTTGGTAACACCGACTATGTTTGGTAATGCCAAGCGGACTACAACAGGCCTTGATTTCAATCGTGCTAGCTTGATTATGGCTGTTTTGGAGAAACGTGCAGGGCTTCTTTTACAAAATCAGGATGCCTATCTCAAATCTGCTGGTGGTGTCAAATTGGATGAACCTGCTATTGACCTGGCTGTTGCGGTTGCCATTGCGTCAAGCTACAAGGACAAGCCAACCAATCCTCAGGAATGTTTTGTGGGAGAGTTGGGTTTGACTGGAGAGATTCGGCGCGTAAATCGTATTGAGCAGCGCATCAATGAGGCTGCTAAGCTTGGATTTACAAAAATCTATGTACCGAAAAATTCCTTGACTGGAATCAAACCGCCTAAGGAAATTCAGGTGATTGGAGTGACAACTATCGGAGAAGTCTTGAAAAAAGTATTCTCCTAATAGTTGTACTCAGTTTTATATTGCAAAACACTTTATAGCCAATATTTATTAAAAACAAGGAGGAATTTCTGATGAAATTTTCTATGGACAGTCATATGCAATTTCCTTTGGTAGAGTTGTCACTCAATCAAGGAGAAACCGTCTATATCCAGCGAGGTAGCATGGTCTACCATACGCCTAACGTAAGCCTCAATACCCAGCTCAATGCTAGTGGTTCTGGTTTGGGGCGTTTTGTCAAAGCTGTGGGACGTTCTATGGTTTCTGGCGAAAGTACCTTCATTACTCAAGCAGTTGCAGAGTCTGACAACGGCAACCTTGCTTTAGCACCAGATACTCCTGGTCAAGTGATTGCTCTCGAGCTAGGAGAAAAGCAATATCGATTGAATGATGGAGCCTTTCTAGCTCTTGATGGTACAGCTTTCTATACAATGGAGCGCCAATCTATTGGGAAAGCTCTGTTCGGAGGGCAAGGCGGTCTCTTTGTGATGACAACTCAAGGTCAGGGAACGCTTTTGGCTAATGCTTTTGGATCTATTAAGAAAATTGAGCTTCAAAACCAAGAAATAACTATTGACAATGCCCATGTGGTGGCTTGGAGTCAATCTTTGGACTATCATATCCACTTAGAAAATGGTTTCTGGCAATCTATTGGTACAGGCGAAGGAGTGGTGAATACCTTCCGAGGTACTGGTGAGGTTTATGTACAAAGTCTCAATCTTCAAAGCTTTGCAGGCTCTCTCAACAAGTATATCCAAAAAGAATCATAACAATAAAAACTAGGATAGGGACCTAAGCTAGATGCTAGAAGTCTCTGTTCTAGTTTTTTTATATGGAAGTTGAAAACTGACAGGACAAAGAAAAGATGGTAAGATAGAAGATAAATAATTTGGTTTTCAAATTATCTTAAAAGTAAGAAAGTGTGTTGTCATGTCGTATTTTGAACAGTTTATGCAAGCCAACCAGGCTTATGTTGCCCTGCATGGGCAGTTAAATCTGCCAATCAAGCCGAAAACAAGAGTAGCCATTGTGACTTGTATGGACTCACGTTTGCACGTTGCACAAGCTTTGGGGCTAGCACTTGGAGATGCTCACATTTTACGGAATGCGGGTGGTCGAGTGACAGACGATATGATTCGCTCACTCGTGATTTCCCAGCAACAAATGGGAACAAGAGAGATTGTGGTTCTTCATCATACAGACTGTGGTGCTCAAACATTTCAAAACGAAGAGTTTCAAGAACATTTAAAAACAGAATTAGGGGTTGATGTCTCGAATCAAGATTTTCTCCCTTTTCAAGATGTTGAGGAGAGTGTTCGTGAGGATATGCAGTTACTTCGAGAATGCCCATTGATTCCAGATGATGTAGTTATTTCAGGGGCTGTTTATGACGTGGATACAGGTAGTATGAGAGAGGTATACTAACTTTTCTTTTGTGAGTTCCTATCTTCCTATGAGATAGAATGTCTAAGTTGTCACATTTTTGCTTGAATATAGGGAATATAAATGAGCACAAGGCAAGGGGATAAATGTCCACTCTTGTCTTATTTTTTATTGAAAAATAGAGAAAAAAGCGCTACAATGGTAGTTGGAAAAATGTTGTGAAAAAACACAAGTGATACATAAATACTGGAGGAAATCATGTCTTTTTCTGATTTAAAGCTGTTTGCCCTTTCTTCAAATAGAGAATTGGCAGAGCGTGTGGCGCAAGAGATTGGGATAGAGTTGGGAAAATCAACCGTACGTCAATTTTCAGATGGAGAAATTCAAGTTAATATCGAAGAATCAATCCGTGGAAAACACGTCTTTATCTTACAATCAACTAGCTCACCTGTAAATGACAATCTGCTAGAAATTTTGATTATGGTAGATGCTTTGAAACGTGCCAGTGCAGAATCTGTCAACGTTGTTATGCCTTACTATGGTTATGCACGTCAGGATAGAAAGGCTAGAGCGCGTGAGCCAATCACTTCAAAACTTGTAGCAAATATGCTAGAAGTGGCTGGAGTGGATCGTTTGTTGACGATTGACTTGCACGCTGCGCAGATTCAGGGATTCTTTGATATTCCTGTTGATCACTTGATGGGTGCTCCTTTGATTGCAGACTATTTTGAGCGTCGTGGCATGGTTGGTTCTGACTATGTGGTTGTCAGCCCAGACCATGGTGGGGTGACTCGTGCTCGTAAATTGGCAGAGTTTTTGAAAACTCCAATTGCTATTATTGACAAACGTCGTAGCGTAGACAAGATGAATACCAGTGAAGTGATGAACATCATTGGTAAGGTAGAAGGCAAGACTTGTATCTTGATTGACGATATGATCGATACAGCTGGTACAATCTGTCATGCAGCAGATGCTCTTGCTGAAGCTGGTGCTGTCGAAGTTTACGCAAGCTGTACGCACCCAGTTCTTTCAGGGCCTGCTATGGATAATATCCAAAAATCAGCTATTAAAAAATTGGTTGTTTTGGATACTATCTACCTACCAGAAGAGCGTTTGATTGATAAGATCGAGCAAATCTCTATCGCTCATCTTTTGGCAGATGCTATCATTCGTATCCATGAAAAACGTCCTCTATCTCCATTATTTAGTATTGAGAAAAAAATCTAACGAATTCGTTGGATCAGACAAAACTCCTAACAAAGTGATAGGCCTTGTTGAATTAGATTAGAAAAATGTGAAAATTTCACTAATTGTTCGTTTTTTAGTCCATTTTTTTCCATAATCCTTTAAGAATATTGCTTGATTTTTAAGAATATAATAAATTTTACTCGTTTTTTACCAGGAATTTTAAAAATAGCTTAAGAAAAAACTTGACAACTTAAATATATGTGATATAATTTGAGGTAATAGGGATTATCCTTATAATTAAATTTAAAGAGGAGATAAAACAATGAAAAAAGTTTTATTGGCATCAGTAGCGGCTCTTGCAGTATTCTCAGCAGCAGCTCCAGTTTTTGCACAAGGAGAAAACCCAGCTTCTTCTAACCAATTGATCCAAAAGAAATATGTTTCTGAACGTGATATTGCAGATCAAGCTTATGCATACGTAGAAGCTCACCCAGAAGATATCGCAGCAGCTGTTGAAAAAGAACCTTCAGTGATTGCAGCTCGTGCAGAACTTGCTAAAGCTGAAGCAATCGTTGGTCACACTCATGAAAAAGCAGTAGCAGCTGCTAAAGCTAACCTTGATGAAGTTTTGGCTGACGCAACAAATGCACAACGTAACCGTGCAATCCAATACTTGCAAGAAACATACCGCGAAGCGGCTAAACGTCAAGGTAACTACTGGAATGACCCAACTGGTGTAGAGGAAAACAAACCTAACCCAACTCGTATTGCTGAAGATCAAGCTAACCAAACTGGTCGTCCTGTAGTATCAGATGAGCAAACAGTAGCTGATCAAGCAGCAACTAAGCCAGAAGATGGTAAACCAGGTGCTAAAGACCAAGCTAAAAAAGCAGACGCAGCTGCTAAAAAAGCAGGCGCAAATGCTAAAGCAGGTCAAAAAGCCCTTCCAAAAACACACGCTGCTAAATAATTTTATTTAAAAAGTAGCCAATCACTGAAACTTGGTTTCAGTGATTTTTTTGGTAAAAAATGAGGGAGGAAAAGATGAGTAGACGTTCTACGACAAAGAAATCACCAATTACTAAAATAATTGCTTCAATTGTTGCAGTAGCTATCGTTGCTTTGGGAGGCTTCTTTATCTATAAAAGCTTTCTAGCTCCAAGTGGAGATAAGCTAAATGATGCAAAAATTACTCAGGAAGCTCCAAAACAAGCCTATAATGCTAGCGCAGAAGAAAAGGAATATCTCGCAAATAAATTTAAAGGCTTACTTGCAACAAACTCTGAAACAGTTGGTTATGTATATATTCCTGGTACACAGTTGGATGAACCAGTCGTTCAAACAACGGATAATGCGACTTATTTAGATAAGCGCTTTGATGGCGTTAACGAACCTTTAATGGGGGCAGTCTTTATGGACGCAGATAACAAGAAGGACTTTAGCGATCGATTGACTTGGTTATTTGGTCACGCTCGTGGTAGTAAAGTTCCGGATCATCGTATGTTTAAAGATGTGAATTATTTCAGTCGCCAAGAATATTTTGATGCACATCCTTATGTTGTCATTGAAACTCCAGAGAGAAAGTATTATTATGAAGCTGTTGCCATGATTATTGTTCCAGAAGAAACAGCTTTTTACCGTACTTCTTTTGATGATGATGCGGATTTTGAGAAACAGCTAAATATTATTTATGATACTGCAGAGGTTAAGAAACCAAATGTTAAGGTATCAGCTAAGGATAAATATCTTGTTCTTTCTACTTGTCGTGAAGAAGATGATACGATTCGTGCCAATCTCTACCTTCGACAAATTCCTGACTCAGAGATGAGTGACTTTGTCAAACAACATGGAGAAAGCCTTCAGTATAAACCAACAAGAGAATAATCTTTAAATAAAATTTTTATGAATCCTCCTCAAATTAAATGAAATTGTTTAATTTTGGGAGGATTTTTTGATTTTATAGTAAATTTCTGCAAACCCTTTCAAAATATGCTATACTGATGAAAAAGGAGGATTTTTATGACTCAAGAATTTATCAATCCAAGTGATGGCGTAATCCGTCAGTATCTAGAAACCAGTAAGACTCTAGCAGTAGTGGGCTTGTCTGACCGTGAGGAAACAACTAGCAATCGAGTGACAAAGGAAATGCAGGCTCGTGGCTATAAAATCATACCAGTAAACCCTAAGGCTGCAGGTGGGGAAATCTTGGGAGAAAAGGCTTATGCCAGTCTAGCTGATATTCCTTTCCCTGTAGATATCGTTAATGTCTATCGTCGTAGTGAGTTTCTACCAGATGTGGCACGAGATTTTCTCAAGGCTGATGCTAAGATTTTCTGGGCGCAACTAGGACTTGAAAGTCTAGAAGCAGAAGAAATCTTGCGTGCTGGAGGTTGCGATGATATCGTGATGAACCGTTGTATTAAGAGAGAACATACACGCTTAATTCTTGAACAATAAAAAGGTAGCTTGCGGGCTACCTTTTGTGTTATACTCAATGAAAATCAAAGAGCAAACTAGGAAACTAGCCGCAGGCTGTACTTGAGTACGGCAAGGCGACGTTGACGTGGTTTGAAGAGATTTTCGAAGAGTATTAGAAAATACCGATAAGGGTCTGCATCCCGAGACTAGTCAGGATGATGGCAATCCAGCAGAGGGCACCAAGAAGAATGGATTTACCGCTGGACTTAATCATAGCGATGAGGTTGGTTTTGAGGCCGATAGCGCTCATGGCCATGATGATGAAGAATTTAGACAGTTGTTTGAGAGGTGCAAAGAAGTTGCTGCTGACACCGAAGGAAGTAAGGACGGTGGTTAGCAGAGAAGCTAGGATGAAGTAGAGAATGAAAACAGGGAAGATTTTTTTAAGTTTTACCCCTTGGTTGTTTCCTTGTTGACGACTTTGCCAGTAAGAGAGGAAGAGAGTGATAGGGATAATAGCTAGGGTACGGGTCAATTTGACAATGGTGGCAGCTTCGAGAGTATTGGACTGGTAAAGACTATCCCAGGCGCTGGCAGTGGCTGTTACAGAGGAAGTATCATTGACCGCAGTTCCTGCAAAGAGAGCAAAGCCTTCGTTGGAAAGATGGAGCCAGGTTCCTAGAGTTGGGAAGATAAGAGCTGCCAAGACATTGAAGAAAAAGATAACAGAAATGGCTTGTGCGACTTCTTTTTCCTTGGCATGGATGACAGGAGCAGTCGCTGCAATGGCAGAACCGCCACAGATAGAGGAACCAACACCGATCAAGGTAGCTAGCTTTGTATCTAGGTCAAAAAAGCGCTGGAAAAGATAGGCAACAATCAAGGCTATAGAAATGGTGGATAGAATGACAGGGAGCGAAGATTTTCCTACTGCAAAAACTTGAGAGATATTGAGTCCAAACCCAAGCAAGATAACAGCATACTGAAGCAGTTTTTTGGAGCTATAAGTCAAGCCGGCTTCCAGTTGTGTATAGGAAGTGAGAAATGGGTGGAGAATCATGCCAATAAAGATGGCAAAGACAGGTGCCCCGACAACAGGCAAGAAGCTCCCTAAGGTCCAAGAGATGATGGAAATGATAAGACAGACTAAAAGTCCTGCCCCATTTTTTGATAGAAATGACATAAAAACCTCCGAAATAAGCACTTCTTATTATAGTCTTGTCTCGAAGAAAAGTAAAGAGAAAGTAAAGTTTAATAATTATTTGACAAGTTTCTCAAATTTATGTGATAATAGCTGTACAAGAACTGTAACGAAGTCTTGGCAAAAACAGAAATACCAGAGCTCCACCTCTGGTATTTCTGTTTATCTAGTCATATTAAAACTAAACTCAGGTTATATTTTTTTGTCGCGCTTGTCTAGCCACTTTCTGACTATCCACTCAGAAATGACATTACGATCTAGTAATCAATAATGGTGCTAGAATAGTTGTAACGAAGATTAGCAAAACCGTATTTTACAAAGGTATACTCTGTAATATTTAAATCCTTATTAAATCAACGTTTCTAAAGAAAAAGTAGCTGTAAAATATTATATATACAGCGTATTGTTAAACCAAGACGGTACCATAAATTAAGGTTTCGGAGTTTATAAAATAAAGAAAGATGTCTCAATCAGTTGAGCTTTTTTTATTACCATTTTGTAGCAAAGTGACATAGTCGCTTTTTATGTGGAATAGGTGAGATAAAAAAACAGTGTTTCGTTTTTGGTCGATGAAGTAGAGTAAGACATACTGACCGATAATTTTTCCTCGTGTAGGGTACTTACTATTAATCTTTACACCAATTTTTTCATCGGCGTCAAAACCAGCCTCAGGAAAGACTTCTAAACTTTTTAAGCCATCTAAAATTTTACCCACAGTATTTTTAGCAGACTGAGGTGATAAAAGAACAGTAGTGATGTAATCATGAATACTGTCAATAGCTTGGCTCACTTCATCAGAAATAATAACTTTATAAGCCATAGCGTGCCCTCATACTATCTAGGGAAGTCCCTTTTCCTGCTTCATATTCTCTTAAGGCTCGTTCGGATTGAGCTTGTAATTCCTCAATCAACTGTTCACGGTGTAAATCTTCTGCAGTCTTGATTGGCAAGTCCTGTTCGAGGACAATCTGCTCTATAAAAAGAGTGATAGCATCCGTCATGGTCATTCCTTTTTCCTTGATAATGGCTCTAGCTTGTTCCATTGCTAACTCATTGATTTTAAAATTGTATTGCTTAACAAGTGATGTAGTCATGGTATATCTCCGTTCTATATCGTGTATATCCAGTATATATTTTTTGAACTTTTTTTGCAAGAAAAAAAACTCTTGAATATACTCCAAGAGTGAAACGAATAGGACCAGTGGTGGAGCGGGTTCTTTACAACCTAAAGCTGAAGGTAGTGCCGAACCTGAACCTGAATCATCAGCAACATTTGAGCAAACTGTTACTAGTCACTCGACATCATCTTATCCTTAGTTATAAGTTTAGGATAGATAAGAGATAGTGTCAACAATAATTCTTATTACAACCATCTGTCCTGTACCTTTGTTTGATTTTCTTGTTTTTGAATAAATTGTCTGACTGTATCTTTCAAATGTTTCTGCAATTCAAGAATCTGACTAAATTCATTTAAACTAGCCTGATTATCTTCGTTTACTTTTTTTTGTGATCTGATTTATATTGACCCCTATCCGATTTATTTCCTTACGCAACTTCTCAATACTTGTCGAAAATCTCCTAATACGTTGTCATCTTCGGCTTACCTAACCTTAGTTATGTTTTCACCTCGATTCCTAGTTTCATGAGATTTTCATTGAGTATTCTAAAAACATAGTGTTGTAATGAATTTAAATGAACATACATCAGTTGCTTATGCTAGTGTGATTTTGCGGTCAGAGAGCTTTTGTAGTATAATAGACATATGTTCTTTAAGCAAGGAGGGTATCTATGGACTTAACCAAGCGATTTAATAAACAATTAGATAAGATTCAAGTTTCCTTGATTCGTCAGTTTGACCAGGCTATTTCTGAGATTCCTGGGGTTCTACGTCTGACATTGGGAGAGCCTGACTTTACAACTCCAGACCATGTCAAGGAGGCAGCTAAGCGAGCCATTGACCAAAACCAATCCTACTATACAGGGATGAGTGGTTTGATGACCTTACGCCAGGCAGCTAGTGATTTTGTAAGAGAAAAATACCAGCTAGACTATAATCCAGAGAATGAAATCTTGGTCACAATTGGTGCGACAGAAGCCCTATCTGCTACTTTGACAGCTATTTTAGAAGAGGGTGACAAGGTTCTCTTGCCAGCTCCTGCCTATCC
>ERZ1674051.440-NODE-440-length-10378-cov-113.043979_pt1 | contig 10378 bp, 8 predicted proteins | sample MGYA00581125_ERZ1674051 | MGnify/ENA primary metagenome ERZ1674051 (study PRJEB41354, sample SAMEA4873326) | human saliva metagenome | biome: human-associated habitat [ENVO:00009003]; feature: mouth environment [ENVO:08000002]; material: saliva material... | reverse complement strand
ACAGCAAGATATAGGCAAAGCCACCTTTAACTAGACTGAGCGCCTCCTTGATTTTGCCCATCAGGCTAGGATTATGACTGCGACGAATGAGGTGGGCCAAGATTTCCGAGTCCGAAGTCGCGCTGAAAATCGCTCCTCTTTGTTCTAGTTCTTTCTTGAGAGAGGCTGCATTGGTCAGATTTCCATTATGAGCCAAACCAAACTGCATATCGTGAAAACGAAAAAGGAAAGGCTGGATATTATCTACAGAAGCTTCGCCAGCAGTCGCGTAACGCACATGCCCAATCGCACCAGTCCCCGTCAATTTATCTAAGTTAGCAGGGTTTCTGAAGACTTCTGATAGAAGACCCATATCACGATGCCGCTTTAATTTCCCTTGGTCATTGGAAAGGATTCCTGCCCCCTCTTGACCACGGTGCTGAAGACTATGGAGACCAAAATAGGTCAATTTAGCAGCATCTGGATGTCCCCAGATACCGAAAACACCACATTCTTCATTAAGAGATTTTACTTCGTATGTCATTTTATATACCTAATTTTTATTTGTGTAGCACCAAGAGCTAAATCTACATGACTTTTACATTACTGATACTATCTATTAGAAAATCTGCAAGTCTTATTTTCCAGTAAAGTATTTAACCGCCGACGCGAACAGGTGCTGGTCTTTATTGCCTGGGATATTTTGGAAAAGACCGTCTTCATAACGTTCTGAGTGTCCCATTTTACCAATGATTTGGCCGTTCTTGCTGGTAATTCCTTCGATGGCATGGATAGAACCATTCGGATTGTACTTAGAATCCATACTTGGTTTGCCTTCGAAGTCCACGTATTGGCTAAAGATTTGTCCATTGTCACGGAGCTCTGCAAATTCCTCAGCTGTCACGACAAATTTCCCTTCACCGTGCGAAACAGGAATGGCGTGGATATCACCCACTTGCACACCAGTCAACCATGGTGAGTTGGTATTGGCAATGCGAGTTTCTACCATCTTGGCCACGTGTTGGTTGGCATCATTGTAGAAGAGGGTTGGACTAGTACTGCTAGCATCTTCAAAGTTTCCGTATGGAAGAAGACCTGATTTGACCAAGGCCTGGAATCCATTACAGATACCAATAATCAAGCCACCACGGGCGATAAAGCTATCAATAGCTGCACGCACTTTTTCATTGAGCAGGATGTTGACGATAAACTTGGCTGATCCATCTGGTTCGTCCGCAGCTGAGAATCCACCTGCAAAGAAGAGGATGTTAGCCTTGCCGATATTGTCAACCATAGTTTCAACTGACTTGACAATGGCTTCTTCATTCAAGGTCACAAATGGCACCAAGTTAACCTCTGCACCTTCTTTTTCGAATGCCTTGGCTGAATCATATTCTGAGTTGGTGCCTGGGAAGACTGGAATGTAAACTACAGGTTTTTCAACTGTTTCTTTAGCTTGGATGATTACGTCAGAAGCGACAGCTGGAACTTCTTCCAGCTCTTTCGCTTGGGCAAACTCTGTTGGATAAACTTCTTCCAGTTTTCCTTGGAAGGCACTGTCAAGCTTGTGTCCATCTAGCTTCACACCGTTTACAGTCAGTGTAAAGTCTACTTTCGTTTGACCAATCTTCTCTACTCCAGCGATTTCTTCAGGTGATGTGAAGATAAATCCGCCTAATTGAGCTGTCAAAGCTGTTTTAAGTTCAGGCAAGGTTACTTCTGCACCGATATGATTTCCAAAGGTAGCAAGAGCCAAGCTTTCAACGACACCACCGTATTTAACAGCTGATGCAGATGTTACTTTGTAAGCCTTTTGAAGGGCTTCAAATTGAGCGAAGTTAGATTTGATAAGATCGAAGTCAATCTCTTGAGCCAATGCTTGACCTGGAATGTAATAAATATTTTCCCCAGCAGCTTTAAATTCTGGAGAGAGTACATTACGGCTATCTGCTGTCGTTACCCCAAAGGCTACCAAGGTTGGCGGTACTGTCAATTCTTCAAAGGTACCAGACATGGAGTCCTTACCACCGATAGATGGCAAACCAAGCTGAATTTGTGCCTCGATAGAACCTAGGAGAGCTGCTACTGGCTGACCAAAACGCTCAGCTTGTTTGTCCATGCGCTCGAAGTACTCTTGGTAAGAAAAACGAGCCTGAGACCATTTGGCACCAGCAGCAACCAAACGAGCAGTTGCTTCAATCACCGCATAGGCAGCACCGTGGTATGGAGACCATTCAGCTACATATGGGTTGAATCCTTGAGCCATGACTGACGCAGTATGAGTCACACCGTGTTGAACTGGTAATTTCTGCACAGATGCCTCAGTTGGTGTGAGTTGGTAACGACCACCAAGTGGGTGATTGACCGTTGAACGACCAACAGAGCAATCAAAGATGGTTTGCAAGCCTTTTTGACTAGCGTGGTTCAAGTCAGATAGAACCTCAAGAGTATCTGCTTCAAGTGTGTTAGCAGATGTTTGACGTTCTTCTGGAAGCTTGACATCCTTGTCCACCACCTTTGCATCAACGACCACGCGCACACCGTTTGTATCAAGGAAACGACGTTCCAAGTCGACAATGGTTTCACCATTCCAGTGCATGACTAGATTTGGTTTTTCAGTCACTGTCGCCACCACAACAGCATCAATATTCTCTTTGTTACATTCAGCAACGAAGGCATCTACATCCTCAGGACGAACCACGACTGCCATCCGTTCTTGAGATTCAGAGATGGCAATTTCGGTACCATTCAAGCCCTGGTATTTAAGAGGCACCTTGTTGAGGTCAATTTCAAGACCATCAGCCAATTCACCGATGGCTACACAGACACCACCAGCACCAAAGTCATTAGACTTCTTGATAAGACGAGTGACATCGCCATTACGGAAGAGGCGCTGAATCTTGCGTTCTTCGATAGCATTCCCTTTTTGAACTTCAGCTCCAGCAGTTTCCACAGACTCAACCGTTTGAACCTTAGAAGAGCCCGTCGCACCACCGACACCATCACGTCCAGTCTTACCTCCAAGAAGGATAATGACATCACCCGATTCCGGTTTTTCACGGACAACATTGCCCTTAGGAGCCGCACCAACAACAGCACCAAGCTCCATGCGTTTAGCTACAAAGCCTGGGTGGAAGTATTCACGAACGTAGGTCGTCGCAAGCCCAATTTGGTTTCCGTAAGAAGAATAACCATGAGCAGCTGTCTTAGAAATGACTTGTTGTGGCAATTTCCCAGCGCGAGTTTCTGAAATCGGTGCTGTAATATCACCAGCACCTGAGATCCGCATGGCTTGGTAAACATATGAGCGACCTGACAATGGGTCACGAATGGCTCCACCGATACAGGTAGCAGCCCCACCAAATGGCTCAATTTCCGTTGGATGGTTATGAGTTTCATTCTTGAACATTAGGAGCCATGGCTCTTTCACACCATCAACATCCACTTCGATTTCTACTGAGCAAGCATTGATTTCGTCTGACACTTCCATATCGTCCAAACGTCCATTAGCACGCTCATAACGACCGAAAATAGTCGCCATATCCATCAAGGTTTGCGGTTTTTCAGAACGCCCCAACTCATCACGCATGGCAATATATTTGTCATAGGTCGCCTGCAATTGCTTTTGGAATTTCGATGCGGAGAAGTCGATGTATTTTAACTCTGTCTCAAAAGTCGTGTGACGACAGTGGTCAGACCAGTAGGTGTCCAAAACCTTGAGCTCTGTCTCAGTTGGCACGCGCCCGACTGACTTGAAGTAGTCTTGGATAAAGAGCAAATCATCCACTTCCATAGCCATCCCTTGCCCGGCCTTGTAACGGGCAAAGTCTTCTGCTGTGTAGCTTTCAAAGAAAGTCAATTTAGGAATGGTCTTGTCTGACTCAGAAAATTCCTGCTTGGCAATCCCTGTCGTGATGTCCTTGAAACGAGAATCGACTGGATTGAGCAAGTAGTTCTTGACCGCCTCTAGCTCAGACGCGTCAATATCTTTATTGACCAAGTAAAGTTGAGCTGTATTGACTGTTACATCACTCGAACTTCCCAGTAAAAGCAAGGCTTCCTGTGAAGAAGCCGCACGCTGGTCAAATTGCCCAGGTAGACTTTCAATAGCAAAGAAAGCATAGTTGTCCAGATCCGCCTGCACAGCCGCTTCATCCAAGACATGATCTGTCACCTGCTCAGAGAAAATGTGTTTTTCCGCACGCGCAAACAAATCCTCTGCCAAATCAAAGACATCATAAACTTGCACAATGCGAATACTTTTCAAGCTTGACAGTCCCAAGTTATGTTGGAGCTCTCTTACCAAACTCTCTGACTTGACCTGAAAATCAGCCTTTTTTTCAACAAAAATACGTTTATCCATCAATTCTTATTCCTTTATTTCATCTCTTGCAATGTTCCCAAACGACCTCTAGGTTGTTATTTCAACCTCTGTAACTTTTCCCAAACAATCTCATAAACATCTGTTAATTCGCCGAGACCCCTACGGAAAACATCCTTGTCCATATGGTTGCCATCCGCATCCCACAAACGGCAGTTATCTGGTGAAAATTCGTCTGCCAAGATAATCTTGCCATCCTTGTCAAAACCGAACTCTAGCTTAAAGTCAATCAACTTAAGCCCAATCTCAGCAAACCAGACTTTCAAGAGTTCATTGATACGACGAGTTTCTTCCTTCAAGTAGGCAATCTGCTGGTCATCCGCAATCTGTAGGAATTTCACATGCTCGTCATTGATGAATGGATCATCCAAATCATCATTTTTGTAGTAAAATTCGACAATCGGAGTCTCAAATGCGATACCTTCGTCTACGCCAAAACGTTTTGAAAAGGAACCAGCAGTGTAGTTGCGAAGCACAACTTCCAAAGGAATGATTTCCACCTTTTTATTAAGTTGTTCCGTGTCTGAAAGTTTCTCCACAAAGTGAGTCGCTACGCCAGCCGCATTTAATTTCTCGAAAATAAAAGATGAAATCTGATTATTCAACACTCCCTTACCTGCAATCTGCTCCTTCTTAACACCATTGAAAGCAGTCGCCTGGTCCTTGTAAGTTGAAATAATAAGATTTTCATCCTCAGTTGTATAGATATCTTTAGCTTTTCCCGAATAGATCAATTGTTTTGACATTTTAAAGTTCGCCTTTCGTATTACTTGAGCACATTTTACCACAAAAAAACCAAAATCACAAGAATTTAGCCGAATAAATAGCGCATTCTCTTCGGAAATCATAAAGAAAAAACTGCAAGAAGTATCTTTCTCACAGTTTTAAAATCATTTAACTCTAAAAACACGAACATTATTCTTTGTTCAAAAATTGATCCAAATAGTAGCGCAGATAACTTTTCTTGCCCGTAATCATCTGTAGACGACCTTCCACCCCGTACCTAAGTTTTTCAGCCTGATCAGCAGTCAGATCAGTCTCTGCCTCGATTTTAAAGAAATTCCCTTTTTCAGTCTTGGTAGCTGTCGCATCAATACTTGTAATAGTAGAATCTAGGAAAAGTTGATTCTTGGCATCATGAGTCGTAGTATAGCGAACAGAATCACCGACCTTGATCCTTGCTACATCCTTTGAACTAAGATAAGCTGTTAGTTTGGCTTTCCCTTCTTTTTCCAAGGACGGATAGAGTTGAGCTAGTAAGGCACCTTCTGCTACCATGGTAGAATCACTGGTCTCAGGATTAAGATGAAGCACCCCATCCTCACTTGCCATAATTTTCCCCTTGTCTAGAAGATTTCCCTGTACCTTCTTGCTTGACTCCACCTCTAAGATTTTCTGCTCTAGAAGGGTCAATTCCTGACCAACCTTAGCCAAGTGTTGTGATTTAAGAGATTCCAATTGACTGCTTAAGCCTGACGCGTAGGCTTGCTGGGTACCTGAACTTGCATACTGGACGCGGTAAGTAGCAAGACTAGATTCTAACTGAGAAAGCTGCGCTTCAACCTGCGCAACAGCCTGAGCTTTAGCTTGCGGATTTTCCTCACCCTGAGACTTGTAGGACTGGTAGAGAGAGTAGGCTAGATTCTGACTGGCCAAGGAAGCACCTGTTTCAATAGCTGACTTAGCTGTCTGGTAATCGCGAATTTTAGCCTCTGTTTGGCTGATGAGGTTGCCGATTTCAGCTTGGGTTTGACTAGCTGCTGCATTCTGGGACGCGATGGTCTCATTTTGTTGCGATGTACTAGCCCTAAGACTGCCTGCTTGACTGATGTAGTCGCGAAAGGTGGCCTGGTAACCAAACTTATCCTCCTCTGGAAAGTAGTCCGTCCCTTCTTGCAGGCTTTTTTGCAAATACTCCAATTGCTTTTTTTGATCCTTGAGCATGTCCAGCTGACTGGCATAAGACTCCGCTTGAACACCTTCTGCCCCTTCCTGATATTGAACCAGAAGATCCCCCTTCTTAACCAGCTTATTTTCTTCCAAATGATTGACAAGAATACGATTGTTGCTAGTTGACTGGATATTGGCAAGGATACGACTAGGCTCAACAGTAGCCCGAGTTGACAAACTCATCTCCTTCTCTGCCAAAGTTGCAAAGCCAAGTAAAAACACGAGCAGAAGGAACATGGGGACAATCACCCGACTGGAAAAATTATGGTAACGACGATTATAAAACTCCGCACTTTCTAAAAATTCTGGTTTCATCCTCTCCTCTTTCTAGCTATTCACCAAATGGGCGTAAAAGCCACCCTGTGCAAGCAAATCAGCATGCTTTCCTTCTTCAACAATCTTGCCCTGATCCAAGACAACAACCTTCTCTGTCCGCTCAGCAATGGTCAAGCGGTGGGCGATGAAAATCAAGGTCTTGTCTAAAGCCATAAGATTATCGACAATTCGCTTCTCTGTCAAGATATCCAGACTGCTAGTTGCCTCATCCAAAATCAAGACCGGCGCATCTGTCAAGAGAGCACGCGCCAGAGCAATTCTCTGACGTTGACCACCTGAGATCCCTGCCCCATCCGAAGTCAACTCTGTCTGATAATTCAGTGGCATACGCTCGATACCCTCCCGAATCTCTGCCAATTCGACCGCCCGTAAGATATCCTCTTGAGTCGTCCCTTCCTTGGCTCCAAGGAGAAGATTCTCCAAAATCGTTCCGTTAAAGACATAGGGCTGTTGAGGCAGATAGTTGATATACTGGCGCAGGGCTTTTTTATCAATCTGATTAAGATTGACACCACCCAGACTAATCTCTCCCTGACTTGGATCATAAAAATTAACCATCATCTTGGCCAAGGTCGTCTTACCTGACCCTGAGATTCCCACAAAAGCCACCTTAGAACCCTGCGGAATAGTCAAATTGATATCTGACAAGACATCTCGACCATAACCATACTTATAGTAAACCTGCTTGAAAGTCATCTCTCCCTTCATCAAGCTCAGATCCCCAACTGTTTTCTTCTCCTCAAACTCAGAAGCTACCAGATAAACCTCATTCAGACGGTTATTGGCGACCTGCGCTGTCTGAAGTTTGGTTTGCAGGTTGATGATGTTTTCTAAAGGATTTGTAAAGTAAACAAGCAAGGTATTATAGGTAATCAACTGTCCCAAACTCATCTTGCCATCCATGACCAGAACAGCTCCCATCCAGAGAATGCCGACATTGAGTAAGAGATGGGCAACTTTTTTCAGAGCCTTTTGCTGACTCTCTGCCCGACTATAGGTAAAGGATTTTTTCAGATAATCCACAAATTCCTTGTCAATCTTTTGGTAACGCTGACTTTCACTGGTCAAGGACTTGATAGTTTCAATACCATTGATGTCCTCAATGATAGAAGAAGACAGAACCGCATTGGCTTCCATGGTATCCCGATTCATCTTTTCAAACGGCTTCATAAAGGCAAAGATAATCACTGTGTAGATAGGAAGTGCCAATAAAGTCATAAAAAAGAGATTGGTATTTTGTGAAAATAAAACAAGGGAAATAATGACAACCGTTGACACATCTAGGAAAATCGAAAGAATGGTCGAAGCCAGCGCATCGATGATACTATTAGCATCCGTGAAACGAGACACGATTTCCCCTGTCCGACGTGTCGCAAAAAAGGACATAGGTAGGTGAAAAACATGCTTGATATAGGACAAAATTACGTCAATCGACAAGCGTTGCCCCAAAACAAGTAAGAGATACTCCTGAGCGTAAGACAAGACCTGCTGGAGAATATAAACGATGACCAGCCCAATAGAAATAATCCCCAACGTCGAACGCATCTGATCTGGCACATAGGTATCAATGATAGACTGCAGATAATAAGAACCCACAATGTTAATCAAGGTTACCAAGAGTGTTGCCAAAACGATATTAGCAATCAAGCCACGCTGCTTCACTAATATAGGGATAAAAGAGAGCAGACCATTCTTTTGATCCTTATGAGGCTTGTAGTCTGGACTAGGTGCCATAAACAGAGTCACTCCTGTCCATTCTTCCGCAAAACGCTCACGTGGCAGTTTGGTCAATTTCACCCCAGGATCTGGGTCGGCAATATGAATGCTGTTCTTGTCCTGCCCAATCACCACATAGTAGTGAAGCAATTTCCCTTCCTTAAGCACATGAGCAACAAAAGGAAAAGTCAAATCTGGCAAGTCAAAAAGCGTCATATCCGCCTTAATTGCTCGCGTCTCAAAACCAATCTCCTCTGCCACCTTGATCAAGCCCAAAGCCGTAGTCCCATCCATAGTTGTCTTGGCCAATTCTCGCAAGTGAGCCAAGGAATAATAGCTGCCATAGTAGCCAAAAACCATGGCTAATGAAGCTACACCGCAGTCCATCTGATCCACCTGCGGACGATAGTGACGTTTCCCAAATTTCATATTCATCTCCTTTTTCCTAATACTCAATGAAAATCAAAGAGCAAACTAGGAAACTAGCCGCAGGCTGCTCAAAACACTGTTTTGAGGTTGTAGATAGGACTGACGAAGTCAGTCACATATATACGGCAAGGCGACGTTGACGTGGTTTGAATTTGATTTTCGAAGAGTATAAACTCATCTGATAATAACTATCTTACCCCAATCCCCAAACAAAAACTGGACTTCCTCCCCAAATGCGCCTATCCCCCTCCCAACTGTACTTTTTGGATAAAAAAATAAGCAGAACAAACGTCCTACCTACTAAAAATATGCTATTGAAAGGAAAATGATTTTTTTCGGACACCCTAGGCAAGCTTGGGACAAATAAATCATTGATAGTAACCTTTACGACATCCTATTTAAAGTTACTTCAATTTCTAATATCCCTGCTATTTTTAAGCCGCCTCTGGTATGATCTATTCATAGTCAGAATAGATAACACCGTTCTAAATTACGATTCATAGTTTTTCTTACATTCTTTAATAAAATATGTATCAAATTATTAAAATTAACGTCTGCTTCCTAGATGACGACCGTACATATAGGCAACAACTCCTAAAACACCCCAAGCGATAGCTGTAGAAGTAGTAATAATAAGTCCACCCTCGGTACTAGCCAAATCTGCTTCTGCCATGATCTCAAATTTTTCTTCTAATTTTTTCATATCCCACCTACTCCTTTAAATATATTAACCAAACGTACGAGATAACCAATAACCAGCTACCCCAGCTCCACCTGCAGCAAGTAATGAGCCTCCGATAACAATCAATAAACCCACTCCGCCTTGTACTTGCTCTAATTCATTTTGCTTTACGATTTCAAATTGATTCAAATTTTGCATGATATACTCCTTTTTAAATAATACTAGCTAATCCAATAGCTACTCCTACTAATAAACCCACTATTCCTGAGGCTGATATAATAACAGCCGCAAATTCGTTTGAAAACTTCATTGATTCTCTCATTATCTCTTGTTTCGACTAATTCCAATAGCTACTCCTGCACTTAAACCAGCAAATGCTGAACCTGCAATAATACTAGCTGCTACTGCTATCGGAATAATTCCCCCATCTACATTCATCAACTCTTCTTCTGTAAGAGCTACAAAGTTCTGTTCCATTTTGTCAAAATTTGTCATCTTTTTTTCTCCTCAATTTTTATGTTTTGTTATATCTTTAATGTTTAGCCTCTAAGCCACTTAAATAGCCAGATTGGATAAATAACTGAAATAAGCATTTCTAATCTCCTTCCTTTTCTTTCTTACTTATTTATTCGAAAAAGAATTCGAAAATGTACAAATAAATTAAATTTATTTAAAAAACAATTTAATAAACCACGGATACAAGATTGGTAGATACATAAACTAGGCTCCTTTCCTTTTCCTCTTACTTATCTATTCGAAAAAAATTTCGAAAATGTACAACTAATTAAATTTATTTGAAAAATAATTTAGTAAACCATGGATAGAAAATTGGTAGATACATAAACCAGACTCCTTTCTTTTTTCCCTCTCACTTATCTATTCGAAAAACAATCCGAAAATGAACA
>ERZ1674051.437-NODE-437-length-10462-cov-66.044009_pt1 | contig 10462 bp, 10 predicted proteins | sample MGYA00581125_ERZ1674051 | MGnify/ENA primary metagenome ERZ1674051 (study PRJEB41354, sample SAMEA4873326) | human saliva metagenome | biome: human-associated habitat [ENVO:00009003]; feature: mouth environment [ENVO:08000002]; material: saliva material... | reverse complement strand
CTTACTTTTCAAGAGAGTGTTTGTTGTTTGCGTTCACTGTATGGTTTTTGGATAATAACCCTGGGCTTCCTTCGGGAGGCTGAGGCTTTTTATTCGGAAGATTTTCCGTGGTTATAGCGAGAGGGAAACGCCTGGTTCCATTCCGAACCCAGAAGCTAAGACTCTTTGCGCCGATGGTACTGCACTTTTGTGGGTGTGGGAGAGTAGGTCGCCGCGGGTTTTTTATTCAAGAGGGGAAGACCTTAGAGGTCTTCCCCTCTTTTTGCATACCCAAAAACTCTTAGAGCGAAAGATTGCTCCTTCAAACAAAGAAGCTGAGGAGCATGGCTGGAGCCTAGGAGACAGGTCTTAGGCGGTACAGGGAACCTCTGGAAGCTGTCATAGATTCGTCCGAATGACGAGGTAGAGGGCACGGTAGAGAAAGTCTTGATACCTTAACAACAAGAGCAGTCCATACCTCTACCGAATGAGTGGAGAATACGCAAAGGAGCAACCGTCATGGCTGATGAGAAGAGCATCTACGAACGCTGGAGCGAAGAGCGCCTCGACCCGCCCCTCCCCAAAGAATGGGGACTGAACGAAGAAGACGAAGCCGAGCTGCTCTGGCCCATCTGGCCCCTCCTGTTCATGGGCGAATCCGATACCGGTCTGTACGTAGAAACCATCACCGATAATGTGATGGATGTACTCGGATTGGAATACGATGGGCAGAATGAAGACAGCAAGCTCTGGGAAAAGCGTGTAGAGGGCTACGTGGAAGAGCTCATCAAGCGTCGTCGTGCATTCGCCGCTGAGCTGGGTATTACCCCCGAGATGCAGAAGAACTCGAACCTTAACCGTGCCTTCGCAGCACTGGAAGAAGAAGGGGTTATCGCACGGCAGAACTTCACCTGTTGCGGTACCTGCGCCTCCGCAGAAATCTGGGATGAAATCGACAATAGCCGTGAATGGAAGGGATACATCTACTTCCACCAGCAGGACGCCGAAAGCCTCGCAGAGAGCGGCGGCACCTACGTCGGGTTCGGTTCGTTCCTCGCCTACCCCAGGGACGAAAATGAATGGAATGCGCTGAGTGATGCGCAGAAGGAAGAAACCAGTGCCCGTCACAAGAAACTCTCCGCGCAGTTGCTGCGAGAGACGGTTATTCCCGTACTGGAGAAGCACGGTCTGAGCGTGAAGTGGAATGGCAACTACAATACCCGCCCCTTCATCGGGGGAGTGGAAGTCTACAACATTCCCTAACAGCTGGTGAGCTGAACCGGATGGGTGCCTCGGCGTAGCTTGTGGCAGGGGAGGGAACTTCTCAATGCTACAAAAGTTTACAGAGAAAATATGCTGAGAGCGTGAGAACACGATTCACAGCTTCTTAGACAGAGTATTAACTAGCCGATAAGGCACCCATTCGGTAGGCTAGACGGGTAGCGCGGTACGTCCACACTAGAGATAAGACAGAACCTGTCCTCGAGATAGGAACTGCTCGACATGACTTTCAGCTGCTATACGCGGCAGGAAGCTGAGCTCTAGAACGCCCGGTAGAGATACAGACCTGCCCAGCTTGGAAGAGCACAGGGGCATCTGAATCTTTATCGGGCAGAAGCATACTCCCACCGAGTAGGCTAGAAGAAGTGGATGAACCGCCAACCCATATTCCCAACCAAAGGAGCAGGCATGTCGACCGACGCCCGCGAAAAAGCCCGTCAGATTGCGGCGCAGCAGGCTAAAAAGAGCCCCAGCAAGGCAAGCCGCCGTTGGCTCCAGCTCGGCGTACTCGCCGTGGTCCTCGTTATCGTAGGTATCATCGGCTTCGTTGTGGTCAACGGTAACAAGAACAACAAGATTGCGGAGAGCGGCCCCGTACCCGCCAGCGCCAACGAATACGGCGGTATTGTGCTGACCAAGGACGGAATCGTCAAGAACTCCTCCACCCAGGAGACCCGCGACTTCAAGCAACTGGCCACCTCAACCTCCTCCGTGACCCCCATGGTCAACGGAACCGCTGCGGCCGTCAACACCCTGCCCCCGGGCGTGCAGACGGCTGAAGAGGCCGCCAAGAACGGTCAGCCCGTGCGCGTGACCATCTTCCAGGACTACAACTGCGTGCACTGTGCAGAGTTTGAGACTAAGTACGGTGAAGAAATCCAGAAGCTCGTCGAGGACGGCACTATCACCCTGGAAATCCGCAACCTAACCTTCCTGGACCGTTCCTCGCCCACCGCATACTCCGCACGTAACGCGGCAGCTGCATACTCTGTGGCAAACCAGGTGAGCACCAGCAACTTCCTGAACTACCAGCGTGAGATCTTCTCACACCAGGGCACCGGCGACATGAACAACCAGCAGATCGCCGATATCGCTTCCAAGTACGGTGCTTCCATTGGCTCCGACATGAACGAAGACAAGTGGCGTCCCCTTGTGGACGTGGTTAACGCCGAATCCGCAAGCAACGGTATTCAGGGTACCCCCACCGTCTTCGTAGACGGTGACCAGTACACCAGCAACGACTTCAGCGCTTTCCTCAAGAGCAAGATTGAGGCCAAGAAGAAGTAATGTACCCTCGGTGGGTCCGGCAACCGGCAACGGTTGCCGGGCCCCCGGTCTTTAACCGCTCTCGAGAACTATGCGTGATGCGGAGTTTCAATGAGATACCGGTGAAGGTCGGACCATCGGTCCGTGAGACCGGCCTGAGATAAGGACGGCTAAGCGGAACCGAGGCAGGGGAATAGGGTACACTGGACGGGTTGCCTCCTTAGCTCAGTTGGCCAGAGCATCTGTCTTGTAAACAGAGGGTCACCGGTTCGAATCCGGTAGGAGGCTCTCACGATCCTGATTTGCGCCGACCACCCTCGGGCATATCAGGATTTTGTTGTAGCGAGTGTCCACAGCGTCTAGGGACCCGCACCCGCACATCCACAACCCATCCGAGGAACATGTATGTCTGAGACCTCCGGAACCTCGCAGGCCCCCGCGCCGCAGGGAACCCGCCCCTCCACCCCGCGCAGCATCCGCCCGCGCGAAGCCGGCGACTACCCCCTCGAAGAATTCATCGAATCGCGAGGGTTCCGCCCCGAAATCCAGGGCCTGCGAGCCTTCGCGGTGCTACTCGTCGTGCTCTACCACGTCTGGTTCGGCAGGGTCTCCGGCGGTGTGGACGTCTTCCTCTTCATCTCCGCCTTCCTGCTCTCGCTCTCCTTCATGCGCAAGATCAACGAAGGCAAGCCCCTCAAACTCTTCAACTACTGGTTGCACGTCTTCCAGCGCCTGCTGCCCGTGGCGACTGTCGTTATCGCCAGCACAACGATCGCCTCATTCTTTGTGCTTGCGCCCAGCCGCTGGTCGCAGATGATGCAGGACGCCACGAGCTCCCTTTTCTACTACCAGAACTGGAACCTGGCGTTTAGCTCCGTGGATTACTACGCCCAGAACGCCGCCGCGAAGTCACCCTTCCAGCACTTCTGGTCGCTTTCCATCCAGGGGCAGATCTTCATTATTTGGCCCCTGCTTTTTGCCGCCGTCGCCTACTTTGTGCACCGATACCGTGGGAACCTCTTCACGACCGCGGTCTTCGTCTTCAACACGGTCTTTGTTGCCTCCCTGACGTTCTCCATCGTTGAGACCAATAGCAACCAGGGTTTTGCCTACTTCGATACCCGCACCCGTCTCTGGGAATTTGCTATCGGCACCCTGCTCGCTATGCTCACCCTCAAATGGAAGGCACCCGAACGCGCACGCGTCGTGATGGGCTGGATCGGCATTGTCGGCCTGGTTACCTGCGGCGCCATCCTGCCGGTTGAGCGAGCTTTCCCCGGCTACCTGGCTCTGTGGCCCGTGTTCTCCGGTGCGCTCGTCATCATGGCCGGTAGCACTAATAGCCGCTGGGGCGTGGACCGCCTGCTCTCCTCGGCACCTCTGCAGAGCCTCGGCAATATTTCCTACGCCCTGTACCTGGTCCACTGGCCCATCCTGATTCTCTACAGCACGGCTGTGGGCACCTCTCGCGTGAACTTTATCGAGGGCGCGGTTATTATCCTGGTCTCTATCGGCCTGGCTTGGCTGCTCATCCGCTACGTGGAGAAGCCGCTGCGCTACCGTAAGGATCCCTTCGTTCCCTGGCTCATGATGAAGATGCGTTTTAAGACCGTCTTCTCCGTGAAAACCTGGGCCGATCAGGTGGCCTTCCTGCTGGCTATTTTCCTCGTGGCCGGAGGTCCTCTGCTCATCGCGCAGGCCTGGCTAACCTCGCAGAACACCGAGTCCACCCGCAACGCCGAGTTGCAGGTTCAGACCGTCAACGACAACTATCCGGGTGCGCGCGCTATCGGCGGGGCGCAGCAGGGCCTCATCGATAATCCGATTCCCACCGGCGGCGATGTGAAGGCGCAGTACGAATCGCTCAGCGATACCTGCACCGGCGCCTTCGCGCCCTCCGACGCTGCGCTCGCCAGCTACTGCAGCCTGCAGAAGAGCGGATCGGACGATGCGCCGCTGACCATGATTGTGGGTAACTCCCACGCAGAGCAGGCTCTCAGCGCTTTCAAGCCCATTGCGGAACAGACCAAGACCAACCTGCAGGCCTACCTGCTCGGTGGTTGCCAGTACCCGACAAGTGCCGTGACCGCCACTCACGAATGCTCGGAGTTCAACTCCAAGCTGACTGAGGAAATCCTCAAGCGTAAGCCTCAGACCGTGGTTCTGGTTGCTACCGCGGCCCAGGCCCGTTCCAATGAGGAGAAGAGCGATCCCGCTCTGGACGAGACGGTTCACCGCCTCACCGAGGCGGGTATCCAGGTTATCGGTCTGCGCGATAACCCGCGCTTCGAGTTCAACATCTACGAGTGCGGCCAGAAGGCTGGAAGCGACAAGAGCTCCTGCGCCCGTCCGGCCAGTGAGAAGTACGCCGCCGAGAACCCCGCAAAGGAAGTCTTCGACAAGTACCGCAACCAGGGTGCTGTCATGGTGGATCTGAAGGATGTCTACTGCCCCGACGGGACCTGTAGCGCCGTAATCGGCAATATCTACGTGTACCTGGACGATAACCACGTGAGTAAGACCTACGGCCGCACCATGGCCCAGACCGTCTTCCAACGTGCTGCAGAAGGTGGCTGGCTCGTGGGAGGCAGGGTCAACCTCTAGCCTCGGCCCTAGAGTATCCCGCGCCTTGTGGAGTCCCCCGAACCGTTCAGCGGGTCGGGGGACTCTGCATTTTAACGTCATAAACCGCGCGAAAACCGCCTGCGCTTGAACGAATGGTCAGGATAGACTAACTTGGAACTTGCTTAGGCTAATCTAAGTGTGTAGACCGCGGATATGGCAGAAAGAACTCGATGAAGGAAATCACCGAACGCACCCTCAGAGTGGAGAACGTTAGCCTCGGATACGGCGAGAAGACCATCGTCAAAGACCTCTCCCTCGAGTTCCCGAAGGGCAAGATTACCGCGATTATCGGTCCCAACGGTTGCGGCAAATCCACCCTGCTACGTGGTGTCTCCCGACTGCTCAAGCCGCTTAACGGCGACTTCACCCTTGACGGCAAATCCACCCACGAATACTCCATGAAGGGATTTGCCCGCATGGTCGGGCTGATGCCCCAGCATCCCATCGCTCCCGAGGGCATCACCGTCGCCGATCTCGTTTCGCGTGGCCGCTACCCCTACCAGGGCCTCTTCAAACGCAATAGCGCCGAAGACGACGAGGCGGTTGCCTGGGCGTTGGAAGCCACCGATACCATGTCTCTGGCAGAGCGTCAGGTCACCGAGCTCTCCGGCGGCCAACGCCAGCGCGTCTGGATTGCCATGGCGCTCGCCCAGGAAACCGATATTCTACTGCTGGACGAGCCGACTACCTACCTCGACCTGGCACACCAGGTGGAACTGCTCGACCTGCTTGCCGAACTCAATGAGGAGCGCGGAACGACCATGATTATGGTCCTCCACGAACTAAACCTGGCCGCCCGCGTGGCCGACTACCTGGTCGCCATGAAGGAGGGGTCTATCGTCGCTCAGGGTGAGGCCGGCGCCGTGCTGACCCGTCCCAACCTCGACGAGATTTTCGGGCTAAAGGCCGAGGTCACCGATCCCTTCGATGACGGTAGCGTCGTGGTCGTCCCGCATCCGCGGGGCGCATCCATACCTGAATAAATCGCGGCGGAGGGGAAGGGGAAGAAAACAATATCTGGGATTCCCGCCCCCATCGTGGGATACTGGATAACAGGACGCACTAAGCGATGAGGCCGGTACACCGCGCGGGTGTACCGGCTTCTTCCATAGAAGGGCTATTCTCTACAGACGCCCGGAAAGAAGAACACAATGACGACCCCGCTCCTAGACTCCAACGGCAAGCTCAACGGCGAATCCGTACGATACGTAGCAATTGGCGATTCGTTTACCGAAGGCGTGGGCGACGTTGACCGCCGCCGCCCCAACAACCTACGAGGCTGGGCAGACCGCGTTGCCGAAGGTATCGGCGCAGTAGACCCGCAGGCACAGTACGCAAACCTTGCTATCCGCGGACGCCTGCTCGGCCCCATCCTAGATGAACAGTTGCCTCGAGCCCTCGACCTCTGCCCCAACATTGTTACGTTCTACGGTGGCGGCAACGATATCATGCGCCCCAACGTTGATATTGACCAGCTCATGACCCGCGTCGACGAAGCCTTCGCCGCCATGCGCGCCCAGGACATCACGATTCTGACCATTACGGGCCTGGATGTGCAGGGTCAGGGACCCTTCGCCCGCACCCGTGGCCGCACCGCCACCTACAACGAGTTGCTACGCGGCATCGCTGAAGATCATGGTGCGCATATCATCGACTATTGGCGCTGGACCGACTTTCTCGACTGGCGCCTGTGGGCTGATGACCGCCTGCACATGAACGATCTCGGCCACGAACGCTTCGCATCCCGCGTGCTGGCGCAGCTGGGCCTGCCCGGTGTGGTGACTGAATCGGTACTGCCCCCGGAGGTGCAGCTGACCGCCCGTGAGAAGGTCGAACAGGAAGCACGCTGGGTCCGCGAGTTTGCCCTGCCGTGGATCGGCCGCCGCCTGAAGGGTACGAGCTCCGGCGACGGCGTGACCCCCAAGTACCCGCAGTGGGTGCCCGCGGCAAGTCTTAAGAACTAGGCTGAAGAACTAGGGGCGCGGTGGCTCACGGTACGGTGTAAAACTGTACGCCGGGGGAGTGTCCTGCGCGGTATCTGTACCGTATTTGCGCTCGCATCTACGCCGTAACTGGAACGGTGGATCCGCCGTTACTCGTACCGCCGAGAACCCTTAAACTGCCCTTTAAAACCGGGGCAGAGACGTTAAAACGAGAGTTAAAAGCTTTTTAAACGCGTGTTTAAGCCTGTTTAACAGCCCTGTGCACACCGTCAGAATCGGTGGTGCGGGGCTGTTTTCGGCTTAAATCCGGCTTAAGCTGTTAATCTCACAACATGAATTTCAACGGTGTAATTTATCGCGGGTCACATAAAGAACGCCCGTTCTTAAAATCGCGAATTAACGCCTGACTAGGGGCGTTAAAGAATCCCCTAAAAACATCTGGACTTGCAAAAACACCCATTTTTGCTAGAATGGATAGGTATGTTTGCCATTCGAAGGCAGGCGTGCATCCGCGAATCGGGTGCTTCGCTTAAACGAGGTGCAATCGGCTCAGAACACCGAGATTCCGCGGGATTTAACGGTAAATACCGGCGCGCAAGCTTGCGAGAATCCCCGTGTTTACCTAGAATTTAACGCTGTTCGTAGTGGTGGAAACGCCTCTCGACACTAATAAGCTTCACCGTTTTTCCCGCGGCGGGGATCGATGCGTGGCCTCTCACCCACGCGACGGTCTCAAACACTCTAGCCCGGCGAATAACCCGGTGCTTCTACATTGGTGGCGGGACGCTCACGAGTAACATCGACTGCGTACCGTCATAAAAGTCAATCAATAAAGGAGTGAAACATGGCAGCAGTCTGCCAGGTGACCGGAGCTGTTCCCGGCTTTGGACACAGCATTTCGCACTCGCATCGCCGCAACAAGCGTCGATTCGACCCGAACGTACAGAAGAAGACCTACTGGGTTCCTTCGCTGCGTCGTAAGGTAACCCTGAACGTGTCCGCTAAGGGCATCAAGGTGATCGATGCTCGTGGCATCGATGCCGTTGTTGCAGAAATCATCGCACGCGGGGAGAAGATCTAGTAAATGGCATCCAAGGCTAAGGACCTCCGTCCTATCATCAAGCTCAAGTCCACTGCTGGCACCGGTTACACCTACGTGACCCGTAAGAACCGCCGCAACAACCCCGACCGCATGGTGCTGAAGAAGTACGACCCCGTCGTCCGCAAGCACGTTGACTTCCGAGAGGAGCGCTAAGAATGGCTAAGAAGTCCAAGATCGCTCGCAACGAGCAGCGCAAGGTCATCGTCGCTCGCTACAACGAGAAGCGTATCGCGCTGAAGAAGACCCTGATCGACGAGAACGCTACCCCCGAGGAGCGCGAAGCAGCACGCGTGGCACTGCAGAAGCTGCCCCGCAACGCTTCCCCCGTGCGCGTGCGTAACCGCGACCAGATTGACGGTCGTCCCCGCGGCACCTTCCAGAAGTTCGGCATTTCCCGCGTGCGCTTCCGCGAGATGGCACACCGCGGCGAGCTGCCCGGCATCACCAAGTCCAGCTGGTAAATCTGGTATTTTAGTTCCTAAACGGTTTTCCGTCGTTACCGACGGTCACTCGCTTTAGACTCAAACCTTTTAAGTCTCTGGAAGGGGCACCCTAATGGCTAAGAACCGTACCGAACTCGTTGCAGAGGTTGCAGAGAAGTCTGGCAAGAGCCAGGCAACCGTGAACGCAGTCCTCGACGCAGTGTTCCAGGTTTTCGAGTCTTCCGTCTCCAAGGGCGAGAAGATCACCATCCCCGGTTGGCTGGCAATTGAGCGTACCGACCGTGCAGCTCGCACCGGCCGTAACCCGCAGACCGGCGAAACCATTCAGATTCCCGCCGGTCACGGCGTGAAGCTGACCGCAGGCTCCAAGCTGAAGGCAGCAGTCGCTAAGAAGTAATTCTTGAGACTTTGAATCTGCAGAAGGCCCCCACCATCAGGTGGGGGCCTTCTTTGTGTGTCAGGGTGTTTTTCGGGGAGATCCTTGCGGGACACACAGAAAAATTTAAGAAATTTTATTCATAATCCATAAAAGCTATGCATGAGCTGAGCGAAAATACGCGAATTTCAAGGAGCTCTGGGAAAAATACTTATGCAGCGGGTAGGTGACACAGCTTAAACACAGCTAACTAAAGCTCAGTCTTAGACTCACACTTTAGGCTTATACCAACGGAACGGAGAATACCGCATCGACGAACGATGAAGGGTTCTTCGAACTGCCACCGACCATACACCCCATACACCCCGCACCCCGCGGGGCCTCGCAGAGGAGACCCCACATGGCACGACACGATCAGCATCGCACTGACAATCACCCCGCAGGCGCTCGCCGCGGCCTTCGAACCGGCGCGGCCGCCCTTTCCCTGGCCGCTATTGCCGCTCTCGGCCTGAGCGCATGCGGCACCCAGAACACCTCGAACACCACCACCGCAACTGCCACCGCAATGGCAAGCAACACGGCAGATGCCGCGGTCAATGCGGGCAGCGGTAAGGTGACCGTCAAGGCCAGCCCCACCGCCAGCCCCACGGCATCCGCCGGTAGCACCCAGAGCACCGGAACCGTGACCGTCACCGGTGCGGACGGCACCGGCGTTACCACGGGCGCCGACGGAAGCATCACCGTCAACGGCGCCGACGGCACCGGTGTCACCGCAGATGCCAGCGGTAACGCTACCGTCAATGGCGGCTCGGGTAACTCCGGATCTTCCGCGAAGGTGGATGAGAAGGCGGGGGAGAGCGCATCCTCAAGGGGTAATAGCGGTAACTCTGGCAACACCGCTACCGCCAGCGGGACCATCAGCGCGGCTAACGGTTACACCCTCATTGAGATTGAGAGCGATGGCGGTTGGAGCTACCACGCACCCAACGGCGACGTCATTGAGGTAAACGCTGACGGTTCCTGGGAACGCGTTGGCCAGAACGGTACCGTTGAAGTGAAGTCGGACGGCTCGTGGGAGCAGACCGGCCAGGGTAGCGTTGTTGAGGTGAGCGCCGACGGCACCTGGAAGCAGACCGGCCAGGGCACAATCCAGGTGCCCGTCGTTCCCGCCAAGCCCGCGGGGGCCACCGTGAACCCCGTGCAACCGGTCGTACCCCGCTCTTAAACCGCGAAATTTTTATGGCTCGACCCTCAGCTCACTGAGTAGGTCAAATCCCCAACTCTCGATAGAATTAAATGGTTGGCTAACCGATAAACGTTCAAATATTCTTTACGAATATTGCGGAACCTTCCCGAACACCCCACCCTGCCAGCCAGCTGTATTGAACAACCACTAGGAGAAAACAATGGCAATTACCCCCGCAGCGAAGAAGACCGCCGCCGTTCT
>ERZ1674051.436-NODE-436-length-10468-cov-19.655911_pt1 | contig 10468 bp, 4 predicted proteins | sample MGYA00581125_ERZ1674051 | MGnify/ENA primary metagenome ERZ1674051 (study PRJEB41354, sample SAMEA4873326) | human saliva metagenome | biome: human-associated habitat [ENVO:00009003]; feature: mouth environment [ENVO:08000002]; material: saliva material... | reverse complement strand
CGAAATCGCCCCAATAATGGCACCCACTATGGGGATTGCTGTCGTAACCACCCCAAAAGGATCCTGTTGAATCAAAGCGATTGTAAAACCAATAAACAATCCAATAGTCGTCCCCCTGCCTGCATAGTCAATAAAATCACGAATTAACGGGAGAAAGTAGCCAGGTTGCCAGCGCTCTTTAATCCATGAATATTTTACTAATACACTCTCTTCTTTAATTAAACACAGAATATCATCGCGACTAATAGGATTTGTGCATTTTATGCCTTCTATTTGGGAACAAAAATTTCTCAAAGATAGATAAACCTCCCGGGATGGGTCATGTTTAGGATTGTGATTAGTCATCTCTTTCAGTTGAGCCAATGAATCAATGCAGCGAATTTGAGCATTAGAACTTGGGGTCCCTTCCGCCCGTTTCAAAAATTCCTGAACCTTATCAGTAAATTCATTATCAGAATCTTTTGGTGGAAGAAGCCGGAACGGATGAAATATCGGGGAAAGAACTATTTTTGAACCGGATTTTATTGACCTTTTAGCGTATTCAATCTTTGATTCTCTTGAAATACCCGCCGCATTTAGTATGTTTGCAATAATTTCTCGCCTTGCAGTTACATACCAATAATATCCGGTTGATTCAAGAACAATGTCAAAAATACTGCAAGCAATCGCTATAATTAGAAGCAGTGATGTAAAAGCTGCAATAACACCTAAATTATCCACAATCATTCCTTTCTTTGGGATGTATATAAACTTCCACCAGGTTAAGTTTACCCAATGGATAATCTAACCTGTGATTCTGAAATCTCAATGAATATACCTTTGAAAAATACCCAATCCCATGAGTTCTTCCAACCCCAGAGTTGCGCAATTCATTTAACATGACACAGCAAGACGACACAGTTTTCTATCCGCGCCCTCTAATTAAGCGTGAGAGTTAAGTCATGAGTTATTGGCTTGCTCGATGGGATGGAATCTGGCTAAGACTCTTCCCCGGCAATAACCTGTAGGTTCTGAATACCGCCCTGGTTCACAATATCTAGAGCCAGAGTACGCAGCGGCGGCAGGACATCCTCAATCGGTGCCAGCGGATCAATAAATGTAGACACCGGCTGAAAACGCTTAATGGGTTCAGAGTAACTTTCCTCAAGAACCTGGTCAAAGTTACTGATAGTCCTAATAGTAATGGGAGCATCTGAAGACCCTACTAGGCCAGCACGAATTCTATACGTTCCATACACTTTATATGCCTGACTATAAGAACGAAGTAAAGACATAAAATCAGCTATAACAAATTCAATATGCGTCGAAAGACAGTGGTTTTTCTTGCTTTCATCATAGGATAGTTTTTTACCCCGTCTAATATGTCCAAGTTGATATGAAGCCAACATTGAACCATTGTCACAAAAATATTTTCGGTATTGGACCTTGCTGTTAACATTGGTTCGAATTAACCATCGCCGATACCCCTTCTTCACTTCAGGACTTGGAGGAAAACCTATTTCATGCATTGTGCGTTCAAAGTTGTGGAGAAATTCAGGATTTAACATTTGATTCGCGTATTGATACATAGTTTCTTCCGAAACTGGAGTAGCTGAAATTCTAGGGGTTACAGGAACAGCTGCGATTGCTAGGAATACGCCTTGTTCAGGGTTGAGTGCTTCTGCCGCCTGTTCAAAGTACCCCTGTAGAGTCTTTTCCTGCTCCACGCCACGCTGGAAACGCTCACGGAAACCACGCTCAATATCCCTCTCAGTCATGAACACAGTATGCGGCCCATTGCGCCACGGGGCGCGAAAAGCGTCATCACCCTTCCTCGCAAAATGAGGAGCATACACTGAATCAGGAATATGCATGAGCACAATATACCCTTCATCAGGATTTTCTCCGCAAGGGATTTTAAAGAATTCGATACCAGCAACCGGCGGACCAATCTTACTGTAGGCTATATTACGAATTTGCCGTTCATTATCTGCTGACCACTGGATAGGATTCACTGAGGAAGCAGCATTATTCTCGCCATCTTCTTTAATACCAAAGACAATCCAGCCACCACCGCTATTCGCCATAGCGGCAATATCTTTTGCTACTTCTTCCATCACAGCATTGTTTTGTATGCCATAGAACTTTTTCTTCCAATCAAGGTCAGCTGTCTCTTCCAGGCCTTCCTCAATGGCCTTTTTGATAATCTCAAGAGTGAGATTCCCAGGTTCTAAGCCCAGGGCACGGTGAATGGGTGTAAACATTAGAACTCCTTATCAAAACAGGAAATACCCATAGAATCTGAGTGCTATCCGCCCTCAAACCTCAGTATAGATTCCTTACAAAATTTCTGCCCCTGAATCGGTCAATCGAATCAGCTACTTAGCGGTTCGCCTGCGAGCGCGAGGCTTCTTAGCCGGCTTGGCAGCTTCCTCCGCCGCAGTCAGCTCCTGATAGCGCTCAAAAAGAATCTTCAAACGCGCCTCATCAGAAGAACAACGACGAGACGCACCAAAAGCGACATCCACCGCAGAATCCAACTCATCATGCGCCGCACGCAACGCAGGATCCATCGTCGCCAACGAAGCATACATATCAGCCAGCGACACCGGCTCACCCGCACGCTCCTCAATCGCCTCACGCGCAGCCAACACCTTACGGCCCGCAGCAATCACCTTACGACGCTGCTCCTCAGAAATCTGCGGCAACGGAAGGTTATTCCACACCACCGTATTCGAGAACCTCAAGCGAGACTCCAGCTGTCCACCAATGGCACGTTGCCACGTGATAAGCATAGAAGAGGAGAGGAGAGCAAAGAGGAAGCCATCTGGGTCGATGGCAGTAAATGCAAGGTTGCTCGTAATTGTTTCAGGGGAAAAGTGTTTTACGGTGAAGAACGGACGCTTCTCAGACACCACAGACGGAATGCACACATACGCTTCCAGGGGTTGACGCATTTCACCAAATAGGTGAGGAGTTTGTGCTAACTCCTGCGTTGCTTTCTTTGTGCTCTGCATACGCATGTGTGCCACTGCCTCCACGCGAGCACTCAGCACCGGGCTCGAAGCAATTTCCTCTTCCGTGGCATCGTCCAGCCACAAGCACCAGCGTTCCAGTCCCTGTACTAGCTCCTTAGCACCAACGAAAGGACGAAGATAGCGAGCCGCCATAGGGTCAGCGGCGACCACCGGGTAGTCCTCCACCTCAACGATTAGATTTCCACCATCCGTCGGCTGGCTTCCACGCACCACCTCAGGAATCAAAGAAGACAGAGGCTTAGATCGTTTCTCCACCAGTACATTCGGGCCCTCCACCAGGTAGGCGTTCAGAGTATGAACCGGCTCCTGCTCTACCGTTCGGCGAGTCGACCAATCGTAGTCAAACACTCGAACAGTACGAGACTTCTCCGGGGCCTCCGAGCGAGTAAAGCCCGTAATCACACAGTGCACCGCCGCCTTTCCCGCGGCTTCCGACTCCCACGGGAACGTACGATACGCAAACTTAATACGCCAGCCATCACGGAACAACGGCGCAAACAGCGAAGCAACCGGCTGACCCTGAACAATCGAATTCGTAGACACGAAGGCAAAATCACCAGGAACCACCTTCACATCCAGCGCTTCAGTCTGCTCCTGCAAGGTCTTCAGGTAGCGAGCAGCCTTAGCCAACCACGCCGTCGCAAAATCCAGGTACCCGGCATAGTCCTCGCCCCACGCCAAGCGCATACCCTGATCCTGAGCATCACCCTTCTTCGCCTGACCCACAAAAGGCGGGTTACCCGCAATGTAGACGCGCACGCCGTCAGCCACGTCCTGCGGGGTCACCGGCAAAACCTTCGACCAATCACGGTCCACCTGCTCGCCCGAGGCCTCATCAATCTCAGTCAGAGCATCGCCCTCAAGAATGTGGGCGCTATGGGCCAGAGGAAGACGCACCGGAGCATAGCCGAATTCCTCCATCATCTTCTGGTCCATCTGACGCTCCACCAAAAACATTGCCGTACGCGCAATTGAGGCAGGCCACGGGTCAAGCTCCAGACCATAGAAATTATCGATGGTCACCAAAGGCTCAATCGAGCGGGCACGTTTACGCACACCCTCACTCACACCAGCCGTACCCACAACCAGCGAACCCAGCTCACTCTCATCGATCTGACCCAGATTACGCAAGCGCACCAGAATATCCAGCTCCAACTTACGCATCTCACGGTAGGCAATAATGATGAAGTTACCGCAACCACAAGCAGGGTCCATGAAGCGGATATTCGCCAGCTCACGGCGCAGATTACGCAGACGAGTCGGCTCATCCGACTTATCCACCGCGTTCGTAAGCTTATCCCGCAACTCATCCAAGAACAGCGGGTTCAAGGTCTTCAGCACGTCCTCCTCCGAGGTATAGTGCTCACCCATCTCACGGCGAGTCTTCGCGTCACGCACCGACTGGAACATCGAACCAAAAATAGCCGGAGAAACCTTCGACCAATCACGCTCCGAAGTCGCCAACAGCTGCTGACGGAACGTCTTTGCCACCGCGCCGCTCATCTCAGCAGGAAGCGGCACAGCATCCGCAAACATGCCGCCATTCACGTACTTAAAGCCAGACAGATACTCCGGAGCATCCGCCACAGCCGAGGCGCCCGAAGGCTTCTTATTCAACAGGTCAAAGAGCTCATTCAAGCGCTGCGCCAGATCCGTACCCTCCTGGTGGGTGCCACGAATCATCCGCTCAAACGAGTTCGAATCCTCAGACTCAGACCACATCTGCGTATCATCAGCAAACAACAAGAACAACAGGCGCGCCATCACCGTCGAAATCTGAGCCTCAGACATGCCAGCCTTCGCCAACGACTCAAAAAGACCCGCCATCTGGTTCGACGCAACACGAGTCTCATTCACCGTCTCAACGTCAAAACCACGACGCATGCGGTCCAAAAGACCCAGAATCGACACGCCATTCGCAATGTCATCAGAGGTCAGATACAGCAGAGCGCAACGCTCCAACAGCGCCTCAACCTGAGCCTCATCCGTCACCAACAGCTCATGACGAGTCAAACGCGACGACGAAGCGCTCGGCCAACGCCACACCTGACGCGGCGTAAAACCAACACCCTCCTGCACAAAAATGCACAGGCGGTGCATGCTCAACGCACGCAACGTACGGTCAACCTCAAGCTGCGAAGTGTTCGACGGAATACGGTCCACACGGCACACCCACACCGGAATGCCCGACTGCGCCGCCACACACTCCACCTTCAACACGCCAGAAGGAACCAGCGGGTCATCCACCTTCACAGTCTGAAACGAGGAATCTCCCAAATCCGACTCATCCCAGCCCAGAGATTCCCTAAAGAAATCACCCAGGCGACCCTCCACCAGGTACGAACGCGCCTGGTCCAGGTCATCATCAGGCCACACAACGGCCATAAAAATACTCCTTCACAAGAGAATAGTGAACCAACCGATTCACAGAAAAACTACACACAGCCCCGCGGTGCGAGACGCTTCACCGCGCCCCGCACCACAGGCCGTAGCACCCACCGGGGCGCACTAACGCACGGGTTCCTTACCCTCAAAATCAGGATTTGCAATCGCCAACGAACACACCACACGTGCCATCTGCATCTCAGATTCCTTCACCAACAGCTCATCGTCCTGGTGCATGCGCAACAACGCATCCAACAAAGAGCGGTTATCCGCCTTACGGCGCAACATACGGCGAAGCTCAGACTCAGCCTGACGACGCAGCGGGTAATGGTACAGCTTATCCAGCACCTTCCGCTCCCGCTCCTGCAGTTCCAAAGTATCCAGCGAAGCCGTGCTATCAGCCCCGTAGAAACGGCGGAACACCTGACGGCGCACACCACGCAGATTACCGTGCGTCGTGCCCTCCTGCCGCAAAACATACTGAGTCAACTTCTGCTGCAGGTCATAATCCTTCGGATCAGTTTCCTGACTCGGCGTCGAATACTCCGCATAGAACAAGCCCAGAGCCTTCGCCGGCGGCACCATGCTCTCCTTCGTGCTGTCCGTAGCCGGGTCATACGACCTCACCGCAAACAGGTCAATCTCAGAGTTCGTGCGCACATACGACACCATCAAAGCATTATCATCCGCCGGATGAACACTCGACTCACCGCGCAACGCACGAGTAGCCAAACGCTTATCCTGCATCTTCATAATCCGCTCAGCATGCTCAGGACGATTCTTCGCAAAATCAGCCCAACGCTCAGCAGCCTCAGACACCGCGTCAATACCCTCTTCCTCAGGCTCCTCGCTATCCAGGTTGCCCGAGTAGAAATCCTCAAGAGTACGAGCCGTAGCATCATCAGAAGACATATCAGTAAAGAACGCCTGATCAGCACCAAAAGCCTTAGCAGCAGATTCCAAACGCTCACGAATACGCGAACGCAACTTCAAAGTCCTCTCCACCGTCTGATGCGAAATCAGATACACATTCACCTCATGATGAACCTGACCCACACGGTCCACACGACCCGCACGCTGAATCAAACGAATAATCGCCCACGGCAAGTCATAATTCACCACCACGTGAGCATCCTGAAGGTTCTGACCCTCAGACAGCACATCAGTAGCCACCAGCACGCGCATCTCAGGACCATTCAGAGCAGGAGCCTCCGCGTCAGATGCCTGCTCCGTCGGCACACGGTTCGACACCGGCGAGAAACGACGAGCATACGACGCCGGATCATCAGTATCACCAGCCACCGCAGCCACATTCTCAACACCCAGCTTCCGCAGGCCATCAGCAATGTAGTAGGCAGTGTCCTTATACTCCGTGAACACCAGCACCTTATCGTTCGCGTGCTTCTGCTCAATCAAATCACGCAGAGCATGAAGCTTCGAGTCAGTCTCAACCTGCCACGCGCCAAAGCGCCCCAGCATAGCCTTAATCAGCTCGCTATCATGCTGCAAATCATCGCGCAGACGAGACGTAAACACCGTCGAGGAAACCCACTTCGTCTGAGCCGGTGCACTCTGAACCAGGCTCTCATACATCTGCTCCAGGTTTCCGCTCAAATCCTGAACCTGCAGACCATCCACAGACTCAAAGTCAGCCGCGTCAGAACCCTCCAGGCCCAACTGGTCATCCGAGAAACTACCCGTCGGAACACTCAGCTGATGGTCAATCGCATAAATCCACAGCTCGTTACGAATCAACTGACGAGTCAACGACTGAATAAACGAATAACCCGAAGAGCTCAAACGCTTATACAAGCCCGAAAGCACAAAGCCACGCACATTACCACGACCCGAACGAGCCGCCTCAATAATCGCCCTATCCTCCGGAGAATGGTGTGCATTCGGGTTGTCATACCCAGAAATGTCATAACGCGGCAGACGCAAATCCCTCAAATCATCAAGGGTCTGGTCATCCTCCATAAAACGAGCAGGGTCATCAGCCTTAAAACTATGGCTCACCGGCTGCGACACCCAATCCGGGTAATAGAACTTACCCGTCGACAGCTCCAGGTAGCTGCGCTCCTTCGTCACCAAACCATCAGGAGAAGTCCACATCTCCGTCGGTGCCTGGTGCTTAGTGTACGCACGAGTACGACGCACCAGATGGTCACTCATCAACGTGCGCCAATCCTCCGGCTCCTCAGAAATCTCAAAAGCACGCAGGGTCGACAGGTTGCCCTCCAGCTTGTCGAATTTCCTCGGGTACTCCTTCAAACCTGCCTCAGGAACGATGCCCAGGTCAGCGTCCTCATCAAGGTACAGAGCCAACTGCGCCTTCACATCACTAAACGACAAGTTAAACGGGGTCGCAGTCAGAAGCAGAACACGCGACTCATTACGCGAGACATACTCCTTAATGGCACGCCACACCTGCGTATTCTCATTACGCAGATTATGCGACTCATCGCAAATCACCAGCTGATAACGCGCCAAATCATGCAACTCAGCAGCCGCCATCGAATAGCGAACCACCTTACCCACCACGTCATACTCGCTCAGATGCTTATCCCACATCTGCTCCAAGTTCTTAGGGCACAACACCAGAACGCGCATATTCTCTTCGTTCTGCAACATTGACGCCACAGCAATCGCAGTCAAGGTCTTACCCAGACCCACCACGTCACCCAGCATCGTGCCACCACGGCGCATCAAACGGCGCGCCAAAGTATGAGCAGCCGACTTCTGATAATCCATCAGCATATGCTCCAAACGCGGAGAAAGCGCATACTCCTGCTCACCAAAACGAGCATCCTCAGACAGCTCGTAGCAGACCTTCATATACACGTCATACGGGTCAGCCGGCTCAACCCACGACTGGTCAATCAAATCAATAATCTCGCGGGTAATATCAAACGACGTACGCTCACGCCACAGCTTCTCAAACCAATTCTTCAACTTCGCCGCATGATCCGAATCAGTCAACTCAACATTGAGCTCCAAATTCGTGTGCAAACCCGGACGAGTAAAGTTCGAAGAACCCACAAAACCCATCACCGGATGCATATTGCCAGGCTTCGGGGTATGCGCAACATACGTCTTACCGTGCAACGCCTGCTTCGTATACACTTTCATCTGCACACGGCCAGACTCCAAATGCTCCTTCAACGTCAACAAAGCCTGACGACGCGCAGAGCTCGTACCACCAGCCATCAGCTGACCACGCAAATGCTGAACCAGCTCATCACGATAACCCGCACGCTCATCATTCTTCGGCACCAAAGACACCGACTCGCCGCGCATCTCCGCCTGCGCCTCACGATGCATCTGCTCCGTAATCGAACGCGGCACCATACCCAGCAGGATACGAGCCACTGGAGTGCCCGGCTCAAACGGAGCCTGACCAATCTCATCAGCGAACTCATCCCACGCGCTTAAGTTCATATAGCCCGTTGCAATATCCAGACGGTCATAGTACTTCATCGTGCGATGCAGTGCGTCAGCAAGCTTCGCGCCCTTACCCTCCCCCTGCGGAAGGTAACCAAGATTATCGTAAATTTCAGCCATGAAAATAACCTTTATATGTGAGTGAATAAAAAATGAATGAAAACTAGGCAGCCAACAGCGCCTTAGCCAGCTCCAGCTGAGCCTTAACCTTCGCAGTACGACGCTTACGGCCAAAAGTCGCCAACACAGCCGACTCAACATCCTGGCCCTCATCCATCAGCTCAGGATTCTGCTCATAGAAGCGCCAAGCATTCGCAATCTCAACCGGGCTAATCTGGTCAAACTCGCGCACCGCACCATCAACCGAAGGGCGGAACTCGCCATACTCCTCGCGCGGCTCTTCAACATGCCACACGAACTTATGCTCATCCACCTGCAGCTCGGGCATGCGGTCCGCCAAACGGATAATCCAGTCGCGGTTCTTCTTCGCCAAACAGCTCACGCCAAAGCACTGCGCCGCCAAAGTAGCCAAACGATCTGCCTGAACCGGGCCCTCAGCAGACACAATCTCTTCAAGAGCAGCAGACATCTGATCCTTAGAACGCTTACTGCGCAGCGAATCAAAAATATCACGATCACCCAGCGAAATCGGTTCCCACGGCTCAAACGGGTAACGGCCCTCCCCCACCGCAAGACACAGCGGAGGAACCGAAGAATCAGAAGCCGGGGCCGACTGAGAAGTCGAAGCAGGAGCCGCAGGCTGGGCAGGTCGAGAAACCGGTGCAGGACGCGTCGGGCGAGTAAACGCACCACGAGGCGCAGACACCTCAGTCTTCACCTCACGAGCAGTCGACGTAGCTTGGCGGACCTCCTCATCCAGCTCACGACGAACCTGAGCCGCCTCACCCGCACCAAACAAATCAGCATGCACACGGTTCAGCTGACCCTCACACCACGCCTGCTGCTCCGGCGCGCCCAACGCCTCAAAAAGACGAGCCGCCGAATCGTAGATACGCACCGCATCGTTACGGTCCAAATCAACATAATGCGCGCTCTTATTACGGAAAATACGCAGGTCCTGCGCATAAGTACGCACCTTGCGAGCGCCGTCAGGTTCAAAAGGGAACTTATTGTTCGGGGGCCCCACAGGTTCAGTAAACATACGAAGCTGAACTTGAAGATCCTTCGGGTTGTAGAGATCAGGGTGACGGAGGCGGTCACGATTCTCATCGTGAATCTTCAAAATGATGGTCCAGCCACGCTCTTCAAGAACCTTCTGAGGCATGAACTCCTTCTGAGCCAACAACCCAGTCAGCAGAGGGTCAAGCTCACGGCTCAGATAGTACAGGCACGAGGAAATGTGAGCGTTTGCCTTTTCAATAGACATATAAAAACCATTTCGTTGTATGTGCAGCGGCGACCATTGCCACCACATTCATTATGCCTAATGAGAACGACCTGTGCGTACTGGTTCGTCATGATGGAACCCAACCCGCTTAACGGCGAGAAGCCACATGTGTTCAACACATGTGGCTTCTCAGCGTAAAGAAGAGCCTACGCCTCCGAGGGTTTCGCGCCGGTCAGGCGGTACGCCTTGTACACGCCCGTCACGTTACGGACCACGT
>ERZ1674051.435-NODE-435-length-10476-cov-10.581134_pt1 | contig 10476 bp, 7 predicted proteins | sample MGYA00581125_ERZ1674051 | MGnify/ENA primary metagenome ERZ1674051 (study PRJEB41354, sample SAMEA4873326) | human saliva metagenome | biome: human-associated habitat [ENVO:00009003]; feature: mouth environment [ENVO:08000002]; material: saliva material... | reverse complement strand
TTATAAGCCTTATCAAAGGCAAATAATAGTTTCCCCTTTTCAAAGATGGCTGATTCTGGCGAGTTCAAATATTTTGGTGTACTATCATCCATGACACGTCCACCAAAGGCAACTACACGACCTTTCCCATCCATAATGGGAAACATAATACGGTTTCTAAAGAAATCGTAAAACTGCCCCTTTTGATTTTTACGAACTAGATTTAGCTCCAAGAGAATTGAATCATCAATGCCGCGTTCGTGAAAGGCACGATACAACTTATCCCAACCATCTGGGGCAAAGCCTAATTTAAATTTTTCAATCGTCTCTTTTGTAAGGCCCCGTTTTTTTAAGTAATCAAGGCCAACCTTACCAATCGATGTTTGTGTAAGGCAGTTATGGAAAAATGTAGCCGCTAATTCTGACGCTTCATATAGTTTTTTCCGTCGTTCGTCTCGAGCTCGTTGTTCTGGTGAAAGCTTAGCCTCTGGCAATGGAATATTAGCGCGATTAGCAAGGCGCTCTAAGACCTCAACAAAGCTTAAATGCTCAAGTTCCATAAGGAATTTAATGACATTTCCCGATGCATGACAGCCAAAACAATAATAAAAGCCCTTTTCAGGGGCAACACTAAAGGACGGCGTCTTTTCATTATGAAATGGACAACAACCCCAATAGTTCTTGCCCCGTTTCTTTAAAGCTACATGCTCGGATATTACAGATACAATATCATTTGCATCTTTGATTTGTTCAATCAATTCATTTTCAAAATATCGGCTCATAGCCAACGCCTCCTTCCCTTATATATATTAATTCGATATACAAATAAAAAATCCTCTATTTGTAAAGTAATTTAATCAATTATCAAGTCGACCGATTTAGTAACTGATACGAATCATAGGAATCACCATCTATTTTGGATCAATACATGGTGATTCCTATACGCCGTATTCTTTAATAGGCTGCGAATAAAATTTGATAATAATAGGCTGCAATGAAATCATTGCAGCCTATACTTATCGCTTATAGCATATTATTTTGCGTAATCCACAACGCGAGTTTCACGAATAATTACGACCTTAATTTGGCCTGGATATTCGAGTTCAGACTCGATGCGTTTTACGATATTCCGAACAAGTAATGTAGACTCAGCTTCATCAATCTTATCCGGTTTTACTACAACGCGAATCTCACGACCTGCTTGAATAGCAAAGCATTTTTCAACGCCTTCGAAGGATTCAGCGATTTCTTCCAATTTAGATAAACGTTTCAAGTAGTTTTCTAATGTTTCTCGACGTGCTCCAGGACGAGCCGCAGAGATAGCATCAGCAGCTGCAACTAATACAGCTTCTACAGATTGGAACTCTTCATCACCATGATGAGCGCCAATGCAGTTAATTACTGCTGCACTTTCACGATATTTACGAGCCACATCAACACCGATTTGAACATGAGAACCTTCAAGTTCACGGTCCAATGCTTTACCAATATCATGAATTAAACCACCTCGTTTAGCCAAAGTTACATCACAGCCTAGTTCAGCTGCCATTAAACCTGCTAAATGAGATACTTCAATAGAATGTTTCAATACGTTTTGACCATAACTAGTACGATATTTCAAACGGCCTAAAATCTTAACAATTTCAGGATGTAAGCCATGAACATCAGCTTCAAATGTCGCTTGTTCACCAGCCTCTTTAATAGTTTGGTCAACCTCTTTACGAGCTTTACCAACCATTTCTTCAATACGAGCTGGATGGATACGACCGTCAACAATCAATTTTTCCAAAGCAATACGAGCCACTTCACGACGAATTGGATCGAAGCCAGAAAGAATAACTGCTTCTGGGGTATCATCGATAATCAAGTCAATACCTGTTAATGTTTCAAGTGCGCGAATATTACGGCCTTCACGACCAATAATGCGACCTTTCATTTCATCATTAGGTAATGCCACTACGGATACGGTAGTCTCCGCTACATGGTCAGCTGCGCAACGTTGGATAGCAGAGGAGATAATTTCTTTTGCTTTTTTCTCCGCGTCATCCTTAGCTTGCTGCTCCATTTCCTTAACCATAATCGCCGTTTCATGACGAATTTCTTGTTCCACATTCGTTAACAAGATATTCTTAGCTTCTTCAAATGTCATACCGGAAATACGTTCCAATTCTGCCATTTGTTTTTCATACAATGCTTCAATTTTTTCACGGCTTTGGGCTAAGTCAGCTTCTTTGCGATGTAAAGCTTCCTCTTTGTGCTCAATATTGTCTAATTTTTTATCCAAAGATTCTTCTTTTTGAAGAATACGACGTTCCATACGTTGAAGTTCAGAACGGCGATCTTTATTTTCTCGTTCTACATCAGAACGGAGCTTATGAATTTCTTCTTTCGCTTCTAATAAAGCTTCTTTCTTTTTAGACTCAGCTGTGCGTTCACCATTAGCGATGATACGTGCAGCCTCTTGCTCAGCTTGATTCAGTTTTCCTTCAGCAATATTTTTTCTTAAAAAATAGCCTACCCCTAGTCCAATCAGTACCATTACCACTGCAATTAGACTATACTCTAAAATCAGTCTCACCTCCTCTTAAATTCTCAAAATTGAGCTTTCATGCTCCTTTTTATGCCCTTCATGCATTAAATTATCATTTAGCCATATCATCATATAAATAAATAAGGCTATTATTAATTTTAGACTTGAAAGCCCTTTCTGTCAAGATTTTACAAGCCTAGTAAGGCCTCTTAAAAAGCACTTTCTATTCATAAAAATCATTGCACACAACTTGAATAGTGCTCGTTGAGAATCCTCTATATTTGAGAAAATTAAATACTTTTACACGAGGAGTGCGTTCTTCATTGAGAATGGAACCAAACTTTTTCTCCACTACGCGATAGGCGGCTTTCACTTCATCATAATTAGAGATTTCCTGAGGCACTGTAAGACCTCGCAGCTTCATCTTTTGCTTAATCATATACGCACCGTATTTTTGTTCTTTCATCAAGTACGTCAATACTTGCTCAGATAAGCGCTCATCATTGATGTAATCATAGTCTCTAAGGCGTTCAAGGACCCGCTCAATGATTGGGTCCTCGATTTGTTTACGTCTCATTTTTTGTGTCAGTTCATAGGAACTAAGAAATCGTTGAGCTAGGAAGCGATACGCTTGATCCATAGCAGCTTGCATCGTTTCTTCACTCATAATTATACTTCTTCAGTTACTTCTTCACCGATTACATCAATTTCTTCTGTACCAACAGCTAATGTATCGCGAATAATACGATCGATTTCATCAGCGATTTGTGGATTATCTAACAAATATTGTTTAGCTGCTTCTTTACCTTGGCCCATGCGTTCACCATTATAGGAATACCATGCACCAGATTTATTGATGATTTCCATATTTGTGCCGATATCAATAAGTGTACCAGCTTTAGAGATACCTTCACCGTACATCAAATCAAACTCAGCCGTTTTGAATGGAGGTGCTACTTTATTTTTAACAACTTTAACTTTAGTGCGAGCACCAACATTTTCGTTATTAGCTTTAATTAATTCACCCTTACGAACATCAAGACGTACAGAGGAATAGAATTTCAACGCACGACCACCTGTTGTAGTTTCAGGATTACCAAACATTACGCCTACTTTTTCACGCAATTGGTTGATAAAGATAACAACAGTTTTAGATTTGCTGATAATACCAGTCAATTTACGCAATGCTTTACTCATCAAACGAGCTTGTAGACCTACGTGAGCATCGCCCATCTCGCCATCGATTTCGGCTTTAGGAACTAAAGCTGCAACGGAGTCAACTACGACGATATCTACAGCGCCACTGCGAACTAAAGCTTCTGTAATTTCAAGAGCTTGCTCACCATTATCTGGTTGAGAAATCAATAGATTATTAATATCTACACCTAAGTTACGAGCATATACAGGATCCATCGCATGTTCTGCATCAATAAAAGCTGCAATGCCACCTTGTTTTTGCGCTTCTGCTACAGCGTGAAGCGCTACTGTTGTTTTACCAGAAGATTCTGGACCGTAAATTTCAATTACACGGCCGCGAGGGAAGCCCCCTACACCAACAGCGATATCGATAGCAAGGGAACCAGAGGAGATAACCTCTACATTCATGCGATCTGCTGCTTCACCAAGGCGCATAATAGCGCCTTTACCAAAGTCTTTTTCAATTTGTTTTAACGCGTTATCCAACGCTGCTTGTCTGCCATCTACAGCCATTCTTTTATTTCCCCTTTTCTGTTATATAAGTATACACATAATATAGTGCTAGCTCTGCTGCACTTTGTCGAATATCTTCGCGATTACCAATTAAATTAGCCTTATGAGCCACCGTTCCATGAGGTCCAGTAACCCCAAACCATACAAGACCAACTGGCTTTTCAGGGCTACCGCCGCCGGGACCAGCTATACCAGTCGTAGAAACGGCATATGTTGTTTGACCCACAGTTCGTGCCCCCTCGGCCATAGCCTTCGCGACTTGCTCACTTACGGCACCATATGTATCGAGCATGTCTTGTGGTACCCCTAATACACGATGTTTTACATCATTACTATAGGAAATGACACCACCCATATAGTATTCACTACTACCGCTGACATTAGTCAATAACTTACCAACTAATCCAGAAGTACAGGATTCAGCAGTACTAATAGTGCTATGATCTTCAAGTAATACATGACCAAGTGTTTCCTCCATAGAAACAGTCAAGTCACGTCCTACACGAGCTCCTAATCGGTCTCGAACGATAGCATCCCAAGGATTGAGAAGCTCATGAGCAGCCTCCAAGGTGTCAGCCTTAGCAGTAATACGAACCTCTATGTAACCCTTTTTAATGAGCAAAGCAATAGTTGGATTCGATTGGTTCTTAATGAGATCCATTAAGGTATTTTCTAAATCGATTTCACGGATATCATATATACCATATCGATAGGAGGTAACAACACCTTGTGAACCAAATCGACTCATTAAATAAGGTACCACACTATCGTGGAACATACCCTTCATCTCACCAGGAGGTCCTGGCAAAAGTATGTATGTAGTATCTCCATCTTCCACTACAACACCAGGCGCTACACCTACCGGATTATGTAATACGTTTGCGCCTTCAGGCAACTCAGCTTCTCGACGACTTGCATCCGGCACGGTACGTTTTACACGGTCAAAGAAATGTTTAACCTCATCCATTGCCTCTTGATTAAATACAATAGGTCGTCCAATAGAATCGGCTAATACATTTCGTGTAATATCTCCTTGCGTGGGTCCTAATCCGCCAGTACTAATAACGATGTCCGCTCTAGTGCTAGCTAATTGAAAGACCTCTGCCATGCGCTTAGGATTATCCCCCACTACAGATTGATGAGCAATAGTATAGCCTAGTTTATTTAATTCTTGTGCTAGCCAAGATACATTTGTATTTACTGTATCGCCTAGCAATAATTCTGAACCTGTAGAAATAAGTTCTACAATCATCAGATCACCTCCACAATCGAAAGAATCGAAGTGTTTTATTCTACAACCGTAGCTACTACATCGTACGCAAAGCCTTGCTCTACCTGTACCTTAAGAATATCACCAGGTTGAACCTCTTCACCGCAGTCCTCAATGTACATATTACCGTCTACATCAGGTGCTTGAGATTTCAAGCGTCCTTTAGCTAGTAATGTTCCATTCTCGCCGTCCTCGATTTCTTCCACCATTGCATAGTCAACAGTACCTTCTAAATCGCGATTATTCTCTTCAGAGATAGCAGCTTGGATGGACATAAGAACGTGGTAACGTTCTTCTTTCACCTCTTCTGGCACTTGATCTTCACGGGCACCAGCTGGTGTGCCTTCCTCTTGAGAGTAAGTAAATACGCCCATATTATCGAATTTTATTTCTTTTACAAAGTCGCAAAGTTCTTCAAATTGTTCATCTGTTTCACCAGGGAACCCAACGATGATAGATGTGCGCAATGTAATATGAGTCGGTGCATTTCTAATCTTCTTAAGCAAACGTTCAATATCATTACGATCATCACGACGATTCATTTGTTTTAAAATATCGTTATTCACATGTTGCAATGGAATATCTACATATTTACAAAGTTTTGGCTCATTAACGATAATATCTAACAATTCATCGGAGAAGAAAGTTGGATATAAGTATAACATGCGAATCCATTCGATACCTTCTACGGCAGTTAATTCCTTAAGCAATGTAGTCAACAATGGTTTACCATCATTTAAATCAATACCGTAACTAGTCGTATCTTGAGCGATAAGAACGACCTCTTTAACACCGGATGCAGCCAATCGTTCTACTTCGGCCTTAATAGACTCAATAGTACGACTGCGGAATGCACCACGCACCTTTGGAATAATACAGAAGGTACAACCATTGTTACAGCCTTCCGCAATTTTTACATATGCACTGTAACGAGGTGTTGTTTGAATACGTGGCATACGCTCATCATAAATATTTGTAATATTTTCCATGATACAACTGCGATTGCCATGCTCAATAGCATCAACAGCTACCATAATCTGGTCCCATGCACCTGTACCGATTAAAGCATCAATTTCAGGAATTTCTTGGAATAATTCATCTTGATATTGTTGGCTTAAGCAACCTGCTACAATAAGTCCTTTACATTTACCATCCTCTTTATATTGAGCCACCTCAAGAATAGTATTAATAGACTCGGCTTTTGCTTTCTCAATAAAGGTACAGGTATTTACAACGATAAGATCTGCTTCGCTTAGGTCCTCTGTAATCGTATAGCCATTATCTTTTAATAAGCCTAACATTACCTCTGTATCTACTAAGTTTTTAGCACAACCTAGGCTAACATACCCTAATTTCTTACCCATTCTATATCCTTTCATAACTAGTTTATTTCTCAATTTACTTCCTGTAATAGGATCTATATAACTGAGTTACTCCTTGCGGAAGCGCACTTGGCTAACCCAGTGATTTAACAATAACTTTTTGCCATCTATAGTGTAACCACCATTAACAGGCCATAAAATTAGCTCATGTCCCAATGAGTCTTTTAGCTCATCCATTTCTGGGTTTGTAAATATATAGGTGAAGTTATTTTCAACCATATACTTTGCAGTCTTTGTAGACAACAACCAATTAATAAATTCGACACTATCTGCTTTATGTTTTGAATTTTTTAATACGGCCGCCCCAGTTACATAATAAGAGGTCCCATCTGTTGGATAAATGACCTTAATTGGATATCCATGACGCGTATATTGGGCCGCATCAGATAAATTACCAATGCCGATATTAGACTCTCCAAGCGCTGTTAAACGAACTGGGGTAGACAAGAACTTAGCATGTTGTATTACATGAGGTTTTAAGCTATATAAATAGTTTAACGCCTCAGGCTCCCCTCTATATTCCACCATGTTATATAACAAGTTCGCCGCATTTTGGGATGCTACAAAATCGGTCATTACAATGGTCCAATCTCCTTGTTTTGCCAAGGTATCCCATGTAGTAATATATTTACCAACCCCATTGTAGAAGGTATCATTTTGAACAAATACGATAGGATCATACCAAAGACCTACCCAATATCCATTAGGATCCTTTAAATTGTCACGAACTTCGTCGATTCTCTCATTAACAATAGGTGCATATTTTCCAGTATTGGCACCTACAACGAGGTTATCCTCAGAGGTAAGTACAATATCACCAGATGTATCAGCTACATTAGAGGCCGAACGTTGTGCCATTTGCTCCTCTGTAAGAGGCATAACTGTAACCTTTACATTCTTCTCCTCTTCATAACGATCGGCAAGCAATGTAGTTATATTATTTGGTAAGTCTGTATAAACTGTAATCTCACCACGAACAGGCTCTTTTGCATGTTCTAATTGTTCTTGATGGTAAAAGTTTACGCCATAGGTTAACATTCCTACCACAAAAAGGGCTAAAATGCCCGGAGCAATCCATCGTTTCATATATGCCTCCTATAAGACATAAAGTATCCCCAAATGAGATTAGTAAAACTCATCTCTATAATTAACGACCACCACGGCTTTTATTAGATGGGCGACTTTTGGTCATGCCATTACGAGAGGGTCTACCCTTACTACTTTTCTCACTAGACTGACGTCCGTTGCGACGATCATTATTCTTCCCACTATTACGAGAACCACTAGATTGACTAGGACGATTAGTCCGACCAATTGGGCGTGGTGGAATCAAACATTCAGGTCCAAACCCTATCAAGTCACGTCGATTAGCTTCAATGAGTGCCTCTTTTACAAGGTTGTAATTTTCAATATTTTTATATTGCATTAAGGCCCGCTGCTTAGCTTTATCTCTACCTTTTTTGGCAACATATACAGGTTTTCCATCCAGTGGGTTAATGCCCGTATAGTACATACATGTCGATAAGCTCCCCGGCGTAGGAATAAAGTCTTGCACTTGTTCTGGATACATATGTTGATCACGTAAGAACTCGGCTAATTCAATAGCATCTTCCAAGGCACAACCTGGATGAGAGCTCATAAAATATGGTACTAAATATTGCTTCTTACCAAGCTTTTTATTGGCCTCTTCAAACCAAGATTTGAAGGTGAGGAACTCTTCCTTACCAGCTTTGCCCATCATATTGGTAACGCGTTTAGAAACATGTTCTGGCGCTACTTTTAATTGTCCACTTACATGAAATTCACAAAGCTCGCGGACAAAATCTTTATTGTTATCCGCTAGAACATAGTCATAACGCAAGCCAGAACGAACAAATACCTTTTTTACGCCTTTTAGCTTACGTAATTTACGGAGTAAAGCAATATAGTCATCATGGTTTGTATTTAGATTTTCACAAGGCTCTGGAGCAGCACAAGTACGACCTTTACAAGCACCATATACAGCTTGTTTGTCACAAGCTAAATGACGGAAATTCGCCGTAGGGCCCCCAACATCATGAATATATCCTTTAAAGTTATCCATATTAATCATAGTTTGAGCTTCATCAAGTAAAGACTCATGGCTACGATTTTGGATGATACGACCTTGATGATTTGTTATTGCACAGAATGAACAGCTCCCAAAGCATCCCCGTTGACTTACAAGGCTAAACTGTACTTCGCTTAATGCTGGTACGCCACCCTTATCGTCATATTTAGGATGCCACTTGCGAGTATACGGCAAGTTATATACGCCATCCATTTCCTCCTGCGTAAGTGGCAATGCAGGTGTGTTTTGAACAAGATATCTATCGCCATGTTTTTGTACTACTATACGACCATAGAATGGATCTTGTTCATCATACTGCATACGGAATGCATCAGCAAAAGCCATCTTATCCGCTTTAATTTCCTCAAAAGATGGACACTCAACATAGTCTATGGTAGGGATTTCCTTGGCCATATAACAAATACCACGAATAGATGGCAAGGATTCTTTAAATCTACCTTGATCTAACGCATCAGCTAATTCTACAATTTGAAGTTCACCCATACCATAAATGAGTACATCCGCCTTTGAATCAACTAAAATAGAACGACGCACAGTATCCGACCAATAATCATAATGACCAAATCGGCGTAAGGACGCCTCTATGCCACCGATAATAAGAGGCACATCACTGTAAGCCTCTTTCATACGATTCGCATATACCAAGGTAGCTCGATCTGGGCGATGGCCCGCTTCACCACCTGGAGAATAGTCATCTTGTCGACGAATTTTCTTTGCCGCCGTAAATTTATTGAGCATTGAATCTAGATTCCCTGCCGTAACAAGGGATGCTAGACGCGGTTTACCAAGTTTTTTGAAAGCCTCTACATCATTCCAATCTGGTTGATCTATAATGCCTACACGATAGCCTTTGGATTCTAAGTATCTGCCGATAACTGCAGGTGCAAAGGAAGGATGGTCAACATAGGCGTCCCCACTAATGAGGACAAAATCTAATTCGGCCCAACCTCGTTCCTTCATCTCCGAAGGTTCTGTTACTAAAAATCTATCCATTGATTGTGTAAATGCCTTTCTATCATTCCTAATCAACTATTAGAAAAGGAATAACCACAGTAAAAATAATGCCATACAGAATAAAATAATGCCTAAAATAATACGTTCCTGAACGATAGAACGTTGGCGTTTTCGTTGACGCGTTTCTAAGGACATACGCTTTTTAGAGGTTTGGTATTCAACGAATTCACTTTGCACCAAATTTGGCGCAGCTTGTGCCTTCTGACGCGTCACAGAACGCAAAGAAAACGTATCTATATCACCTACTTGACTTTGGTAGGCTTTTACCAAGCGATCCCCATCAAGATCTAAATAATTACCGTAATTACGAATAAAGCCTTTTACGTAGACCTGACCAGGAATGATGTCATACTTACCATCTTCGATAGCTTCCAAATAGGTTGTTTTAATGTGCAGTACTTGCTCCACATCTTTAAAGGTTAAATTACGTCTTACTCGTTCACGTCGTAATTCTTCGCCTAATTCAGCCATTTTCGTTCCT
>ERZ1674051.433-NODE-433-length-10486-cov-5.033746_pt1 | contig 10486 bp, 17 predicted proteins | sample MGYA00581125_ERZ1674051 | MGnify/ENA primary metagenome ERZ1674051 (study PRJEB41354, sample SAMEA4873326) | human saliva metagenome | biome: human-associated habitat [ENVO:00009003]; feature: mouth environment [ENVO:08000002]; material: saliva material... | reverse complement strand
CTTTCCCTACACGACGCTCTTCCGATCTGGGTCATGACCCCCTCCTACAAGCCCTTCATCATCGCCATGTCGGAGGACTCATACCTCAACGTTGTCGAGTTCGTCGAGGATGATGACGAAGAGTTCACTGAGGAGATCGAGCGCGTCATGGTCTGCCAGCTCCACAGGGGCGACAAGTTCTACTTCGGTCGCCACAAGGTGACGTTCCTCGAAAGGACCGGAATCAGTCGTTACCGGATCAAGGCAGAGAACGGCCGAGAGTTCGACAGCATGCCGTTCAAGTACTGCACGGTCGTCAAGCGGATCAAGAAGGTTCGCAAGACCAAGCCCCTGTCGTTCACGGAGTTCGCCCTGTCGTCCTACGAGAAGGCCCTCAGCAGGCTCGCTGAGGCCGTTATGGGGCTCCAGCTGGACCCCGCCCGTGTCGAGGTCCAGAAGCCCACCAAGAAGACTGAAAACGCCTCTCCGGTCATCACCACGAAGGATGTCCCCGCCCCTGTCGAGCCCGAGACCAAGTCCTGCGCCCGCAAGTGTGAACGCGACGAGGATTGCGACCGCTCGTACTGCCTGGACTCGATGGAGTCGAAGGCCGAGCCCGGCCGTGTGCTGACTTGTTCCGATATCATCACCGAGCTCGAAGAGGTTCGACAGCACGAAGGCGATCTGCCTGTGTCGATCGTGAACCCGGAGGACGGCTTCCGCCGTGTCAACGTCTGTGGCTCGATGCTCGAAGACCTTTACGAGTGCGGTGAAACTTATTGGGGCGCCCGGACCTGGGACACACAGCCCCGGCCTGGGCACCCCAATAAGTCCGACCTTGTCGTCAGCCTTTGGTGATCAGCACTGACGCTGAAGAACGCCCTTGACACCAGCCACGATCGCGGAGCGCATCCCCTTGCGGGCCGCCTGCACGTACTGGGTCTGATCGTCGAGGATGTGAGCGACCACGGGCTTGTTAGAGGCTCGTAGGTCGTTCACCACATTCGCTGGTGCGTCCCACTGCATCGACAGGAAGTCCAACGGCCCTGTCGAGCTCTTGAAGGTCTCGTACCAGGGCTCCGTTGTGTTCGACGTGTAGGCGTAGCCCCAGGCCCCGCAGCCCTCGGCCTTCGCCTGCTCGAACAGCCAATTCGAGTCACCGTAATACTTAATAACGATCTGCGCAGGGGTCACGTTCCTGTCGGTGATGTACTTCAGCAGCCGCTTCCACTCACCCGCCCGGTACTTCGGGTCGATGACCAGGCAGTGGGTCTGCCCGTACCTGTCGAGCAACCAGTCCAGACGCGCAGGAACCTTGTTCGTCGGAAGGGCGGCCTTGATCTCCTCCCAGGTCATGGTGTGCGGGTCGGTCGTGGGGCCGCCCAGAGATTCGAAGGTCCTGTTGTGCAGACCGAACCACACACCGTCCTTCGACTCGTTGCAGGAGAACTCCAGAGCATCCACACCGAACGACACGGACTGCGTGTAGGCGTTCTCGGTGTGCTCCACCCACGACCTGCTGCCGCCCCTGTGAGCCACGAAGAACCCGTCCGTGTTCTCTCCGCCGTTCTGGGCGCTCCTGCTCCTGTCGATGAGCTCCTGCCAGGTCGCCAGACCTCTCGGCATCGCAGCCATCGACAGGGTGCCATGCTCCTGGCCGTTGTCTCCGACCACCGTCAGCGCTGCGTACTGGTCCCTGTGCGTGTCGTCCTCGCCAACGATGTACCAGTTCTCGTGCTTCTCCGCAATGGGTGGTGTCGGGTCGAGCCCCTCGGTCGTGAACGCCCAAGTCGCCACGCAGGTCTGGATCGACGCATCCGTGAAGGCGTAGTCCTTGTCGGCCCAGCCCACCAGGATCGAGCTCGACGAGTTCGGTGCAGGCTGCACTGTCTTCTGCCCGTCGTCGATCGTCTGGATGGCGCCTTCGAACGGCCTGGCATGATCACCGCTCGTGTAGTGCTGGAGCGACACGACCAGGTGCGGCTTGTTCGCCTTCGCGACCGCCGTCTTGATCTGGTTGCTGTTCAGCGTGTTGATTGTCACGCCATCGGAGAAGTTGAAAGTCTTCACCGTCTTGCCGTCGAGCACCAGCACAGTGGCGAGCTGACGACCGGTGTAGGAGGAGCGGGGGTCCCCTAGCGCAAGAGGCTGCGAGAACTCCTCGACGTCATCAACCTTCTTGGCCCACACGCCCAGGCTCCGGCTGGCAGCGCCTATGGCCTGGCTGCCGTGCCAGCCCGAGTTCGGGGCGGTGATGAACGCAGGAACTCCCTGGCTGCCGAACTGGCCACCCTGGATTATGACGACCCAGTCATCGTGCGCGACGCCCTTCTCGCCCGAGGTGAGCAACGACACGGGGGCGGGCTGCCTTGCCGCGCCGCCAGTCACCTCGATCTGCTTGACCCATGCGGGCGCAGCCATCAGTTGCTCCTCCGAACAATCACCGTTCCGGGCTTGGTGCCCGCCGGAAGGTTCTCGGTCGGCCCGAGCACCAGCACCGTAGCCCCTGTCGCCCCACCGCCGCCCGGCTTGTTCTCCAGCGCGGCGATCTTGCTGGTGTGCTCACCCACCGTGGTCTCAAGGGTCGTGACCTTGTCCCTCACCCCGGTCATTACGGCCTTGGTGGAGGCGATCTCGGACGTGGCTGCGGTGATCTTCGCCTCAAGACTGGTCTTGAGCTCGTTGAGCTTCTCCTCGGTGACTCCGCCTCCGGGCTGAGCCGGGGTGAGCAGTGGCTTCTCGACCGTGGTCTTAAGCAGGTCCATGGCGTAGGTGCCCTGGAGATCCATGCAGGTGTACTTCACGGTCCAGTTCGGCCAGATCTCGATCATCGAGCCGTCCGAGGTCCACTCATCGCCCTTGCCCAGGGCCGGATCGCCCTTCTTGACGACCTGCGTGCTCGCCCGCTCTAGCTTCCCGTAGGTCTGCGGCAGCGTCGCGATGTGCGTCGCAGTCGTCGCGGGTTTCGGCAGCGCTCGCCACTCATCGCCCTTCTTCCGGAAGAACATCGTGGCCCCGACAACCCGGTACTGGTACTGTCCCGCGCCGACCTGGCCCTGAGCGATGTCCACCCAGCCCGTGTCGCCCGCCTGCACGCCTCCGCCCTGGCCGCCGGGGGCCGCGGGCTTGTCCTCAAGGGCCTTCACCCGGGTCTTCAGGTCGGCGACGTCCGTCTTGTTGGCGCTGATGACGGTCCAACGCCTCGCGTCGGCGTCCGTGTTGTCCTTCAGGCCCTTCTCCAGCGCCTCCTTGGCCGCCGCCAGGTCGCCCTTGGAGGCGTACGCAGCCGCAGCGTCAGTAGCCTTCAAGAGCCCTTCCAGCGCCGCCTTGGGGGCGTAGGCCGCAGCGGCGTCCGTGGCCTTCAGAAGGCCGTCCAGAGCGCTCTTGAGGGCGAACTTCGCGTTGACCTCCTGCTTGTACGCCTCGATCCGGGCCTCAATGCGGGCGTTGGCAAGATCCGGAACCTCGTTCCGAAGCGTGTTGAGCGCCTGCGTCTGCTCGTCGTTGTCGATGAAACGCGCTTCAGCGCCGTCAACCGTGTAACTTGTGGCCTTCCCCACGAACTGCTTAGCCATTCCTCAGCCCTCCGGCGTGCCCTGCGGCACAGACTTGTCCTTGTACGTCACTGTTCCGTCGCCGTTGTCGATCATCTCGACCTCATTGCCGTCCCCGCCGCCCGGAGGCTGCGCCTTCAGCTCGTCGATCGCCCTTTTATTGTCCGCGATCTCGGTCCTCAGCCCGTTCAGCGCCTGCGTGAGGTTCTCGACACGCGCCGTGAGCCCCGCAAGGTCACCCGCGGGCGGTGTCGGACCGGGCAGCGCCGGATCAGCGGCACCCGCGCCCCCTGCGGCGGGCCTCTGACGGGCGAACGGGTTGGCCAGCATGCCGTCCCCGTTCGTCAGGACGCTCGCGACGTCCACCACGGTGCCCTGTCGCAGTGCCAGATCGCCCTGAAGCAGGTAGTCCCCGCTCGCGACGACGTCGATGTGCCACAACCACTGCCCCGCGGGCGTGACGCCAGCCCCGGGGGCGATCAGATCGACGTAGTTCTTGCCCGTAGCCGGGTCGTAGAGCGCCCCGGACGGGTCCACCCCCACCTCGACCCTGCGCTCGATGTATGCCGTGCCGTAGGAGACGACATAGGGCCCGTACGTGAAGACGACCGTGACGTCGCCGGCCGGGCGCATGTTGTCCGGCGTGAGAATCTGCCCCACGACCCTCGCATAAGGCGCCTGGGGCGGCTCAGTGCCTAACATCGCATACTCCTGAAGTCAAGATGGTATTACTCACTCGCAGTCTATCGCCCCGCCCCTGTCGATCGGACTATACTGGGGCCGTCCAAGCAACCGAGAGGAATCGATATGCAATCTGTTCTCAAGACCGCTGATGAGCTCTGGATCGGCGACCTCATCATCTACACGAACACGCTCCACGTCGTGAGTGAGCAGCGCCTCACCGTTGATGGTGAGCACGTCGCCAGTCTGCTCGTCAGGCCCTACCTCAGTGACGGCCCCCTCACCCGTGTTGAGGTCCTCCGCAACCCTGGCTACCTGTTCCGCTGTGTCGCCGTCCCGATCTTCGCTGTCGAGCCCTGCGACGACAAGGGCTCCAACATTCTGGCCGTAGCCGTCTACACCAGTGCCCACAAGGAGATCGTCGCGGACTACGTGGGTTCCTCAGTCCGCGCCGATGGCTCGCTCCCCCTGGAGAACAGCGACATCGCTCACTACGGTGATGTGATCGCCCTCATAGACAATGGCGACGCCTTCGAGTACTGCATCGTCGATAAGTACAACCTTCCGAAGCACGTCCGTCTCATCACTACTGAAGCGGACTGATGTACTCCCACCAGGACAAGGACCGGTTCGCGACTGCGATCGTCCTGATCTCCACCGTGCCTTTCGCCATCCTCACCGCTATCGCAATCATCGCTGTCTTCCTGGCGGCCTTCTAAGGAGAACATATGCTCACCATCTACACCCAGCCCAACTGCCAGCAGTGCCGAATGACCAAGATGTATGCCGACAAGATGGGCGTCCCCTACGTCGAGCGGGCCCTCGCCGACTGTCAGGACATCCTCGCCAAGGCCGTCCAGGCTGGTTACACCTCCGCCCCTGTCGTCGTAGATGACCTCGGCAACATCTGGGGCGGCTACAACCCCTCCAAGATCCGAGGTCGCTACTCTGCCAAGTGACAAGAAGAAGCCCCCGAAGTCCTCACCGACCTCGGGGGCTTCTTCCGACCCAACACACTCCCGAAAGGAAGGGCCTCAGTATATCACGCCTTCTCGGGGCCGTCCCCGGCGCCGTAGCGAGTGGGGTTGACCACAGTCGGGCGCTCAAGCTCGCCGTCCTGGGTCACCGCGGCCACCTTGTCCTCAGGCGAGGGCACGAAGTACCGGGCGATGAGCAGGAACACGACGCCGGCGACCTGGCTGATGGAGTCCAGGTATTGCGCCGCCGTGTCCGCCTTGACGATCCCCAGTGCCATCAGCAGCGTCATGACCGCCGCGACAACGCCATAAGCGGCCTTCCGGACCTCGGGCTTCTGAATCGTGGTAAGCATTCTCGCTCTCACTTCCCCTTCTTGATCGCCTCGACGAGCTCCTTGATGAGCCCGTTGGTCTCCTTCTGAGTCGCGACCGCCTGGGTCAGCAGCAGCCTGTTCTGCTCCACGCCCCAGATCACGTCCCCAGCCTGGCGCTCATTCGCCTTGCCGTACCGCAGCTCCCCGCGAACCGCGTTGATCGCGTTCACGATGTCGTCACCGTTGGCCATGATGATCCTCTCAACCTCGTCCATTGTTCCACCGCTGGGGCGCTCCGAGTACCACCAGCTGTTGACATGCTGGAGCAGGCTCTCGCCGTAGCCCCAGTACTGATCACTCTCATTGCCGCAGTTGTACCGGCTGCCGGCCCTCCGGATGCTGTCGGCGCTGTAGTCGCCCCCGAGGTAGTCCCTCAGGATCGACAGCCCTACGACGCTGGACTCATGCGGGTCCCACCAAGCCCTGTTCGGGTCGTTGATGAAGTAGCCGTTGTACGTCACCTGCGTCGGGCCCACGCCGTTGCTGGTTTCCCAGTCCATCACCGCGGGCAGGAAGTGGTTCAGGAAGTTCTCCCTCGTCACCTCGCCCCAACCGGAGCACGCTCCACCCACATCATGCCCGTAGACGTTCGTGCAGTTGCTCTCCTGGTCGGCTAGGCCCAGCGCCACCGCCCAGTGCAGTCCCACGTCGTCCGCGGCCCTCAGAACCGCGGCCTGAACGCTCTCATTGCCGCTCGGGGCCGGTGCAGGCGCCGCTGCGGAGCCTCCGCCCCCTGTCGTCAGAGGGCTCGGGTTATCCCTGCGGCGAAGTGCGTGCGTCCACGCGGCCTGCTGGGTGTACGGATGGTCGTTGTACGCAATAATGCGAACCTCGTCACCCGTCTGGTCACCCTCCCAACCATCGATCGAGCCGTCCTCGGCGATCCACGCCTCAGCCAGCAGCGCCCCGTCGCTGTCGGACCCGGAACCACCGTTGATGATCATCGCCACATGGCCACGACCTCCGCTAGCGCCCTCTGACAGCACGATGTCGCCCGCGTACCAGCCCCCGTCCGGGACATTACCCGTCCACGAGTCGCTGATATCGGCGAAGTTCCGCTCCAGGGCGTACTCCCGGATGTTCCCGGTCCACGTGTCCCGGGGGAAGTACCCCGCGGTGAAGGGCTCACCCCACTCATGGTGCGCCGCGATGTTGTAGCACCCCGACACCAGCGCCGAGCAGTCCGCGTTAGCCGGGGACCTGACCAGCCAGCCGTCCCAGTCGCTCCTGTCGTAGAACGTCCACCTGTCGGGCTGGCTGTACCCCACGTCCGCCATCGCGTAGTACCTCGCGCAGGCGGCTGCGTAGTGCGCCACGTTGCCCATACGACCTCCTCTCGTCGTCGTGATCCAAGCGTAACGAACCCCGGGCTTGACTCCGGTGCCCATGTCGGCCTACACTGGAGTCAACCGAACCGAAGGAGCTGACATGGAAGAGACCGCGCCCGTCTGGTACATCCTCGCGGGAGACCGCGTCCGCTTCGACAACGAGGAGTTCGAGGTTCTCGATAAGAACCTGGTTCCTCTGGGCGATGAGGTCGGGTTCTGCCTCAACATCAAGGCGGAAGGCTCGGCCGAGCGCTCTTGGAAATTCTTCCGTTGGAACGACGAAATCACCCGCATCTGCTACTGAAAGGAGCCGACATGCACAGCATCACCATCCAGCCGACCCCGGTCAAAGATTTGAACCCAGGCGACATCTTCCGCGATGGCGGTCAGAACTTCCGGATCGCGGGCTTCGAGCGCGACGAGAAGGTTGTCGAAATCACCTACTACATCGGAGTCGGCGACCTGGTCAACTCCTTCTACATGTCACCGGATGACACTCTCGACAAGACCATCAATCAGGAGAACTGACATGCCGTACTACCGCAAGAAGCCGATCGCCATCGAAGCCTACCAGTACACCGGCGACAACTTCCTGGAACTCCAGGATTGGAGCGACGATCACGTAGCACTCTCCGACTACAACTACGACTCCGTCTGCGTCTACACACTCGAAGGCCCCATGTGGTTCGACGAAGGCGACTACGTCATCAAGGGTGTCCGCGGGGAGTTCTACCCATGCCGGAAGGACATCTTCGAAGAGTCCTACGAGGAGATCTGACACGCGCTACCTAGTGGAACCAACCCCCTGTCACGGAACTCAAGGAACCAGCCATGTACACCATTGCAGACCTCAAGGAATACCTCGACCAGTATGACGACAGCTTGCCGATCGTCATCAGGGCCAATACGGGGTGTGAACTCTACGACGACGCCGACCTCCTCGACCTGGAGGAACGCATCACATTCGAGCCCGTGTCGCTCATGCTCATGGATAGTGTCGATTACTGGGGGCCGGACGACGGCGGCAGCGCGTCCGACCGCCTCCGCATGAAGGCCCTCGCCTGGAAGGACGACTGAAATGACACCAACACCGATCATCGACATGTTCTCCGGCACCGGCGAGCTCGCCCGAGCTGTCGCCGATGGTCTGAACGAGTTCACCCGCTTCCAGTCGTTCTCCGACAACTACGGACCCGCCCGGAAGTATCTCCGCACGCGCTTCTCCCTCGGAGTTCAGGTCGCTCGCGACTTCCGTTTCCAGGACGTCCCAGAAGGCTCCATCGTCACCATCGGAGCACCCAGCCACGACGCCCTCGATATGGCCGTGGCGGGCGGCGCGGACCTCATCGTCACGGAGAACGTCCCCGGCGGCCACCGAACCTACCTCGACCTCGCCCGTCAATTGTCAGAGGAGCACGGATACCGCACCACGGTGTCCAGCGGAGGGGCCTGGGAAGTCGGGGCCCCGCACCGCCGCGAGCGCGTAATGCTTGTCGGTGCCAAACGGCGTTTCGAGCCGCGTCGCATCAACGTTGTCCGTCAGACCGCCCCCGCTGGCCTGCTTCCGACCCCTTCCGTTGTCGATCGCGCCTGGGGGCTCACTCCCGAGCAGTGGGACGACGTCAAGCGCCGCTACCGCGAGAAGCTCCACAACGGGAACGGGCACGGCGAGACCGTGGCTTCCGTTCTGGCGCGGGACCTTGATGACGAGGAGATTCGCCTCCTTCAGACCTGGGAGAACGTCACTGACGCCTACGCCCCACCGACGGGGCGGACTTGCCAGTTCATGCACTGGATGATGGGGCTGCCCTACCGAGGTCTCGACGCCCTGGGCCTGTCGGTCTCCGCGCAGCGCCGCCTCGCAGGCAACGCCGTCGTCAGACTCCAGGCCCGACTCATGCTCCAGCGCGGACTCACTGCCATCAACAACACGAAAGGAGTCATCTGATGATCAAGCAAGCCCGCAACTGCCGTGTCGGCGACATCCTCCTCTACAAGAACGAGGAGAGCCGAATCATCACCAACATCACGCATGTGGGGGCGGCCTGGACGCTCCACACCACTGATCTCGCGGGGGAGAACCCCCGATTTGACGCCTACGACGCCCCTGATGAGGTCAACGTCTGGGGTACTCAGGAGGCCCTGTTCTGATGCGGGTCAAATCCGTCCTTCCGTGGCAGATCATGCCCGGCGACAAAATCATTCATGCGATAGATGGCGCCGTTCAGGTTACTTTTACTCAGCCCGACGGCCTCGGAGGCACGTATATCCAATACCGCGACAGGTACGGACTACAGGCGTCCTTCAGGCGCGGCCCGTTCGATCGGGTGTTGAAGGTCGTTGATCGAGGCGGTCTGTTCTGATGCCTGAGATCAACGACCAGTACGAGCGCCTCCTGAAGGACGTCCTCGACAACGGCGAGCCCCGCCAGGACCGCACCGGGGTCGGCACCCATGCCGTCTTCGGCCGTCAGCTCCGTTACGATCTTTCCGAGGGCTTCCCCCGGATCACCACCAAGTACGTCCCCATGAAGCCCATCAAGGCCGAGCTCCTCTGGTTCCTCCGCGGTGATGACGACATCTCGTGGCTCCTGAAGCAGGGCGTGCACATCTGGGACGACTGGGCCGACACGGACGGGTACGTCGGTCCCCTCTACGGCGCCCAGTGGCGGTCCTGGATCGACGCCGACGACATGGCCATCGATCAAATCCGAAGGCTCATCGCGGACTTGAAGAGTGATCCGTACTCCCGTCGTCACCTCGTGTCGGCCTGGAACGTCGGTGAACTGGGGGAGATGGCCCTGGCTCCCTGCCACGCCTTCTTCCAGTGCTACGTCTCAGGGGATAGGCGCCTGTCGCTCCAGGTCTATCAAAGGAGCGCGGATTTGTTCCTGGGTGTGCCTTTCAATATCGCCTCCTACGCCCTCCTGACTCATATGCTCGCTCAGCAGACCGATCTGGATGTAGGCGAGCTCGTCTGGACCGGGGGCGACTGCCACATCTACGACAACCACGTCGAACAGGTGAAGATTCAGCTCACTCGCGAGGTCTTCCCGTTCCCCCGTCTCAGGCTTCGCGGGCGCCCGTCGATCAATGACTACAGGATGTCCGACATCGACGCTTCGCAGGGCTACCGACACGGTGGTGTTCTTCGAGCGCCTGTCGCTGTTTGAGGAAGAGAGGAGGTGAAACGCAATGGCTATCAAGCTTCAGTGGGTCGCATCAGCCTACGACCTGCGTCCCGGCGACGTCTTTCGCCCGGAACTCGACGAGGACTGTTGCTGCTTCGAAGTCCTCGATTACGAAATAACCCACGAGCGCTGCAACGTCCGGGCCCGGAAGCTCAACACCCTTGTCAAGCAGGACTTCACCTGGAACTCACCGTCCTTACAAGTCTGCCTGATCAACCGACCCATCTAGGGGTTGACTATATGCTTTCGAGCAGCAATACTAGAACCACGACCGACCGAAAGGATCCGACATGACTGAAGACTCGATCCTGATCCGGGCCGAGCGCCTGGTCCGTGGAGACGTCATCGCCTTCGGAAACGTCTCCTGGCGCATTGGACTGATCGAGCCGGTCTCACTGACCGA
>ERZ1674051.425-NODE-425-length-10725-cov-11.417994_pt1 | contig 10725 bp, 8 predicted proteins | sample MGYA00581125_ERZ1674051 | MGnify/ENA primary metagenome ERZ1674051 (study PRJEB41354, sample SAMEA4873326) | human saliva metagenome | biome: human-associated habitat [ENVO:00009003]; feature: mouth environment [ENVO:08000002]; material: saliva material... | reverse complement strand
TGTTAATAGTTAACTCAAACTCATTATTATTTTTATCGTGAGAGTAAAGCTCGCAATTACTGCGAACTCTAACTCGTTTATTAACTGTGCTGTTAAATTGTAACTGTATTTTCTTATCTATCAATTATTTTTCCTCCTTTATAGGAAGTTTCCTGCAGGTAGCGAACAGGTCTGAAACGTAGCTATTGCCTCCTAGCTCTTTATAAGATTCATAAAGTATAGTTATGTCTTCTAGCTCTTTAGATGTGATATATCCTCTTTTTACGATTCTGTTCATATCTTTTAAAAGCCTATATCTACTTATAGTCTTTGTTCCTGTCGCCGTCTTTTGTGATAATTCCTTAATCTCATTAAGTTTAACGTTTATTTCTTCTAAGTTTTTGTTATCTTTTGAAAGATACCATTTGACAATAGGTAATAATATAGGGACTGCAACTCCTGTGCTTAATCCTATTATTAGACTATCGCTCATTTTTCACTTTCTCCACAAGAGCCTTAATTTGCTCGTTAGAGTTAACAAGCTCTTTTAACTCTTTAAGCTCTTCATTTTCTTTTTTAAGCTCTTTGTTCTCTTGGTTAATGTTCTCGTAAGCAAGCCTATATGTTGCTAACTCTATTGTCTTTTCTGATAATTCCTGCGCTACAATGTGAATAGGTTGTATTTGGTTATTTTCCATGTTTTAAGATCTCCATTTCTTTTTCTAGTTTTTCGTTCTTTTTAGACAATTCTTGAATCCCTTTAATTAAATAAGGCACTAGCTCAAATGCACCATAACTTTTTATATCGTCTGGAAGCTGTTTAAAGGCATCTGGTAAATGTTCCTCTACTTCTTGCGCCATTATCCCGCAAGATATATCTTTTACTTCTCCGTCGTATTCTTTCGTATAGCTATAAGTATTTAGCTTGTTAAGCACTTCTAGGGCGTTAACTTCGCTTTCTTTGATATTGCGTTTATAACGTCTATCAGATACTTCTTTATTCGCTGCTACCCAGTCATAGCTCCCCCACGGATAATAAAAATAAACGTAACTCCCTTTGTTCTCTATTCTCTCGTACATATGAGAATATAACCACTTACCAGAGTTACCTTTTTCATCATTAAAAATAATATTTCCTGTAACTTTTAAATTTCCAATAACTGTTGGTGTATTCCAAAAGTAAGCAGTATTCTTGCAATGCATTTGCCCGTTTTCTTTAACGTACCATGCATTAGGTCCGACCTCATTCCATTTAGTCCCCCAGTTAACCCAAAGAGCTGTTTGTCCCCATGTTCCGCTACCGTTAGACATACCAACATAGAATTGATTTTGCCCAGTTAACCACCATGCAGTTTGACCATCTCTATCATGTTTACCTATTTGAAACCCGCCTATATATCCCTTATAAGCTCTTAAAAAATCTGTCTCTAATTGAGTAGATGATATTTTAACGGCTTTTAAATTTTTTATAAAAGCATTCCTTGCGAATAATTTGTCTATAAAAGCATCCTCTGCCGTTAGTTTATTAATCATTGCATTATCAACTCTTAAATGTTTGCCCTCTATAGCTAATGCATCAATATGCTGTGATTCAATGGCGCCAGCTTTTATATTCCCGGCTTCAATTTGTTGCGCTCCGATTTGTCTACCTTTAATAGAGCCATCTACAATTAGCTCTGCGCTACGCTGTTTGTATATTTTGAAATTAGTAATTACTCGTTTCGCTGCTGCGTTTTCAACTTGGTATAATTTAAGATAGTAATCTTTAATTTTTTTTTCTCGATGTTCATCTCGAATGTACACCTCTACGACTTCGCTAAAATCATGGTTTAAGGTGTCATAACCTGAGATGTCTCGTCCCCCTGCCGCGTCATTTATTGTTCCGTCTTCGTATTCTACTACTACATTTACTACAAGTGAACGATTTGAATTTATTTCTTGCGTCAACGTTCCAGAAACATGGAAAGTATCACCACTTTTCAAATTATCATCAACTATTTTTGGTGTCACTGTTTTACCGGTTGCCCCTACTTCTACTCTTTTTCTATAGTCATATATAACTAAGTTGTCATAGTTGGGCGATAATACAAGTCTATCAGTAATAGCTTTTATTCCATCTGGACTAGCAGTTAACAAGCTAGAAACAACTTTCCCGTTGATTTCTTTTCCGCTACCTAAACTAATACCATTTTCATTAATAGTTATTTCAGATTTCTTTAAAGTCCCAGATTCTATTGTTTGAATACTTGAGTTTATTTGGTTAAACTTAACATCTAAATTAGCTGTAGTGCTGTTTATTTGCTCCGTAACGTTGTCTTTTAGTTCTTTCTTAACTTGTGTACTAACTCCCTCTGCAGTGCTTGCTAAGAGTGTTTTAAGCTCTTTATTTTGGAACTCTGTTAGTAGACCTTTGTTGTTTAATTTTAAACGCCCCCAGAACTCGCTGTTCTCATCTCGCATTTCTATATCTAAGTCTCTTAGCTGCTTAAATATCCCGCTTAATGAGTTAGCTTTTTCGTAAGGGCGTTCAAAAGTTGTTACATCCTCCCCACGTTCTAGTTGAATACGTGAGAGTTGCGTTGTTCCGTTACATCCCATGTGATATAACTTAACTTTATCAGTTTTGTTATTTGGTGTGAAAGTATATTCATATTTCCCGTTTCTAAACTTCGCTTCTTGCTTGCCTGCGTTAACTTCTACTTGCATATACTACACCTCCACTCCGTATATTTTTATCTCTATGTTGAAATTAAAGTGCTCGTCAGATATTTTATTTAAACGTTCTACCATCTTTCGCTTGCTTTCTAAGTCTTTGAAAGTAATTTCAAAGCTGTTAAGCCATGAATCTTGCCTTGTTATTGTTACTCCATCTGCTATAACAACATCTCCTATAGTTATTTTTTTTGGTGCGTATCTTTCAAAGTCAAACTCATCATCTTCTGTACTTCCCTCTGGATACCACGCTCGAATATACATAAACTTTTCTTTTTCGGTTAAGATTACTGCTTCGCCTTGTGGATAAGTTTTTATTAATGGATAATATAGACCTATTAATTTATCTCCTAAATACCTGCGCCCTACTGTTTTATTATTTACGATTATTTTTTTTCTTTTCATGGCGTTACTCCACTATGTCGTAAATTGTGTTAGGGTCTTTTGTAGGTATGTTGAAATATTGTTGTTCAGTTCCTATCCAATATTTCAGAGGTTGTCCGTTTTGTTGATTTATTATATTGCTACCTTTTAAATTTTCTAAATTAGGTTGCCATTTGCTCGGCACTTCATCTCCGAAACTTATATAAGGCTCTGCGATTTTAAAGTGTCCGTTTTTAACGAAATATAAGAAAAACCATTGTGTTTCGTTTCCGAAGTCTAAAGTTTCTGTGATAGTGAATTTTTCTTCGTAAATAGTCCATTGATTTCTAGGTAAGTTACTCAAATTTATAGCTTTTAATGTTTTGTTGATACTATGTTTTTTGATAGCTAAATATAGTCCACTATCTAAATTGACATCCGAATATATATAAATCGGAAGTCTTAACACTAATTTATCTCCATTTTTAAGTATTGTTTGAGTTGCATTAATTTGGACTCCTGCCCATGTGTTACTAGCTGCACCACTTTTTTTAACATCAAGAGCGTTGTGTCCGTTATAATCATTAGCTAGTATTGACATTGTAGGGTTCCCAGATGTTATTATATCGGTACTAAGAAATTGTGAATCAAGTATTAAATTGTAATTTCCTAGTACTGCATCTTTTCCGTTTCTTCCATCTTCTCCCTTTTCTCCTTTTTCCCCTTTTAAGCTTGCTTTTTCTAGCGGTGTTAGAGCTTGGAAAGTTCCATTTTCTCCTCTTTCTCCCTTTTCTCCTGCGATATACTTCAAGTCTCTATATCTATTTATGCCGTTACCTATTTTGGCTTTTCCTGTGTTGGTTTCTATCCCAATTTCTCCATCAAGTAAGATTAAATCACTCGCTAACCACTCACTTGAAGACATTCTTTTATGTTGTACTCTTATAGGTATTTTCTCCACCATTAGTTACCTCCATCAAATATATATTTAGGGTTGTCGTTCCAACTTCCCTCTATGTCATTCTTGTTACTATCTGCTATTTCTAAAAATTCAACTGGTGCAAATACTGGAGCAGCGCTTTTTATCGAAACTAATTTATTTTGTTCTTTAAACCACAAACTATCTACAATTAGAGTGTATTGTGCATCGTAAACATGAAGTAATGTTTTTTCTACTTCTCCTACATTGAATGATACTTCCATAGAACTATAAAAGCCTGTTCCATCTTTAACTATAACTTTTAACGGATGTGGAGCAGGTCTACTAAGTTTAATCTTGATATCATAAAAATCATTATTTACACAAGTAGCCTCCCAGCTAATAGTGTATTTTTTCCCAACTTCAAAACCGTCCCCATTATGCTCTATTTCTACATAGGGCGTTCCTGTTGGTATTTCCCTGTTAGTATCTCCCTCTACTCTGTTTTTACCATAAGAAATAGAATCATCTGTTCCTATCATTTTCAAAGTAGTTTCTGCAATAATAGTTGTCTCTTCTATTTGCTGCCTTAATCTTGAAATATCTTCCCCGTTTATTGATTTGAAACGTTCTTCAAATTCTTTTACAGCCTTGTTAACTTCATCTCTAAATGCATCTGTAGTTGTGTTAAACTCTTCTCTAATCTTTTTAGAGAATAATTCACTATTAATTACAGCTTGTTCTATCCCTTGCTTTGCGCTATCTTCTATTTCTTTCTTTTTCTCATTGAAATACTTCATAAAGATAGCTTCTTGCTCTTGTAGTAGTTTGTTAAGCTGTTCTTCTAGTGAATCTGCTTGTTTTTCCAGCTTTTCAAATTGTGTTGCTGTAACATCGTTGAAATTACTTCTTGTATCTCCAATTTCTAGCTCGTGATTTTCTTCTAGTAACACATCCCACACAACTTTAATAACTTTTGCGTTCTCGTTCATTATTCCTAAGCCTTCGTAATAAACTTTTAATGTGTCGCATAAGTCAACTACTTCAATAGCAGTATTACCAAAAACGCTACTTACTTTACTTAAATCTTGATAAGATAGTTTTAAATTAAGTTTAGGAACTCCAACGTTATTATTTTTGATATAACTGTTAACTTCGCTTCTTAACTTTTCGACAGTTCTTATCTTGTCATCACTAGAAAAATCTACTTTTAAGATTCTTCTATGTGTAAAGTTACTAGCGTGCGGGCTGTCTACTACTATTTCTGGTAAAGTTAAGATAATATCTTGCTTTTCTTTGTGTTCATCATGCTCATCTTGGTATTTAACAAAAGGGAATATAGAGGTGTAAGTTTCGATTATGCTTTCTTCCTGTTCTATATCCAGTAAGTTTTTGCCGTAAGCTATAATTGTTGGTGTCTCACGTCCCATTTGTTTATGTAGCTTAATATATAAGTTGTCAAACTCATATTCTCCGCCCCACACGTCAAGAATAGAGCCTTGTTTACCTCCTAGCGCTTCTCTTGCGTTTTCTATTCCGTCCATAGTCCATTTAGTTTTACTGCTAGTAAGAATATCAGACCATACAAGAAACTCGCTCTTGCTATCTAGTAGGTTGTTTTTCCATGTTTCAAGAGCATATGTTGCAGTTCCTGCTACTTCTACCTCTCCATTTAAAACATTCATAGCTGTTTTAACTTGTGAGATATGCTTACAGTATATTTTGTAACCGTCTTTAGATTTTGTTATTTGCGATACTATGAATCTTTGATTCTTTGCTCTATGTCCTGCATCACATTTGATTATCATTCCCTCTTTAATCTTTTCTACGTCTTTTCCGTTTAAACTGTAGTCAAATTCAAGGGTGTATATCCCGTTGCGCTCTCTTGTAACAAAACAATTAGAAGCATCAGAAAGAACTGATACTCCTAAGTGTTCAAAATTAGTTTCGTTTGCTTTGTATAAAATAGGATATGCCATTAAACGTTAGCCTCCCATCTTGGTGTAATTTCACAAGTAAAGCTGTTGTTGTCCCAATTAATAACGTTATCTCCTACTTGCAATTTAGGGAAAGGATAAGTATAGACTTTATCGTATTGCGGCTCTTTATTTTGATAGTGTGCCGATTGTGTTTCACAATCGATTATTATGTGTCCACTTACACCTTTTAGCTTGAATATCTGTGAATTAATAGTTAACTTCACATCTCCAGTTCCAGTAAGTTTAATTAATGGTTTCGCTTCTCTAAATTCTGGGTTAACTAAGTTTTGCCCTTTTCTAATCTGAATAGGTTGTAAACCTGTTTTTAGGTATTTAATAGGATGTATCTTAAAGTTTAGAATACATTTCTTTTTAGCGTTCAAACTACCTTTGATATTGAACGTCTCAAAGAATATAGCTTTATATAAGTAATTATCATCCCAACTAAACTCTAAGTCTTGCCATATCATCTCTGAATTGATTAACCATTGATTCATTAAACGTATAGTTTCATCAAGATTGATTTTAGGACTTGTTACTTGTCTTTTCACATAGTATCTTGTGCCATCTGGTCTATACTTAACATCTAGTGCAATACTAACTCCTTGATAAAGAGCAAAGGGAAACGCTCTAGGTACAATTTTAAGATTCTTCTTGTTCTGAATCTTTCCACCATGCACGCCATCAATCTCAATTAATTCTATATTGTTCTGTGATGATTCTATCTCTATATCATCAATAAGCCTTAATCCTACCTCTTTTGAGGATACTCCGTTGTAAGTTATATATTTATTAATCAAGTCTGTCTCCCTCCTCTCTAATCATGAATTTAAGCTGTTTATATAAATCTCTTACATCATCTTTAGAATGATTTTCAAAGTTTTCTATATGTAGTAACGCTTTGTAGTTGTTGGCTGTGCTGTTGTTAACTGTGTTAGTTGCTCCCGCTGTTGCAAGCCCTAGTCCTCCACGTCCTAGACTTAACATTTTCTCAGGAGCTATACTCATTCCACTAGCTCTATCAACCATGTTTCCTAGTGCTTTAAATACTGTAGGACTACCTTTTTCAATACCTTTTGCAAAACCTGCAGGTACAAACACACCTAATCTAGCAAATAATCTAGATGGTGAGTGAATCATCGCTGCTGCTCTTGCTGCTCTCTCTGCTTGTGCAACTAGAGCGTTTGCTGCTGCTGTAACTGCTCCTAATGCACTCATCATCCCTTGAGCTAGTCCGTTACCAATTTGCGCTCCTATGCTAACCATTGCACCGATACCACTTCTTGCTACACCTTGCATAGCACTGTTGATACTGTTCATAGCTCCAGTAATAGCTCCTATAGAGCTGTTTAATCCGTTAGCTATGTTCTGCCCGCATTCTTGACCTGCTTGACTTCCTGTTTGGCTCATTTCAGATGCCATTTGACTTAATGCGGATATTATTTGAGAACAAGCACTTTGAACTGCACTTACTGCACTTTGCATTGAACTTGTAATACTTGATGATACTGTTGTCATCGCACTACTTACAGATACTGCCATGCTTGTTATCTGAATACCAATACCTGCTACTGCCGTTCCTATTCCGCTTAATTGCGCTACTGTTGAAGTTATAGAAGCACTTAATGCAGTGAAAGACATTGACATCGCAGTTATTGCTGTGTTAAGTGTTGTAAACATCATTGATACACCGCTTAATGCTGCTCCCATACCTGTGATTGCAGCTCCGAACATTGTAAATTGAGAAACTGCCATTGTTAAACCTAAACTTAATGACATAATACTAGTGTTAAATGATTCTAGCTGTGTACTTATCGCTGTTAATCCAGCTAATGAAGTTAGGGCAGCTGTTGCAAATGTTGATAATCCTGTGCTTGCAGCCGTTATAGATGCTGGGATAGTTTCAAACGCTACTTTAATTGCATCAATAGGAGCTACCATACTTTGTAACGCTGTTCCTGTTGTTGCAGCTACTGTATTAATAGAATTTAAAGAGTTACTGAAAGATGACATAGCGCTACTTAACGCTTCCATCTCTCCAGCTTTACCTGTTATTTCGCTTAATCCTTTTGCTACAGCTGCTAACGATTTAGCTAAGTTCCACGCTCCAACGTCTGATATATTTCTAATTCCCTCTCCGAAAAGTCTGAATCCGTTACCAGCTCTCTCTGCTGATTCTCCAACACTTCTGATTACGTTAGCTATACCATCTAATACTGACTTAATGGCACTACCAACACCATTGATTACAGTTCCGATTCCCTCGAAAACACTCTTAATGCCGTTACCTGCGCCCTCAAATGCACTTTTCAGTCCTTCTAATACTGATTTTATCGAACTTCCAACGCTTTCTATTACACTTCCTACACCTTGCATTGCGCTTTGAATTGCACTTCCAACACTTGATACAACGGAAGCTATTCCCTCGAATGCTAAACGTATTCCGTTACCAGCTCCAGTTGCTGCAGCACCAACTCCAACTAGTGCACTCTGAATTGCACTACCTAAGCTAGTTACTACTGTAGCTACTCCTTGTAAGGCGGTTTGAATCCCAGTTCCAATAGCTATAATAACTGTTGCTACTCCTTGTAATGCTGCTTGAAGTCCTGTTCCTAATGCTGTGATGATTGAAGTTAAGGCTGTTCCTAGTGCGCTTATAATAGCTGTAAGTCCTCCAGATAAGGCGGTAATAACTGCGGAAATTGCTGTTCCTAATGCAGTAAATACCATCGCAACTCCTTCTCCTTGCGTTCCTAATAATGCAAGTCCCGCTGCAACTAGAGCGATTGCTGCTCCTAGCGCTAAGAAGTTTTGCGGAGGAACTAATGCTATTGCTTGTCCTAATCCTCTAAACGCTGTTGCTAGTCCTGTTCCTATGCCTTTTGCTGCAGTTGATACCCCTTTACCTAAGCTATCAACAATTTTAGGAACTCCACTCAATGCGCTCTTGATTCCTGTTCCTATCCCTTTTGCTGCGTTTCCTATACCTTTACCCGCTGAATCAATAACTTTTGATATTCCAGTAAAGATATTTTCTATCGTGCTTTTTGCACCTGCTGCCTTACCTGTTAAGTCTTCTAAACTTTGTGTAGCTCCTTTACCTAAACTTTTGAATGGGTTAAATGATTTTAATGATTTAAACACATCTAATCCTTTAGCAGCTAATTTAATAGCTTTAATAGAGCCTGCTATTGCTAAGAATCCATAAGCTAAGGCACTTAATACACTTGGTGGAATTGCACTAACAATTTTACCTAGAGCGTTAACTACTCTTGCAGCCCATTTAACAAGCTCTCCGAATACTCTAGCTACAATGGATAATACACCACTATTAGCTAATGCACTTACTACATTACCTATTGCACTACCAACACTCTTAAGAGCGTTAACCGTTGCAGTAAGTGCGCCGCTATCTCTAAATGCATCCCACATCTTTTTAATGGTACTAGTCAGTAACGATACTCCGCTAACTACTTTATTAATTACCTTGTCTATATCAATACCATCTAAAAAGCTACCTAACTTCTCTGCCATACCATCAAAATTAATTTTATCAAGAGCATTCGCTACTCCAGAAATAGCTTTAATCCCGAATTTATTTAACTTTTGAAAAGCTGGTTGTAGTTTGTTAGCTAGTGATTCTTTCGCTCCGTCTATAGCTTGGTCTATACTTTTAAATTCAGTTGCCATTTTTGAGAAATACTCATTGTTCCCAACTTTCTTAATCGCATTGAAAAAGTCTTCTGTTTTAACAGTTCCGTTTTGTACAGCCTGTACAAGCTCACTTGTAGACATTCCCATTTCTTTAGCTACTGCGCTAATCCCTGCTGGTGTTTGTTCTAACATCAACTTGAAGTCTTGCCATGCTACTTTAGGTTTCGCTGCCATTTGAACGGCTTGTGTACTTAATGTTTTCATGGCTTGTGTTGGATTCTCTGCAGCTGCTGCTAGTCCACCGAATCCAGTTACTAGCTTGTCAGTTCCCTCTATCCCTACTGCTGCTAATTGTGAGTAGGTTTGTGCCATATCAGAAGCACTATAGATAGTTTTGGTCGCATAGTCCTGCATAGCACTTTTTGCGGCTTGTATTTCATTAGTGCTTTTACCTAGCATTTGCATGTTTCCCTCGAAAGTTTGCCATGCTTTAGAAGAACTATTAAGCTCTGAAATCATACTTTTTACACCGCTAGTAACACTACCTATTGCCTTACCTATTCCAGCGCTAACTAAATTAGCACCTAGAACACTTTTAAATAGAGAGCCTGTCTTTTCTCCTGCACTCTTTAGTCCCTCTAGTGAATCTTTAATTCCTTTTATCCCAGACTTTGCCTTTTCTCCTGTTAAGTCAACATCTATTTTTACTTTACCTACTGCCATTTTTCAACCTCCTTTCTTGTTTATTCTTTAAGATAATTTATTCTTCGTAAGGAAGTTCATATTCTTGCTGTAGCTTTCTCATATGTTCCTTATACTCTGTGCTGTCGCTTTTACTTGGCTTCCAGCTCCTAATCTTCAATACTTCCATGAATTTAGTATCGCTAGGAAGACCGTTTAACAGAGCATTGAACTTTTTCCAATGCAATTTACTTCTCATTTCTATCAAGTCGATATTATAAGCCTGAAAAAAAGAAGCGAATATATAATCCGCATCATGTTTAAGACTATATACTCGCTCCTCCTCTTTCTTTTGTTGTACTGGCATAGGGTTGCCAGCTAGGTCATATTCAATTGCTTGTGTTTTTTCGTTGACAATGTGTGCTTTGAACACTTCTT
>ERZ1674051.421-NODE-421-length-10839-cov-6.380471_pt1 | contig 10839 bp, 10 predicted proteins | sample MGYA00581125_ERZ1674051 | MGnify/ENA primary metagenome ERZ1674051 (study PRJEB41354, sample SAMEA4873326) | human saliva metagenome | biome: human-associated habitat [ENVO:00009003]; feature: mouth environment [ENVO:08000002]; material: saliva material... | reverse complement strand
TCAGCGTTTTTCTTATGTATTGATTCGTATTGAATGCTTACTTCACTTCTGTAAAGGTTGTGAATGTTATTTTAGCACCCTTTAAACGCCGTTATATCAACGTTTTTAGATTGTTCTATAGAAAATGTAGTCATAAATGTAGTCATTTTGCTAAGTCGTCAATTTTGCAATTTCTTTGAGGTAGATTTCAACTGCTTCTGCTTTCTTTTTCGGTGCTAATTCAGCATAAGTATCCATTGTCGTTTTAATCGACTTATGCCCCATTCTTATCTGGAGTTCTTTCCAGTTTGCACCAGCATTCAGCATCAAAGAAGCATGTGTATGACGGAAAAGGTGGAAACCATAGTTTGGTAGTCCCAGCTCAGTCAAACGCTTTTTAAGCGTTGCACGTTCATTTCTGTCACACATATAGTTCCCGTAAATTGTCGGAAAAATTAGATCCACAGTTGGTAAATCATGGCTCACAAAGTAATCACTCATCTCAGCATGAAAAGCTTTCAAGTCATCTAAGACTTGTCTCGGGACTGCAACTCTTCTGTTACCAGAATCAGTTTTGGCACTGTTCTTACAAACAATCTCACCCTTAATCCCAAGTTTCTTATTTCCAACTTTCCACATCAGCGTCTTGTTAACGATGATTTCATTAGAATCAAAATCGAGATCATGGATTGATAAAGCAAGAAGTTCATTGATTCGAAGCGCAGAAGCTAACAGCGTATCGCAGATTACTTTAAATCTTCGATTAGCTCGTGTGTCAGGAAGAGTATCAAGATAGTTCAGCCAAGTGCCCAAATCCTCTCCGTGCAATACCATAATTCTCTCCTTTACCACCTTTGGTTTTGGAGGGATTTTTACTGTCCGAGCTGGATTATGAGAAAGTTCGAAATTTGTAATCCCATAATCGAAAATATCACTGAGTTTATAGATAACTGCACCGAAATCTTTTGCGTGTCCCTTTTTGGATTTTTTAACACCTGATTCAACAGACTTTTTAGATTGTTGAGCTAATTTATTAACCCAAATCTGAATATCTGCAGATTTTATTTCTTCAGGCCTATATTCTCCAAACTTAGGGATGATGTAGGTATCAAGATAGCTTCGAACCCGATTGATAGTATTCTGAGAAGTGACCCAAGTTACAAAACTGACAAACCAGGCTTCAGCTAACTCCTCGAAGTTATTAATCAACAAGGTCTCTTTCAAAGTTGATCCCTTCGCTTCAAATTCAAATCGAGCTTGAATGATTTTCCTATCAAGACTTTTTAGAGTTTTAGCAGTTATAGATGATGTAACTTTTTTACCAGTTTTAACATCTACACCAATATATACACCACGTTGCGTATAGCTAATAGTTCCGTTACTCTTGATAGTTTTAATGACTTTTCGATTGTTGTGAATGATAGTTTCTTTCTGCATAATAGCCTTTCACGTTCGGATATATAAAAGGCTAAAATAACAACCTCACATTGTTCTATGTGATATTACTATTTTAGCACATTTTTAGAATTAAGGAGTTAAATAGGTCAGCACATCCTCCATTTTGTAGTAAACAGTTCTCGTCCCCTCAATCGGTGGTTCTAGACGCTTGAGCCCTGTCTTCTCCCACGATTTCAATGTGTTTGGTGAAATCTTAAGTATCGAAAGCAGCTCTTTCTGAGTAAGAATACTTACCTGCTTTTGAGTAGCTTCTTGTTTCTGCATCAAAGCTAACAAACAATTCAAAATCAGTTCAATTTGATTCAATTTAATGAGTTCATTATTCGTCATTTTTCACTCTCCTTTCTGCTACTTGAGTGTCTACGCGAGTCCAGATACTTTGCGAAAAAGAACGTCTTATCAATAATGAGATTCAACAACGAAGGATTTTCAACTCTTGCATATCTAACAAGATTGTTAAACTCAGTAAAGTTGTGTTCTTCGATAATATCAATCACAGTTGAAAGATATTCTTCATTATTGTTAGTGATTAGAAATTGCTCCAATTCAAAACCACAACCTGATTCAATCTCATCCATATTGTAAAGTGTTTTATCAGGATTCTCTGCATGTATGAAATAATCATACATGCCCTTTGGTGACATGATCACCTCTACATGAGAAGGTGTATGTAGTTTTTCAGTTAGTAACTCTGAAACCTGCGTATAGCTTTTAAGTGATTCGAAAAATAAAACCCCGTGTTTGTGTGCTTTTTTAAATTCTCCAGTTTCTTTATTTATATCTTTGTCATGCCAAGGGCTCAAGACAAATGGAATATGCATCTCTTCAAGAATATCTAAATAATTTTTTGGCGCACTTTCTTGATATAACAAGAAAGCCCATTTATTCGAACGCTTATCTTTGACCATGAATACCTCCCTTCAATTAATATTTTCAAATTGTTTGCAGTTCATGTGATTATTGATTACTGATACCATGGGGGTCGTAGTAACCCCATGGTATCTGGCAATTAGATTTCATGATCAGGCAGTACTTTCGGTCCTCACTACGTGAACCGAGCACCGCCGATTTATTATCTTTTTGTAGACTTAAACCAAAGCTTATTACCTCGCCGGTTTGGTGCAGAAAAATAATATTCTGGATTGCGACTAGAAATTTCTTCTTTGATATAGTTTTCCATTTCTCTTAGTAATTTCTGAGACTGCTGGGTTTTTGGATACTTAATCAAAATCGTCACAGAATCTTTTCTTACATCAACAACGCACTTAGATGTAGCTCTATTGAATTTTCTAAGAATAGGATTGAACCTGGTTACAGTAGATGAATTATCGATTGAAAAGGCTAGTTGAGAATTCTCGTCTTGTCTCAAAAACTGAATGAGTCGAAGTGTTTGATAAGCAGATCTAAAGTAATTACTCGGTTTGTCATAAATAGCACGTAAAATCAACTCAACTATAATGAGAAATACTGCGATTAATGGTAATAAAATTGCTAGAGTTTTTGTATAGTACTCACCTTTACTAGCCCATTGCTTCATCGCCTCAAACAGATGAGATAAGTATGTACTTTGAGCATTTGCCATCAAATCCTGCAGCAATCCGAGACCAATTGTCAAACAAAGGAAAAACAAACCATATATAAGTAGCGTTACTGTAAAATTAAAAGTTCTCTGAAAGAAATTCTTTTTGTCATTCATAAAATACCTTTCTTAGTGTAATACGTTGGGCAGAGCAATGGGAGCACTTGATATGGATGCTCATTATCAATAATTTGAATTAAGCCCGTACCTTTCCCTATCGGGATAACAATACCTTCTGGATCCAAGTCTGGAAATAGAAATTGTGTTGTCCTCTTATTGATGTTTCCAATCTGAATTAGCACATTTAGTTGTTCTCGAACAGAAATCGGAATTGTATTATGATCAAATCGCTGACTAACTAGTAGAAGGTGTACCCTAGTCGCTCGCCCTAGCAAAGCAACTTGTGATAAGAGCGAAAAGAAAGAATCCTTAATCGTTTTGTTAACACCTTCTGAAAGAGCTAGAACTTCATCTATTACAATTGTTAAATGCTTAAATTCTTCCTCAGGATTTTTATATAGAATCTCTTGCCGTTCTTGAATAAGATTTAAACTTGAACTTAGATTTTCATTAATTTCTGACACAAAGTCTGACTTTGAGCGATTGCGTTTAGGATGGATAACTGAAATACCATTTTCACGTGCCCAACGTGATGGTGTATCAAATTTTGGATCCACAATGATTAAGTCCGAAAAATTTTTCAGTAAGCTTAGAAAATACGTCAGAGCATAAGATTTTCCAGATCCTGAATTGCCGGCTATTGCTATTGAAGTGACCTTGTTATAATTTAGCAACAAGTTTTTCATGATTGGAATTGTATTGTTTTCTTGTTTCAAGACAAACTGATCCAAATCTGAAATTATAATCCTTTCAGAAATCCCCTCCTTCCACGGGAAGAATAAACCTCGTTGTACGTGAATATCATCAGTTGCAAGAGCAAGAAAATAAGCAGAGTTCTGTTTGAGAACCGTATATCGTGGATAAAGGGCAGCATTGGCAATCAGAAAAATTTTCTGATAAAGTTCATCGTTAATGATATATCCCGCCGGTAATCGTGGGATAAATAGAAAACCATTTTGCATAATTTTGATAGCAAAAGAGTTAGTATAGCTAGTTTCTCCCTGCATAATACTGCCAAGCCCCATGTTCAAGGCTTGGAGTAAGTATTGGTCAAGTTCTTCATCAGTCATTATTTGACCTCTTTGATGTTATTCGCACGAAAATAGACATTGTAGCCGACTTCACATGCTTCTAGATTATCAAAATCAACAATTGCGAGATAAGAGGGAAGAGAAACTTCAGATTCAAATTTGACTTGGAATGGTGGTAAACCTTTCTGAGAAAACCAGGCCTTGTGACCGATGATTTCTCCGGTCGGTTGACCATCTTCGAATTTAATTTGTGCTTCGAATTCAGTGCTCAAGCAATGAATCGCTTGTTTTTGATCAACATATTGTTTAGCAGTGTTTGCTGAATATCCATTTTTACGATTACGTGTTTTCATATGATTTACCTCTTTTAAATTATTATAAAATCATTGTCAAATATGAGCTCATTCATTCGACAACACTATTATAGCTCAAATACTTTTTAATAAAATTATGATATTCGTTAAAAAAATTATTATTTCTAACGTAATCTATAACGAACTTTCTAGAATTAATGTTTAAGTCAAATCCTTCAAGAAACGAAAAGTGCATAATAACTGCTGCTAAACATCAGTTATTATGCACTTTTTCTGTAAATATTTACTCGCCTCCATTAATTAAGTTCTAACCTCATTTTTTAAAATGTAAATTCAATCATTATAAATCAATAATAGTTCTTTCCATTCCTAGTCCCACTGAATTGAAGCAAGCCTTTTGATTAATCACTAATGAAATACAAAAATTATTAAGTTGTCCTAAAGACATTTTCGCAAGTAAATCAATTCCTTTTTTATTTTTCTCTAAACGATAATCAACTCTCAGATCATTGCCTTCCAAATTGACTTCACGTACCCTTTTGAATAAGTTTTCATTGATTATTTGTTCTTTTTTTATATACTTTTCTTTGTAAGAGTAGTTAGTAGTATAGATTTTTTTTATAATTTCTGCGTTAATTATTGAATCTGTTTCAACGTTTGAGTAATCTTTTGGCAATCTGCTACTGCTATCAACTAAACCTTTGACCATATATCCTAGTGCAAATACTCTATTTTTTTCAAGTTTACTAATCAAATTTGGAACTATCAAATTTGCAACATCTTCATATAACCAATCTTCGGTCCTCTTACTCAATTCATGAAACTTTATTGGTTTTTTTTCTGATCCAATTGGAACTGTTACTAAACATTCAATGATTCTTAGTTTAAATGAATTTATAAATTCTTCTTTAATCGCCGCCCAATAAAATCTAAAAATTTCATTAAATGGAATAGATACACCTAATATTATATCCAAATGATTTATCACTATATCTATTGGTTTAAAACTATGATCAAAAAAACATAAATTTCCGTCAATATAGTCATAAAATGGCATGGATGCAAATTTTAAATCAATAAGATTTTGTCTCTTTATAGAATACTCTGCAGATGATGAAAAAAGTCTACACATGATTTGTTGTAACATCACATCTCTTCTATCATCTATCTCAAATTCAAACTCAGGTCCCTCTTCTGATCCAATGTCTAAGTCATAAGTAAAAGCTAGTTTAGCTATATCGTAGAATATAGAGCGTAATATTACGCTTAATCTTTCCTCTCCTCCAAACATTAAGTCAATTTTTGTACAATTAAAGTTTTCTAGACAAGATTGTATAAAACCTTCTGTAATAATACTTGCTCTTATCATTTCTCCATTTTTAAATTTATATTCAAATATTCTATCGTTTTTTTCTATTCTTTTTAAATCAGCATTATTGCCAGGGAATGTGCTCCTTTTAAAATGTGAATGTTCTAAATGATAAGAAAAACAATTTGAAATTTCCTCTGCTGATATTTCCTCGAGCCTTAGCTTCATATTTTTTTATTTCCTTTCAAAGATAAAGATTATTTTTAATTTTTTCCTTAATACTATTTTAAGTCACAATTCGGCAAAAGTAAAACTATGATAGGCAAAAACGGATATAGGGTCTTTTAGTCAGGATAAAACAAGCTCTTTTCCACCTTTTAAAATAACATATATAACTTTATAATCTTCCAAGATCTTTATAATTCTGACTCTGCATTCTAGATAATTATCATCACACAAAAAAAGCATTTCGTAAAATTTACGAAATGCTAATTAACATATTTTAGTTTTAACGAACCACTTTACTATTGTTCTATGAGCATTTATAAAGTTTTTGTCACTTTATATGTTTACTTTTAAAAATTAAATAAGTAACAAAAACATTTCATTCAAGCTAGGTACTAACTTCCAGAATTTTTAGAATCATCAAAGAGATATTCTTGTTTTTTTCCATCAATTTCAATCGTCAATAATTTATCCTTAAGCTCTCCTATTTTTGTATTCGAATTATCTCTCACAGTCATGCTGATTGCATCGTAACTATATTTATTATTGCCAATTATTAACTGATTCTTTTCTAAATAAATTCTTTCATTTTCATCGTTACTTGATGGCTCTTTTTTGTTTTTTATGATTTTATATTCTCCTATCCCATGAGTTTCCATTTTAGAACCTAGAACACTATTAAAAAATAGTATAACTATTAGTAACGCTAGAAATACCAACCAAACATTATGATCAGGCCTCTTCAATTTCCTCAGGCGTTCATTTTTCTTCGCAATATAAAAGTCATTTAATGTACTTGAATGGTCTAAAATAAAGTAATCTTTATCTATTTTTAAAATATGATTGGAAATAATTTTTAAATTTTGAGTATGGCCTGATTTATCCACTAATACATTATTAGACAATCTATAATACTCTATTTTTGAGGGTATGTTTTTTATAAACGTATTTTTGTATCTATAATAGTATACTTCCTTATCAACACTGAACTTCTTTTTATTTCTAATTTTAAAATATTTTCCATCTTGATTTAAGAATACATCTTCATTAATTACAGGTAATAAAAATCTGCAAATCATATTAATTAAACTTTCTTTATATTCAAAAAGAATAATAAAGGAAAAGAAAACAATTAATAGTTTTATTAACGCACTGTAAACAGTAAAAGTAGAAAGGTAAGTTGTGTTCCCTACTTCAATATTACTTGAAGTTGAAATATTAACAAAATATAAAAATATATTACTGTTTGTTACTTTTTCCGATAACAACAAAGAAAAATATAATAGAGGAACGAACAATAACACATTGAACTTCATTTTGAAGAAGCGCTCCTTTAGTTCAGTATCGAACTCTCCCATTGGAGGACGCATTTTTTCGGGAAGTAAGTATTGAATATCTTCATTTAAAATTTGAAGAAGAACAGAGACTAGTATAAGAGATATAAAAGTCCAATTGAAGAATGAAGATTCAATTCCTACTATTGAAAATAAAAATATAGGTATAGCAATCACTAAAAATAATAAGTATGGGGAAATATTTGATAAATAACTAAAAATTCTAGTAAATAGTAATATTGTTATCACTATGAAAATAAAATTGTCAATAAAAATACCGTACGGAGTATTATATAGCCACTCTTCACCCATAATTGTTAGAATAGATGTTCGTAATATAAAAAATAAAACAAGGTATCTAATTATACAGAAAATAATTTTGAATATACCTCTCAGTGAGATTGTATTTGCTATTTTTGTTATTTGAGAGTTTAAGTTTCCTAGGTCCGTATTTACATTTTCTTTATCTAGAAACCAAAAAGATACCACTAAAATTAGATAGCAAATAAGTGCAATAATAAAACTTATTTTCTCTGGCATATCCGAAACAACAATGAAGTAGGTTAGAAAAAGTAAACTTACTATATCCAAAATCATTGAGATCACGTAATTATACTTCATTGGTTTTCGTATAAAAAAATTATATATCATATTTAAAATTTCCTTTATTTAAATTAACTTCCTTACTTCAATCTCTACTAAGGTCTATAAAACTAAATATTTTAAGATTTTTTAAACTATAAATCTCTTAATCTATCTGCTACTTCATCCTTAGTTATTTCATAGTTATAAAACGGCAATCCAATAATCCGATAACGTTCATCATCGACTAATGTTTTTGCTTCTGATCGTTTTGTTATCTCGTTTAAAAACTGTTGCTTCCAACCTTCTTTTCCTTTATCAAATCCACCATCAGCATCTAAAAACTGGCTACCTTTAGGTTCGATAAAAATTTGCCAAGAAGTATTCCCTGTTTCCTTATCATTTGCAAACATTAAGAAATCCGGTTCAAAAGGCTTCCCGTTTTCAAAATTATAAATCCGGACAGCTTTTTCATTTCTAAGAAGGTAAATATCAGTCCACTTTTCTTCTAACTCATTCATCAAATGCTTCAATGTTCTAACAAGTAGTTTCTCTTCACTAGTTCCAAAATTATCATCATAAGCATACCATTCAAATGCATCTAGGTTTTCATAATGATTCGTTTCGCTCGGTGTCTTTTGAGAACGCCCGAACTCCTCGCCGCTATTCTGATTGATAGTATATTTACGAATAATCTTATCTTCAAAGATATCCTTTATAGAATGTGGTTCAAAAGTATCCGATCCAAAGAATCGTTCCTCTACCGGAAGTAAGGAGCTCTCCATTTTTTGAAGGAGTTTCTCTGCAATTAATAGCTTTTCGTCCTGACTTAATGACGTTTCATTTTCTACTCGCCCTATACAATGAACTTCAACATCTGCCAATTCTGCTATAAAATCAGTAACACTTTGAATCCCGACCATCGCTTTATGAATCTTATCGAATGTAAAGTTCTTGTTTCTATTCATCGCATGACGAACAACATGTGGCTCAATCACCTTGCCAAATTTAAAGAAAAATTCCTTAGAATCATCCACAAATGGTGCTCCATCCTCATTTCCAAACGCATCCATTTCAAATATTTTGTTCGTAGGAAGTGATACTTCAATATTATCCGGAACAAATGTTGTATCAAATAAACTACCTTGTCTGCTTTCAACAGTTTCTTCATATGAAAGTCGTTTATTCATCCACACAATACCGTCAGTATAAGTACGAGTTTTTTTGAAAGATGCTTTCAACTTCAATTCTCGCTCAACCATATTTTGGTTGTCATAAATTCCAGATTCACGTAACACTTGCTTCATTTCTGAAATATAACGGGGATTATTGGCTGAATGGTAATGTAGTTGTTCAATGACACGAAGTTCGTTATTTTCATTTTCGTCAAATTTACGAGTATATTTCTCTTCAACTTTTCCATCAATCACAAAAGGATAATAACGTGCCCCACGCCCGATTAATTGTTTTTCAGCGTTTGTAGTTTTACCAGCTTGATATCCATTTTTTGTTGTACTCCCATCACGTTTGTCATACAAGCGAACAATATCAAATAAGTTTAATACATCCCAACCTTCATTCAGCATATCTACTGCAAAAATGGCACGGATTTCATTCGAAGGTAACTCCAATGTGTTTAGCGTTATAAGGTGATTACTATTTTTGTTTTTCCCATCAATCAGTAACAAACGCTCTTCGCGAAAGTCTTCTTGCAATTCAGAAATTAGGTCAAATAAACTGAGTTCAGATGTTTCAAAAAAGTCCAACGCTTTTTGCAATACATTCACCTTTGTATCGGTATTATATTGAATCATTGCTTTTTGTTCTAATATTATTTCTGGAGTCAATTCTGATAACATTTCTTGGAATAATTCCATATTTCCCTTGTTATCCGCAATTTTCTCAGATTTAAACATGACTAGTGGTTTTAAATTCACTCCATTTTTTAGAGCAATTTTTTTTCGATATTGACTGATAAGAATCGCATTCAACATGCGAACTTTTAAATCACCATCGACTAAATGGAACAAAACATCTTTTGAGTACTTATCTAGACGGAATTCCTTCAAATCGTATTTAAAAATTAAAGAGTCTTTGTATTTTTCTGCAATATCTTTATTGGAAAGATCGATGGTAGCCGTAAATTCAAAAATACTTGATCGTGCCGCTCTTTTTTGAATATTCTCAATTGTAGAAGTCCAGCTTGTATTATCATCTTTTTCGCCTTTACTTAGTCCAGCGTTTAAATGATGAGCTTCATCCGCTAATAAAACAACTGATAAATCTTCAAATTGTTCATATGACAAGCGGTTTTCACGCGGTGTATTTAAATCTAGATGCAATTTTTGAATGGTTGTAAACACAATATTAATAGCATCTGATTGTGCATCCGAAAAATCTGTTACTTCACGTACATTAACCACTTGATTATCAATCACGATTTTGTCTGCAAATAAATATTTTTCATTGCCAGAATCCACAAAGTTACTTCTCGTTTTTGTAAGAATGTTATCATTATTAACAAAGAAGATAAAATTACGTTCACCTTGTTTGTACTTCTCAAGAATGATTGCAGCCATTAACAAAGTTTTTCCTGAACCGGTTGCCATGTTAAATAGAATTTGTTCTTGATTACGCTCTTCGCGAGAATGATGATATAAATAACGTCCAACTGCTTCTTCTTGATAAGGACGAAGTGGATATCTTAAATTATTAGTAATATATCCTGGAATATTTTCACGGAAATTTTGGAAGTGATTTTCCGTAGCAAAATCATATGTTTCATATAAGAAATGAAAATTCATTTCTACTCACCTCCATAAAATTCACGATTTAATTTCTTATCAACCTCTGAAATACCATTGTTAGATCGGAAGAGCACACGTCTGAACTCCAGTCACAGCGATAG
>ERZ1674051.420-NODE-420-length-10848-cov-55.309738_pt1 | contig 10848 bp, 15 predicted proteins | sample MGYA00581125_ERZ1674051 | MGnify/ENA primary metagenome ERZ1674051 (study PRJEB41354, sample SAMEA4873326) | human saliva metagenome | biome: human-associated habitat [ENVO:00009003]; feature: mouth environment [ENVO:08000002]; material: saliva material... | reverse complement strand
ACGACAGTCTTAGCAAAGCATTCGAGATCACGTTTCACATCACCGACTAATCGATCATTTTCATCACGATTAATGCCGACGTCGATTACAATTGCATCTTCTTTGCAAGTTTGAACAAATTCTGGAATTCCTACAGCTGCAATCACGATATCTGCGTTCTTCAGCAAAACATCTAAATTATTAGTCTTCGAATGTGCAAGTGTAACAGTTGCATCTGCGTCTAACAGCATTTGAGCAATCGGTTTTCCGACAATGTTACTTCGTCCAACGACTAATGCATTCTTTCCAGCTAATTCAAACTCTGAAAGAAGATCCATTATTCCTGCAGGAGTACACGGTACTAAACGAGATCGACCGGTCCATAACCGACCCATATTCGATTCATGGAAGCCGTCGACGTCCTTGATCGGATCAATTGCATCTAAGACTGCATTTGTATCAATGTGATCTGGAAGCGGCAATTGAACCAAGATTCCATTAACAGATTTGTCTGCATTGAGTGATTTGATGATGCGAATCAATTTATCTTGATTCACGCCGAATGGTAACTTACGAGTATCAGTTTCAATTCCGACTTTCTCAGCAGCACGCTCTTTATTGCGAACGTAGACTGAGCTAGCGGGATCTTCACCTACTTGAACTACAACCAGTTTCACTTTAGCATTCGTATCACTAATTTCTTTAGCAAGAGATTCTAAGATCTCATTTGCTCGAGATTTTCCATCAATAATGTACATTTGAATTCCTTTCTAGTAATCGATTGTCAGTTTAACATCGTCGAGATGCGACATATATTTACCGAGCTTCGGCGGTTTAGTCATTTTGCTTAAGATTGCATCGAGCTCGTCAAGTCGAATCGGCTGTCCGTATTCTGAATTAAAGAATGCTTGAACTCGACCGCGATGCTTATACTGACTCAGTACAAACATTTCTTCTTGCACGTGATCGATGAAGAGATAACGTCTTTCATCAGCAAAATAGATAACTTGAATCGTCAAATCTTCATACTTCAACACATCGCCGACAGTCAGTTCGAATAGAAGTGCTCGCAGATCGTCGATCGCTGGATCCATATAATTTTCACGATCAAAACTTGGAATCTCAAGTCGTTCTAGAGCTGAATAGTCGAATGCGGGTTTCATGCTCTTCACATCAGTCGGACGATTCGCTCTTTTTATCCAACGTTCTTTTAGTTGATTGATTTCTTCAATTTCGTCATCGTATAGCATTTTGCTTACCTTTCTTTATTCAGTGTAGCCGCCGACATAAAATGCTTCGTCAGCATCGAGTTTTGTAGCAATGATTGATCTAAAGGCTTTGTCTACATGTCGAAACGCTAAAGTCAAGTCTGTAAAGATACCGCGAACAAAATAGTCGACTGCATACGGTTCTGTAGAAGTGTCACCGACTACTACGAATACTACATTCTCAGTCGTAATGATTCCTTGCTCAAAGAGATCTGCGATTCGAAAAATCTTTGCAGAATCGAATTCTACGTGATGTAGATCGAATAAAGAGCTGTAAAGATCGACGTCGTCACAGTCTACTTCGAAGATCTTGATCTGTCGATTGACTTTTCGAATGTCTGACGTCTGAGTAGCTTCAATCCAGATTCGAGATTCTAAACGTTCTAACGAAAGATTCGAATAGTCGAAGTATTTGTCAGATTTCAACTGTTCCTCAATGGAAGACATTCGATCTGACAAGTAAGCGTAGAATTTGTCTGCATCTGCAGTTAAGTGATTAAGTTTGAACATTAGTTACTTTCCTTTCAATTATTTTCGTAATGCAACTGACATCAAGTGATGTATGAAGCAAGAGAGATCAGCTTCAGTAGCAAGACAGCGATCTGATCTCATTGAATAGCATGTAAAGTCGCCGTCAACTTCTTCAGTCTCAACTTCGATCTTCAGAATATATAGTTTCGATTTAAAGTTATACTGAACTCGCAGTTTAGCTTCAGTCGAGTCGATCAAGACTAGTTTGATCGTTCCAGTCTCGAGTTTTGTGTTAGTAGAATATCGTGTCTGAGTTAATGTCGTAGAAAGAACGAATGAGTCTGCATTAACGAAATTGTGACAACGAAAGATATGTTTATAGTGCATGCAGTCTAATTCGTCGAGTTTATAGTTTAATCGATCGTTCGTGATGAACTGTCGAATCTTGAAACCAAGTCTATCTAAGAGATGAATCATTCGAGCTTCATTAGCTGTCAAACATTTCTGATCTGATTCGCTTCCATAGCATTCTCGATAGATCGGATCTAATGAACCGTTCTCTTTCAAAAGACTCGTTAGCTGATTGATGGTGTAGATGTCGTAACGATTTAAGATTTTGACAATGCTGCGATACGATCCGTTCAATAGATTCGATAGAATTTCACTGCCATCAGAAGACTTTTCGTAAGTGTGACAAGCTTTTCGAAGTTTTCGGATTGCTCGGTCATAAACTGTCTTAACATTTGCAGCTGATTTCATACCGAGTTTCTCACCGATCTCACGAAATGTCAGATCATTGATTCGTTCATTTACGACTGTGCGTTCTCGATCAGTAAGAACTTTTTGATCCTCAGTCAGACACGATTCTAAGAAAGCAAGTTTATCAGAATCTAGATTTTCATCTGAACTGAAGACTTCGTCGATCAGTTTCATTAGCATCTTTTCTCCATTCACGATTAATTATAGATTCATTATATCACACTTTCAGATGTTTGTAAAGGAAAAAGTATAGATTAAGATAAAGATCTTTATGAATCACAGATTTATGACTGTGAGACGATCTGAGATAGATAGGTGAACCTAAATCTTTGCAGATTTAAAGACACAGCGTTGATTCTGTGTCTTTAGAAGATAGTATAGTTTGATATTCGAGAAATGTCTGAAGATGAATAAGACTTTTTACAAATTACTTGTAAAATTGTAAAAATCTCAGTCTAGATCAACTCTCGTCTTCAGAATGACCTTCGTTTGCGATCTTTTCTAAGAATTTCTTCGTCTTTTCGACAGTCGACATCTGCCAGCATCTGACTGATTTCTTAGAGCCTGAGACTAACAGCATATAAGCATTAGAAGCAGGGTTAGTTGTATTAATACTAGTAGACAATTTTGAGCTTAAAGCGAATCTGTCTTCAAGAGTCTCATTAAATTTACGTTTAAGTTCTGTCATATCATTCTCTTCACACCAGTCATGATATTTTTGTCTTACTTCAGAAATAGAATATCCGACGATCTCGCTAAGACCGACTTCATGGACGAACGCTGAAGCAGAGTCATTTTCTTCAGCAAATATCTGAAGAACGTGCTCCATAGACTCAGGTCTCTCTGGATATCTTCCAGTCTTCATAAGCTTCTGAGATTCGATCAGAAGCAATTCCATTAGATACTGCGCAGCTTCTTCAGATCGAAGATCTTCAAAGAATTGTTCATCTGTTTCGATCAGTGACGGTTTCGAATTTGGTCCGACTTTATCATACTCATTCAAGATCTGATAATCACATCGAGTGATTTCGAGACGTCTAAGATAAGCCGTTGTCTTATCTGAAGAGTTTGGCATCATATTTGAGAACGCGATAATGCTGCAACAAGATTGAATCTTTTCCGCCTCACGATATAAGCCTTTTACCTCGATTGATTCGCCCGAAGTAATAGACTTAAATAATGCAGATGCATCATCAGAAATCGTCTTACCAGTCGAGTCACTATCGATTGCAACTAACGAATTTACAACAGCGTACAATGTCTTACTGTCTGCAAGATCTGCGATCGAAAAGATATGACAATTAGATTTACCGAATGCTCTTTGCATTAACGCCGAGAATAAAGATTTGCCGTTTCGTCCATCTTTACCGACGAATCTGATCGAAGAATTGAATTTTGTCTTTAGATACTCACTGTTCAAAAAGACTGTGCTCATTACCGAGATGATTCTATTGTAGATAGATTGATCGAAATTACAGAGATTCATCAATAAGTCATCGACTGCTTGAACATGAAGTGTCGGTTTCATAGATTCGACAGCCGGATAGACTGCTCGATCGATGAAGAATCTTGGCAGATCTTCATCTTCATAGAATCCTTTACAAGCAATACCTTCTCTGACATAGCAGTCATTAAACTGAATGACTGTTCCAAGTTTACCATATAGCGATAAGAACTCTTCGACTTTAGCAGCGATCTTTTCAGCTTCATCGAAATTAATGACGCTCATTAGCATGTGACTGATGAAGAACGCAAATGATTTTCTAGAATAGTTTGAGATTGTTTCGATCTGATGAGAACCGTCTTCTTCCGCGATGTCAAGAATCATCAAACCAAGATGTGAATTGATCTTGACTGAACCGCCTAACATCGAAAATAGATCTTTCGAGATCAAGTCGATCTTATCAAAAGATGTCTTAACACGTCGTATAGTAAGACGTTTGTCATCAACTAGTTCGGGATACTTCGATCTGAACGTCTCTTCTCTTGCAGTCTGATTAGCTTCTTCTAATGCACGAGTTACACCATCTTGCAATGCTAGAAGTTTATACTTCTGAGACTGAGTCACATAATGTCTGTAGATTTCTTTAGACGACATGAAGAAGATCTTTTCCGAGATCTTAGCGAAGTCTGCGATACATAAGATAGATCCGTAGATCTTTATTTCTCTCGACATATTCACTTGTGATCCGAATGTTTCAGTTAAATGTTCTTTCATGATGTCTCCTAGTTTGTTAAAGCTTTTAGATTCTTGTAAAGATACTAAATTTTCCGTAACAATATCATTCATTATTGCTCCTTTCAACGCATAGATCAGATATATAGAATATTATATCAAAAATCTAAAAGAAAGTAAATAACAATCACGACGATGGTTTGTTATTCGAAATTGTTAAAAAATAACAAGTTCTGTAGAATGCATCGATCAGTCTATCGTCGAGACATTTGAGATAATCGAAAAAATTAACAAATCTCCAACTCTATATGTTAACTCATCGACGAATGCAGAGTCAGATCTAGATCAAAAATCTATAAAAAGAAATAACAACTTGTAGATAGCTTCTTTTTTTTTTTATAAAAATTAGAGAATAATATAAAATAAAAGAGCTACTGTTTAAGTTGTATTTTTGTTATCCGAATCTTTTCGTCGTCGTTGTCTTCTTATAAAGACGTTACGCAGCGTCGCAATCTTCATTGTTTTGTCGAGAGATCGACTCTTGTTACTTTTCTTTCAGTCATGTTATTCACTCTTCGTCGATACGCTATCTATCGTAATCTCTGATTCGGTTACAATTTAGACTTTTCTACAATCTAATCAGATAACAAGAACCTGCAACGATTTGTAACCGAATCAGAGATTGTTTCGATCAGTCTTTATTTCTTGTTAAAGAATCTTTGCATGCGTGTAAAAAAAAAGACAGTGAAGACGTTATCAATCTTCACTGTCTTTTTATATCTGTCTTGCATTGATGTAAATATTATATCATATTTCTAAGTCTTTTAGAATAGTTTCTAGAAAAAGTTTTGTCTTAAATCTGGAAAACTGGAAAAATTATAAAGATAAGAGTAATTGAAACTAGACCAGTGTGCTCAGCGTCATGGTCGACAGTAATTTTTAGATTCGCTCAATCTGGAAAATGAACTGGAAAACTGGAAAAAATCAGATCGTCGATGATCCAGAGCACAAAAAATTGACGAAGATATGACATCTTCGTCAGTGAGCATGTATCTTATGCTAGAAGTTTACATGTTTATAATTCTTTATATTGACAGGAATAAAATGAAAATTCTATCATTTCCATCTAATAAGATTATATCACATTTTCGACTAAATGTAAATATCTCTCTCATCAGATCTCTCTAATAAAACACGTCATCATTCTGATCATCTTGCTTATCTTCTGATCGAGCTCGAATCTGATCTAGAATGATCAGCACTATACAGAGTATCACGAGAGATGCAAAGAGTACTGTATATGGAAAGACTCGTTGATGATAGTCGAAGCTCTGAATAACGAGATCTAAGAACTTCTTATCATCTGAAGTATTCATCAGTTCTAGCTGAAAGTAGTATCCTACTCCCGATATGAGCATCGGAAATGGTGTAACTTTCAGCATCAGATCGAGTAATGACTCTTCATTCTCTTCATCCGTGTACGCACTTAAGACGTAGATCACTGAGAAGAAGATAGATATAAATAATCCGATCATGACTGATGAACCTCACTTACTCCGTAATAGCCGTTGATGAGCATATAAAGAGAATTGATTAGTACTGTCGCTTCTTCGAGAGTTTTCATTTTGTCGAGCATTTCTTCTGACAAAATATCTAGTTTCATTAGCAGATCTGCTCTAATGACTGTACGCATCGGAGCATTTTCTAGAATCTTGTGTGTCATGTGATTTCCTTTCTACTTAACTGCTGATTTTGGAATGCGATCAATCGTGTCTTTGTATTGAATCTGATAAGTCTTGCTATCTTCGTCGATGATCTTAGCTTCGGCTTGCTTTTGAAGCAGATCAGTCTTAGTATCTTTGATAGTAAGATCGATAGCTTTTCCATCTTTCTTCAAGCTATAATAGTCTTCTACACGACCTTTTCGAATCGCTTTAATCTCATTTGACTTTCTGTCTATCTGAGTGTAAGATACGTAAGAGCTCGACACTCCAATTACTGAGACTCCTAATAGCATGACTGCTAATACTTTATCTTTATCTACGATCAAAACGTATAGACAGTAGAATAATGAAATGAGTGTCAAGACTCCGAGTATGACAGTCAAACCGACCATTAGAGCAAATTCGAAATCGTGATTGATTAATAGCTGTTTTAGCATGATGAATTTCCTTTCTATTCTACATTCTTCTTCTGAATTCGAGTGAACTCGTCTTTAAACTGAACCTGATACGACGTCTTATTCTCACTGACAATCTTCGTCTCAACTTCATCTACTAACCAGCTCGGTGCATCTGATTTCTTTTCTGCTCTAATCACAGCTCCGTCTTTCTTTAGCTGATAGTATGCGATCTTATCAGTAGAACGATTGACGTTGTCAGATTCTACTATCTGTGCAGCGATACTATAGATCGACCAAAAGCATAGACCAACTGATACGATCGTTCCGATGATTGGCAGCGCTAAGTCTTTCAAAATATCTGTGATGAAGTGGCAACGATGATTGTTACAGTAGTATTCGATCAACGAGAGTGACGCGTATCCGAATATCCATGTAAGTATACCTGTAAAAATTACACACAGCACCAATCGACTAAAGTCGTCGTGTGACTGAGATAAAATAATGTGTCCCATTTTCTTCCTTTCTAGAACCAGCGAATCTGCGATTGTCCAAGACTTTTATACAATAGTAATATCATCGAATCTACTGTACAAACGATGCTGACAATCGAGATCCAAGGAATTACGAATGCTACAAGATCCGGCCAAATTCTTTCTTTCGATCTAGCAATATAATCTTTATAATCCGGTAGCAGATATAATAGACCGATAATCAAACCTGCAGAAAATAGACCGAGTGCTAAATTCGGCAAGATTCCAAAATTCATAATCATCTCACAGATTTCTTTCATTGTTTTCCTTTCTAGAACCAGTGAATCGGTTGTCCGCTCAGTGCGCTGATTAAGATGCTGTTTAAGATTGCGCCTACAAGGAAAGCTGAGCTGACGAGCAGGAGTGCGATGCTAGATATTAATGCAAAGAAAGCGGCAACAGCGTCTCCGTCTGAATATTGCTCGGGCTTGTCGTGTGAAAGACATTTTACAAAGAGAATGAACAAACCGAACAGCAACAGTAAGATTCCTAAACACGGTAGAATGCCAAGTTCAATTAGAAATGTCATTAGACTGTAATCTTGTGAAGAATCCATTTTCTTTTCCTTTTCCTTTCTATTCACTATGCGACGGCATGAAGATCGTGTCTGTCACAGTCTTACTATACGTCTTATGAGTCTGAGTATCTTCAATCGACAAAGTCCAAACTGTACGTAAAACTGCACCGTCACTATTTCGCTTAATCTCGCGCTCTGTCAAATAACTGTAATGCTCACTAATGTAACCATTCCATCCGTGAATAAATGACTCATTCTGATTGACAGATTCAATCTGGAACGGTTGCATATATTCGTCTACAGTAGTGATATCGTAGCCGCCATTAGGTGATTGAGTCAAGTTCAGATTCATACTGTCTTGACGAAGACCATTGAAACGTGAGTAGTTCGAAGAAACTGATACGTCTGAGTAAAGATTAGTCACACGTACGATAAAATTCTGCGGAACGTCTTTCTTCAATTTGACGCTGAGATCTGCGATCGACGGAGTCGTGAATACGTAGTCATTCAGATTTCGTTCATCGACCTTATAGCTAGTTTCGAGTTCAATTTCTTGTCCTTGCACTGTGATCGTGTGATCTCTGTCAATGCCTTTCTTGGGGCTTTCTTTAACAGTCTTTTCAGTTGAATTGATGTCGACTGCGTGAGTCGTTTTCGAAGATTCTTCTTCACAACCCGATAGAAAAGTAACTGCTGCGATAGCAGTGAAAGCAAGTGTTAGATGTTTTAGTTTCATTGATGGATTCCTTTCTATCTTTTATCTAGACGCAATTCGTAATTGCAGACATTCTCGATCATGTCTTTCATGACTTCGACCGCATCGTCAGTGTCTAGATAGACAAGTCGTTTGTCAGAGATATAGATGTCTGCTTCACTGCTCGTGATGACTTTTAATCGAGTCGTTTCGTCTAGATTAAATTCGAACTCGTAATCTTCGGCATAATTCTCGATTTCGATTTCTAAATCATCTTCGCTTTTAAACTTGAACTCTACAGTCAAGCCGAAATCTGTCAGATCAACTTTGACCTGATCTTCTTCACAGCTACGATCTTCACTGCAGTTAAACTGACTCAATACGACTGAATAAAGATAGATCAGACGATCAATCTGCTGCTCTACAATCTTCAAAGAGTCGATCGTATCATCTAGACTAAACATATATTTAAACTGAGCATGATCTTTCTCATAATAGAATGTTTCATCTTCGAAACTGTAGCTTAGTCCGTTACGAATAGAAACGATACGATCAATGTACTTGTGCAATTCTGCTAGTCGATTAGCTTCAACTTCTTGCTTCTCGAACTTCATAGCTTGCATGACACGTGATTTTTCAGCTTGCAATTCTTCGATCGCTTGATCGAGTTGTTCTAATTGTTGTTGTAATTCCATTTGTTACATCTCCTTATTTCACTAGATCTTTATCGATTCTAGCATATTCTTCTTCATACTTGATTTGATACGACTTTTCATCTTCGTCGATAATCTGAACGACTGCTTTATTTGCTGCCCAATATGGTGCTGAAACTTTCTTATTTGCTACTAAAGTCTTACCGTCTCGATGAAGAGTATAATAGTTTTTGATCAACTTATCGTTATGACGAAGATCTTCTTGCTGATACGATTGCAGCAGCATCGAATAAGTCATAAATACGCCTGCCGAGAACGTCACTACAAACACGATAGCATTGAAGATGATTGTCAGCCAATTACGATTCGACTGACGCTGTTTGAATTCGTCTTTGATGATATAGTAGCAGAATGTCGATCCAATGAATAGTAAGGCTGAAGCTAATAGCATACCAGCTAACGAGATAGTCGATTGATCTACGATCATTTTACCCATTTGCTACATCTCCTTTTGATCATCTGTAATTGCATGCAACGCTTTGCACACATCTTCGATCGACGAAGTATGTAACAGATCAGCTGCATAAAGTAAAACTAATCCGTGGCAATATCGTGCACCTTCCGCTTTTGAAGTCTTACCATTCGAGCAGTAGCATTTTAGATCTTGATTTCTCAGACTCATTACAGCTCCTGCAAATGCTGGCTCAGCTTGAATTCTTCGACCTAGATACTCTGTAAATGCTAGAATGCACTCGATACGTTCAGTTTCATCTTTCGGATCTAGCAAAGGAATCGGATTACCGTATAAAGAACCTCGTCCGATATAAACTGAGTATTCTGGTGCATTCCATTTGTTCCATACGTTCTGACCGTACTTTTCTAAAAGTTCATCTAATTTCATCTGTTTCTCCTTGCTAGCAATTTTCATCTAGAAAATCGTATAGATCATCAATCAGCTGATCTAATTGATCGGGTGTAGTGTGTCGATCGATGATGAATTGATGTTCTGATTCGATGAAAGTCGGTACAATCGTAATCGTCATTAAGTCTTCATCGTCGATCTCGTAGTATTGAAGCAGTTCTTCTCCAAGAAATGCGTCTATGTAAAGAATAATGAGCTCGTCTGCGATATGATAATCTGATTCTTCAAACATCTGTTTCTCCGATCTCTGCAGTGATTTGATAGATCTATTATATCATAATTTATGTACATTGTAAAGGAAAAGATAAAAAAGATATAGAAAATCTTCTATATCTTTTCTTCATTTATGCTCTAATGATTATTCTTCAGTAGATCGTTTCATCTTAAGACCGATGATCATTCCGATCACACCTAGAACTGAAAGTGTAGCACTTAGTACTGTACCGGTCTTAGGAAGTGAACGAAGACGATGATTTACAATCTTACCGATTGATTTGATTTCCTTAGATTCAGAGTTCTCAGATTTTTTGTTCTCAGATGTTGGAACTTCTTTCGTAACTTCTTGTTTACGAGGTTCGTCTTTAGGAACTTCACGTCGACGAAGATCTGGTTTAGGCACTGGAACTGGACGCGGTTGAGGCTGAGGCTCTGGCTGAGGTTCTGGTTCTGGTTGCGGCTTGTCTTCCTTAGGTTTTTCGTCTTCCTTCGGTTTATCTTCCTTAGGTTTTTCGTCTTCCTTCGGTTTATCTTCCTTAGG
>ERZ1674051.419-NODE-419-length-10851-cov-89.971934_pt1 | contig 10851 bp, 7 predicted proteins | sample MGYA00581125_ERZ1674051 | MGnify/ENA primary metagenome ERZ1674051 (study PRJEB41354, sample SAMEA4873326) | human saliva metagenome | biome: human-associated habitat [ENVO:00009003]; feature: mouth environment [ENVO:08000002]; material: saliva material... | reverse complement strand
CCCGAGCGCGCCTCCTGGCGCTTCTACCGACCGGCCACCGAACAGGAACTCCTCGAGGCGGGTTGCACCCCCGAGGTGGCACGCATCCAGGCGGAGGCGGCCTCCGCCGTCACCGTGGACGTCACCGACTTCGTGGAGCGCCGCGCCACCGCCCTCGCCTTCACCCACGAGATTCTGCGCAATACGGCCGCGAAGAAGGGCCAGTTCGGTTGCTTCGGCATGCACGAGTGGGCGATGGCGTACAAGTCGGTGGAGAACAATATCCGCCACGACTACTTGGAATTGCGCCTGGGCGCGGAGGGCACGGACCGGGTGGTGGAGAGCCACCGCATCCGCTGCTCGCACTTTGACGCGTTCCGTTTCTTCATGCCGCAGGCGGCGCCGATGAACGAGCTGCAGCCCACCCGTGAGACGCAGCGCGTGTTGGAGCAGCCGGCGTGCCTGCACGCGAACATGGACGTGTACAAGTGGGCGTACAAGCTGCTGCCACTGGTTGATTCGACCCTGGTCATGGATTGCTTCGACTTGGCATGGGATGCTCGCGAGCTGGACATGCGCGCGGCCCCCTACGAGATTCGCGAGTGGGGCTACGAGCCGATTCCCGTGGAGACTGCCGAGGGTAAGGCGGAGTACGTGCGTATTCAGCGTGAGCTGTCCGAGCGTTCGATTGGCCTGCGCGAGCGCCTGCTGGAGGTGTGCGAGCGCTATCTTCCGCCCCTCGAGGCGTAAAAGACGTGATTCGAGCCTCTTAGGGTATCCACCAACCGAACGCATACCCCCGTTACGGTCGTTAGTACGGTAAGATGAGATACGGCTCATACAGAACCCACGCACCCAAGGAGTGCCCACACATGGCCCGTATTGTTGTTGATGTTATGCTCAAGCCCGAAATTCTTGACCCGCAGGGTAAGGCTATTTCTCACGAGCTGCCCCGTATCGGCGTTGATTCCTTCGTGGATGTTCGCCAGGGCAAGCGCTTCGAGCTGACCGTCGAGGGTGAGGCTACTGAGGAGCACCTCGCAGCTGCCCGCAAGGCTGCTGAGGAGCTGCTGTCCAACCCCGTGATTGAAGACGTCGTGAACGTTTCGGTTCTGGAGGACTAGTACCTATGGCAGAGTCTCTCGCACCTACTGAAGTCCCCCTGGTTGGCGACTTTTCTACTTCCGCCCCGAACCCCGCCTTCGCTGATGCACGCGTTGGCGTGGTGACTTTCCCCGGCACCCTGGATGACCGTGACGCTGCGCGTGCTGTCCGTCTGGCTGGCGGTACCGTCGTCGAGCTGTGGCACGACGACGCTGATCTGAAGAATGTTGATGCCGTCATTATTCCCGGTGGTTTCTCCTACGGTGACTACCTGCGTGCCGGCGCTATTGCCGCGAAGGCTCCCGTGATGCGTTCGGTGATTGATGCCGCTAACGCTTCGGGTACCTCCGGTTCTTCGCCCCTGCCTGTTCTGGGTATTTGCAATGGTTTTCAGATTCTGACCGAGTCTCACCTGCTGCCCGGTTCGATGATTAAGAACGATCACCGCAAGTTCATTTGCCGTGACCAGGTTCTGCGTATTGAGAACAACACCACCTCCTGGACCAGCAACTACGCTGCCGGCCAGGAGATTGTTGTTCCGCTGAAGAACCAGGACGGCCAGTACGTTGCGGATGCTAAGACCCTGGAGGCCCTGGAGGCTGAGGGTCGCGTGGTGTTCCGCTACGTTGGCTTCAACCCGAACGGTTCCCGTAACGATATTGCCGGTATTACCAACGAGCGCGGTAACGTAGTCGGCCTGATGCCGCACCCGGAGCACGCTACGGAGCCGGGCTTCGGTCCTTCGTCCTCCGGTTTCGGTTCGGTGTCCCTGCGCGGTGGCGCCGATGGTCTCGGCGTGTTCACCTCGGTTCTTTCCAACCTGATTAACGCCCGCTAACGCACGACAAGGATTCTAAGAAGTTATGAGCGAAAAGCAGTTTAACCTCGACACCGTCGAGCACGCGGCGGCAACCCCGGACACCGAACTCCCCTGGGCCGAGCTGGGCCTGAAGGAGAACGAGTTCGAGGACATTAAGGAGATTCTGGGCCGCCGCCCCACCGCGGCTGAGCTGGCAATGTACTCGGTCATGTGGTCCGAGCACTGCTCCTACAAGTCTTCTAAGGTTCATCTGAAGCAGTTCGGTGCGAAGGTCACCGAAGAGATGAAGAAGGACCTGATGGTCGGTATCGGTGAGAACGCCGGTGTGACCGACATTGGTGACGGCTGGGCCGTGACCTTCAAGATTGAGTCCCACAACCATCCCTCGTACGTGGAGCCCTACCAGGGTGCCGCTACCGGTGTGGGCGGTATTGTGCGTGACATTATTTCGATGGGTGCTCGCCCGATTGCGGTGATGGATCCGCTGCGTTTCGGCGCGATTGATCACCCCGACACCGCTCGCGTGGTTGGCGGCGTGGTTGCCGGTATCGGTGGCTACGGTAACTCCCTGGGCCTGCCGAACATCGGCGGCGAGGTTGAGTTCGACTCCTGCTACCAGGCAAACCCGCTGGTCAACGCGTTGGCTGTGGGCATTATGCGTCACGAGGACATCCGCCTGGCGAACGCATCGGGCGTGGGCAACAAGGTTGTCCTCTTCGGTGCGCGCACCGGTGGCGACGGCATCGGCGGTGCGTCGGTGCTGGCTTCGGAGTCCTTCGACGACACCAAGCCCTCGAAGCGTCCCGCCGTTCAGGTGGGCGACCCCTTCGCTGAGAAGGTTCTGATTGAGTGCTGCCTGGAGCTGTTCAAGGGCTCCGTGGTTGAGGGTATCCAGGACCTGGGTGCTGCGGGTATTTCCTGCGCAACCAGCGAGCTGGCTTCTAACGGTGAGGGCGGCATGCACGTCGACCTGACCAAGGTTCTGCTGCGTGACCCCACCCTGACCCCGGGCGAGATTCTGATGTCTGAGTCTCAGGAACGCATGATGGCCGTTGTCTCCCCCGAGAACGTGGAGCGCTTCGAGGCCATCATGAACAAGTGGGGTGTGGAGTACTCCTTCCTCGGTGAGGTGACCGACTCCGGCCGCCTGGTCATCGAGTGGGACGGCGAGGTCATCGTGGATGTTGACCCCCGCACCGTCGCACACGACGGCCCGACCTACGAGCGTCCTTACGCACGCCCCGAGTGGCAGGACGACGTCCAGGCTAACCACTTCACCGGTTCGGCTGCTGACGACTCCCGCCCGCGTGGTGAGGAGCTGGGTGAGGCAATCAAGGCGTTCATGGCGTCCCCGAACATGTGCTCCAAGTCCTGGATCACCAACCAGTACGACCGCTACGTTCAGGGCAACACCGCCCTGTCCATGCCGGACGACGGCGGTGTGGTGCGCGTGGACGAGAACACCAACCTCGGTGTTGCTCTGGCGACCGACGCCTCCCCGCGTTTCACCTACCTGGATCCGTACGAGGGTGCTCGCGCGTCCTTGGCTGAGGCGTACCGTAACGTTGCGACCGTTGGTGCACGCCCCGTGGCTGTGTCTGACTGCCTGAACTTCGGTTCTCCCGAGGACCCGGACGTCATGTGGCAGTTCGCTGAGGCTGTTCGCGGCCTGGCTGATGGCTGCATGGAGCTGGGTGTTCCGGTGACCGGCGGTAACGTGTCCCTGTACAACCAGACCGGTGGCAAGGCTATTAACCCGACCCCCGTGGTGGCGATGATGGGCGTTATGGATGACGTCACCCGCCGCACCCCGTCGGGTTGGGCTCCCGAGCATGACGGTCAGGCTATCTACCTGCTGGGTACCACTCGCGATGAGCTGGACGGCTCCGAGTGGGCTCGCTTCAAGGGTCACTTGGGCGGTCAGCCGCCGAAGGTTGATCTGGCTCTGGAGCGTCAGTTGGGTGACATGCTGGTGAACATGTCTCGTGACGGCATGATTGATGCTGCACACGACGTGTCTGCTGGTGGTCTGGCTGCTGCCCTGTCGGAGGCTTGCCTGCGTTTCAACACCGGTGCCCGCATTGGTCTGGGTGAGGTTGCTGAGCGTGACGGTCTGGACCTGTTCACCCTGCTGTTCTCGGAGTCCCTGGGCCGCGTTGTGGTTTCGGTTCCGCGTTCTGAGGAGGTGCGCTTCAAGGATATGTGCACCGCTCGCCAGTTCCCCTTCGCACGTATTGGTGTGGTGGATGCTGAGTCGAACGCTCTGGACTTCCAGGATGAGGTTTCCATTGACCTGGATGAGCTGCGTGCAGCTCACGAGGGTACTCTCGCTTCTTACTTCGGTGAGGTTGCGAAGGGCTAGTCTTCGACTAGTTTGAGACTAACGCCGAAAGGGGCGGATGCTTGTGAAAGCATCCGCCCCTTTTGTTATGCCCGCGGGCTTGTGCATTGAGCGGTGAGAGGTTGTGCGTTGAGGCGTTCTGTTGATGCGCGTTCTGGGTTTATGCCTCGGCGACCTTGCGGCCCAGCTGCGCGAACAGGGAGGCGTTGATGCGGAAGCCTTCGATGCACTCTTCGATGAGGGCTTCACGCTGCTCGTCGGTCAGGGGTGCGTTGTCGAGCAGTTCGCGGTAGCCGTCCTTGAAGACCTTAGGCTTGGGCAGTTCGGTGAAGCGGTACATGCTCAGCGCTTCGGCGGGGATGCCGTAGTGGCGGTTGACGAGCGCTGCGACTGCCTGGCCGCCGGAGAGGTCGCCGAGGTAGCGCAGGTAGTGGTGTGCGAGGTAGCGTTCGGGGGAGTTGATGGTGGCGCGGATGCGCTCTACGTATTCTGCGGTTGCGGGCAGGGGCGCGTCGATGTCGCCGTCCTGGCCGAGTGCGCGGATGTCTGCACGGATGTATTCTGCGCGGTCGAGGCCCGGGTGGGTGAAGGGTTCGGTGATGGGGCTGGGTTCTGCGCGGTAGTGTTCGGAGACTGCTTCGAGTGCTTCGTAGATGTGCACGTACTGGTTGATGAGGCGCAGGTATGCCTCGGTGTTGAGGGAGCCGCCCATGAGGTCTTCCATGAAGGTGGAGTGTTCGGCGTTGTCGTGGACGTGCTTGGTGCTTTCCTTCAGGCGTGCGGAGAAGCGTTCCTGGGTGGTTTCGGGGGCGGTAATAGTCATGGTGAGTTCCTAAAGTGGCTTGTGGGTGAACAATAAATATTTTAGTGACACGATGTCACCAAAACCTGTTAATGACATATTGTCACCAAAAACCGGTTTTGACAATAGCTCTCACAAAAAATTTGCTAAGGTAAACCTTATGCACAAGTCACCCTAGGCATTAAGTTACACAAACATAGGCTAATAGGACTAGACTTGATACGAACACCACAATCACAGAATCCAAGGAGACACCGAATGTCTACCCCCTCTCTCACCAAGCGCACTTGGGCGTTCTTGGCTTCGGCAACCATCGGCCTCAGCGGCGTCGCCGGCGTACCCGCGGCCTTCGCGGCTGAAACCAACTCCCACGTCAGCGCCAGTGAGGTAACCGCAGCCTCAGAGCAGAGCCTGCAGGACGTCACCGTCAACTGGGGCCTGAAGAAGTCCTTCCGCTCCTACATCAACGGTCCCTTCTCCCAGGGCTCCCAGGAACTGACCGGCGTCACCACCAACGAAGACGGCTCCTACCACTTCACCTCCGCCGAAGGCACCGTAGCCAACGGCGAATACTCGGTCACCTTCACCGGCTCCTCGATTCACTACACCGCACACCACGGTCTGCTGGAAGTCATCATCTCCGACCTCTCCGTCACCATTAAGGACGGCGTGGGCACCGTGCGCGCCAACGTTCAGTCACGCCCCTACAACGGCAACACCACCCCGAACGACCTGGTCGAAACCAAGAACATGACCCTCGGCACTTTCAACGCCTCCGGCCTGAAGGTTGAGGGTAACACCATCACCCTGCCCAGCGTTGACGAGGAAAACGGCACCCGCGTCAAGCTTTCCGAAGAGGCAACCGGCGCCTTCGCGGGCTTCTACAAGGCAGGTCAGGAGCTGGATGCGCTCGGCTTCTCCGCAACCATCGTGGCCAAGGAAGCACCCGCGCCGAGCCCTGAGCCCAGCACTGAACCCAGCGCCGAGCCGACTGCTGCGCCGAGCAGCGAGCCTTCCTCCGCACCGACCAGCGAGGCGCCCAAGCCCACAGACCCCAAGCCCGCAGAGCCCACTTCTGCAGCGCCGAGTGCAGCCCCCACCTCCGCGGCACCTTCCTCCCCCGCCGCAACCACCGAGCCCAAGCGTGAAGAAAAGGTCACCGGCAACGTCGTCGAGTCCGGCACCCTCAGCTGGGATATCCGCGAGTCCTTCCTGAAGTACCTGACCGGCTTCGCGCACGGCTCCGTGAACGTTGAGGGCATGGAGAAGACCGCGGCTGGCGGCTTCAAGTACACTCAGGCATCCGGCGTGTACAACCCCGAGACCAAGACCGGTCAGATCAACTTCGCGGGCACCGCAGAGTTCACCGGCCACAACGGTCAGCTCAAGAGCACCATCAAGAACATGCGCCTGGTCGTCGTCAACGGCAAGGGCACCCTGGTCGCTGACGTGGACGCGCTGACCCGCGACGGCAAGTCCGTCTCTAAGACCGGCCTGGCTATCGCCGAGGTGGACCTCTCCGGCGCGAGCGTGAAGGACGGCATTTTCTCCGCACAGAACGCGGCAGTCGCGCTCACCGATGAAGGTTCCGAGGTGCTCTTCGCCGGCCAGTACCGCGGTGCCAACAACGCCATGGCACCGCTGAGCTTCTCCGTAAAGCTCAGCGAACAGACCGCGGAGAACACCGTTGAGGTTCCCCGCGTCTCTGAGAACAAGTCCTCCGATAACAAGGGTTCTGAGAACGGCTCCTCCGATAACAGCTCCTCGAACTCCTCCGGTAACTCCGGCGCTAACGGCTCCGGTTCTAATGGTTCGGCAGGCACCTCCGGCAGCGTTTCTAACGGCAGTTCTTCCTCGAACGGTTCTGTCAGCAACAACCCGGCACAGCCTGTCTGCGTACCCGTCACCCGCACCCGCGAGGTGCAGGAGCAGGGCGCATCCGACGGCACCATTAAGAGCGCAAACCTTGGCTGGGGCGTGCGCGATTCCTTCCGCAACTACGTGCGCGGCGGAATCGCAAACGGTAGCTGGGAGCTGAACGGCACCTCCTACTCTTCGGATGCGTTCAACTGGTCTAACGGCACCGGCACCTTCAAGGGTGGTAAGGGTTCCATCTCCTTCAGCGGTTCGGTTCGTTTCACCGGTCACCACGGCATTCTGGACACCACCATTGCGAACCCGCGCCTTGAGATTAACGGCAATTCCGGTACTCTCTACGCGACCATGAACAGCAATGACCCCTCCGGCAAGGCAACTAACTACGGTGAGGTGGCACTGCTGAAGGTGGATCTTTCGGGTCTGCAGAGCTCCGCTGACGCTGTGAGCGTCAACGGTGCGGCAACCACCCTGACCGCTGAGGGCGCGAAGGCGTTCGCTGGCTTCTACGACGCCGGTAAGGACATGGCTCCGCTGAGCTTCTCCGCGGCGATTAACGGCGCGAAGACCACCACCAAGACCGTGTCCGAAACCGTCTACGAGGGTGAGGGTTGCGACCCGGTCACCGGCAAGCCTCTGGCTTCCACCGGCGCCTCCGGTGTTGAGGGCACCCTGGTTGCAGGCTTCATCGCTGTTGCAGCCGGTGCGGGTACCGTCGTGTACACTCGCCGCCGCAAGAAGGCATAACGGCACCTCACGAGGATGCCCACACTGTCGGCTCACCCGTGAAACTCAACCATGAGGTTCACCGGTGAGCCGACACGGTCCGTGCGGGGGTGCAGATTTTCACTGCACCCCCGCTTCAGGTGCCAGGTTTTACCCCGGCGCCTACCCCAGTTTTTCTAACTCCCTTTTTTCTGTGAGACGACGATGTTTTCTTCCCTTTCTTCTTCTGCCCTGAACCGCCGCGATGCAATGAAGTATGCGGCGTTCTCCATCACTTCCGCTTTTCTGCTGAGCTCTTGCGGTGTGGGTACTCAGAACCCGGCCGCTTCTTCAAGCACTTCGCAGGCTGTGGTGGATGAGCAGAGCACCCGCACCGTTTTGGAGAACCTTGCCGATCAGCTGCGTTCTTCCATTGCCCCTGATCAGAAGGCTCTGCGCGGCCCCAATAGCGCCGCAGATACCCCCGAAATTCAGCCGATGGTCGATACCCCCACTCCGGCTTTCCCCGTGACGTTCAAGGATTTCAACGGCACCGAGGTGACCGTTAAGTCCGCTGACCGTGTGCTGGCACTGGACCTGTACGGCACTCTGGCTCAGCAGATGATTGCGCTGGGTCTGGGCGGTCGTCTGGTTGGCCGTGTCACCTCCTCGACGGAGCAGTCGCTGGCTCACCTGCCGCTGGTGACCCAGAACGGTCATGACCTGAACGCTGAAGCGATTCTGGCGACCTCCCCGGACCTGGTGCTGTGGGATAAGAGCAACGGCCCGATTGAGATTGTGGACCAGTTGCGCGCTGCGGGCGTGACCGTGGTGGTCTTCGATCATGAGCGTCGTATGGATAAGATCATTCCGCAGCTCAAGGCTGTTGCGCAGGCGCTGGGTGTTCCGGAGGCGGGCGAGCAGGTTGCTGCCCGCGTGCAGAAGGACCTGGATTATGCCCTGCAGGTGCTCAAGGACGTTGCCCCGAAGGGTGCACAGCAGGTGTCGTTCGCGTTCTTGTACGTGCGCGGTACCGCTGGCGTGTTCTTCGTGCTCGGCAAGGGTTCGGGCGCTGACGATTTGATTCAGGCTATTGGCGGTAGAGATGTGGCGTCTGAGCAGAACGCGACGAATATTATTCCGGCGACCAGTGAGGCGCTGGTGAAGCTGAACCCGGACGTCATTCTGACCATGAGCGGCGGCATTAAATCCACCGGCGGTTTGGATGGTTTCTTGGCTCGCCCGGGTGTGAGTGAGACGACTGCCGGTAAGAATAAGCGCATTATCGATATGGGTGACGGCCAGATTCTGTCCTATGGCCCGAATACTCCGGCGGTGCTTTTGTCGCTGGCTAAGGCTGCGTACTCGACTCCTGCGGGGGGCCAGTAGTGGCTGCCGTGAAGAGTGCGGCGGGTGCGCGGGATTATCGTGCGTCGCGTCGGCGTCGTGCCGGTCTGACGTTTACGTTTTTGGCGGTGGCACTGTGCGTTGTGATGGTGCTGTCTGCGGGTTTGGGTCAGTACAATATCCCGATTGATCAGGTGGTTGCTTCAGTGGGCCGCCGTCTGGGCCTTGCGCCGGAGAACCCGGCGATGCAGCTGGCGGATAGCACTCTGTGGAATATCCGTTTCCCGCGTGTGCTGTTGGGTGTGCTGGTGGGTGCCGCTTTGGGTACTTCCGGCGCGGTGATGCAGTCGGTGTTTGGTAACCCGTTGGCTGAGCCGGGCGTGATTGGTGTTTCCTCGGGTGCGGCGGTTGGCGCGTGTTTGTCGATTGTGTTGAACCTGCAGTTCTTCGGTATTTTCACGACTCCTGCATTCGCGTTTGTGGGTGCGTTGGCGGCTACTGCGCTGGTGTATTTCCTGTCGCGTTCTTCGGGTCGTGCGAAGGTCCTGTCGATGATTTTGACGGGTATTGCGGTGACTGCGGTGGCGAATGCGATTATTGCGTTCCTCATGTTTATTGCTGATACGACGAGCCGCGATCAGATTGTGTTCTGGCAGATGGGTTCGCTGAACGGTTCCACGTGGAAGGCTGTGGCGAGCGTGTGGCCGGTTATTCTGATCGGCTTGGTAGCGTGTTTTGTGATGGCTTCTTCGCTGGATGTTCTGGCGTTGGGTGAGCGTGCAGCGCAGCATTCGGGTGTGAACGTGGAGCGCCTACGTGCGGTGTCTATTGCGGCGACGGCTTTGTTGACGGGTGCTGCGGTGGCGTATGCGGGCATTATTGCGTTTATTGGTCTGATTATTCCTCACCTGTTGCGCATGATTTTGGGTCCGTCGAATCGTGTGTTGTTGCCGGCTTCGGCATTGGGTGGCGCGCTGTTGATTGCGCTGTCTGATTTGGGTGCGCGTACGCTGGTGCCTTTTGCTGATTTGCCGATTGGTATTTTTACGGCTTTGGTGGGCGGCCCGACGTTCTTCGTGTTGTTGCGTCGTTCCCTGGGCCAGGGCGGAGGTGCTTCGTGAGTGAGTTGTTGAGCCTGTCCGGTGTGTGTTTTAACGCTGGTGGGCGTCAGATTTTGAATGATGTGTCTCTGTCTGTTGCTGCGGGCGAGGTTGTGTCGCTGATTGGCCCCAATGGTGCCGGTAAGTCAACTCTGTTGGGTGTGATTGCTGGTGATATTGCTCCCAGTGGCGGTGAGATTCTGTTGGATGGCACCCCGCTGGGTTCTATTCCTGCCCGTCAGATGGCGCGTCAGCGTGCGATGCTGTTGCAGAAGTTGAATGTGGCGTTTTCGTACACGGTGCATGAGGTGGTTCAGATGGGCCGCACCCCGTGGAAGGGTACGGAGCGCGCTGAAGAGGATGACTCCGTGGTTGCTTCGATGATGGAGCGTACGTCGGTGACTCACTTGTCGGATCGCGATATTACGACTCTGTCCGGTGGTGAGAGTGGCCGTGCGCATTTGGCGCGTGTGTTTGCTCAGCAGACTCCGCTGATTCTTTTGGATGAGCCGACTGCGGCGTTGGATATTACGCATCAGGAGCAGACGTTGCGGGTGAGCCGTGAGTTGGCTGCTGAGGGTGCTGCAGTATTGACGGTGCTTCATGACTTGGATGTGGCGGCTGCGTATTCTGACCGTATGGTGTTGTTGCGTGGTGGTGAGGTGGTTGCTTCGGGCGCCCCTGAGCAGGTGTGTTCGGCGGAGTTGTTGTCTGAGGTGTATCAGCATCCGATTGAGGTGTTGAGGCATCCGGTGACGAATCGTTTGTTGATTCTGCC
>ERZ1674051.413-NODE-413-length-10954-cov-81.259840_pt1 | contig 10954 bp, 6 predicted proteins | sample MGYA00581125_ERZ1674051 | MGnify/ENA primary metagenome ERZ1674051 (study PRJEB41354, sample SAMEA4873326) | human saliva metagenome | biome: human-associated habitat [ENVO:00009003]; feature: mouth environment [ENVO:08000002]; material: saliva material... | reverse complement strand
ATTCCACCATTTTGGCTTCCCCTGGGAATCCCCCCTATTTTCGAGGCACTCTTAGTTTTACTTCACGTTCTTTTAATTCTCTTTATTTTAATGACAAGAACATTTTCTCTGCATTAAAGTGCTTACACTATAGTGCTAATAAGCGCCCAGGTTCGAATCGGGACTGCACCACCCACCTATTGAGTACTTAACTTTCAACCTTAAGCTCAGAATTCCTTCAGCCGCGGGCAGGCTATTCCATTCCACAAGGAAAAATTCACATCTTGATATAAAAAATATAGTAGAGATATACCTCAATCTCTTCTTTAGGTGATAGCTTAATGAGGTACCTTTATACGCCATCCAAAGGATATGCGCGATTCCATGCTTCTTAGCGTATCGACGGAAAATCTTTTCCTGCGTTCCTCGGTTTACGTCGCTTAGCAATACCTAGCCGTAGACGAAAAACGCAGGACGGCTCCGGTACACACCACATTATCCGCGTACTCTCAACTCCTCAGGAGATTTCTCATGAAGCTCCACTGGCCCGTGCCCTCAGCTGGCCACTCCACAGCGTCACACAGAGCCAACCATCCCACCGTCATGAAGCCCTTCCGCGCAGGCCTCGCGCTGCTGGCCACCGGCTCCCTCATCTTCGGCGGCAACCTTCCTGCAGCCCTTGCGCAGGCGCCCCACGAGGATGCCGCTCAGACCGACCAGACCGAGGCTGCCGCTCCTGCCTCCCCCTTTAGCGTTCCCACCAACGCGGGATCGCCCCAGGGTGCTCCGCGAAGTGCTGCTCCCGGTTCCCTTCCCCAGCAGAAGTTTGACCAGTTCATCGTCACCTACACCGACGATGCAAAGCAGCGAGCCGAGGAGCGTAGCGGAGATGCCGAGGTGGCCGGAGGAGTAACCCCCGGTGACCTGGACAGCGGCATCCAGCAGACCATCGACTCCTCCGCGGCTTCCCTCGAAACCAGCGGCGGGGTTGTCCGCACCACCACCTCCAACGACGCAATTGTCCAGACCTCCAAGAAGCTGGACAAGCAGCAGGCCCAGGAGTTCATGGACCGCTTGGCTTCCAACCCCAACGTGGCCTCCGTGGAGCCCGACTACGTCAACTACCCGGCGGTCGAAAGCACCTTCGTCTTCAACGACCCCCTGTATTCCAAGCAGTGGAACCTCACCAACCCCACCGTCGGCATCGGCAACACCGGCAACGCGCGCCTGTATCGCGGCCTGAAGACGACCGTTGCGGTGATTGATACCGGTTACACCCGCCACCCCGAGCTCATCCACTCTCTAGTGCCGGGTTACGACTTCATTAGCAATCCGGTGAGCGGCCGCGACGGCAATGGCCGCGACGCCGACCCCACCGACGAGGGCGATCAGGCTCCCTTCAACCTCTGCGGCGACATGCAGAACGCGCAGATTTCAACCTGGCACGGCACGCACGTTGCCGGCATCATTGCCGCACGCGGCCAGAACCGCCTGGGTATTGCGGGTGTCTCTGACTTGGCCGCCATCCAGCCGATTCGCGTGCTCGGTCGATGCGGTGGTCAGACCTCCGACATCGCCGATGCCATCATGTGGGCGGCGGGCGGTCACATCAACGGCGTTCCCGATAATAAGCATCCCGCACAGATTATCAACCTGTCCCTGGGCGGCGTTCGAGCATGCCCCAACGCCTACCAGAAGGCCATTAATTTCGCGCTCTCTAAGGGCGCTATCGTGGTCGCAGCCGCCGGCAACGCCGGGATTGATGCCTCGCAGTTTGCTCCGGCCAATTGCAAGGGCGTCATCGCGGTGGGTAACAGCACCAAGAACGGCACCCGTGCATCGGACTCGAACTACGGCAAGACCGTTACCGTCTCTGCCCCGGGTACCGATATCCTCTCTCTGGGTATTGACAGCATCAACCGCCCCAACGGCAAGTACAACTACGTCTACAGGAGCGGCACCTCCATGGCGGCACCGCACGTGTCCGGTATCCTGGCTCAGCAGTTTGTGAACGGCGCAAACGTCAGCCGCCAGAAGGTCTACAGCTCCGCTTTCAACACCGCGGCCAACCCGATTAAGTGCGACAAGGGCTACTGCGGACGCGGTATCATCAGCAGCCGCAAGATTGCTCAGTACGTAGGCAACCTGGACGCGCAGGGCAAGATGTCCTTTAGCCGCCCGCGCACCATTTACACCTCCAGGGTAATTACCTCCGCCCACCGCACGGCCCTGTCCGATATTGATGCGCAGGATACCTCCGTTGAGGTTCAGGGCGGACAGGCCCCGGATAGCGCCGAAGAGCCGGCTACGATGACCAACGATAACGCAGACCCCATCAACCCCGATGCCGTCTCGGCCGACGCGGATTCCTCCGAGGAATCCGGCACCCAGTCGCAGGATGCGAACGACCTGAGCGACGACGGGGACTCCCAGCAGGATGGGGACTACACGATGACTTCCCCCGTGCAGAAGCCCCGTGAGGCCGGCGAGCTCACCCTGGTGAGCTAAGCCCCCCACATCGGGCGGGCTCTACCTTCTGGACGAGCACTTTAAGCGCTTCATCCCGTAAGCCCGGTTGGGCATCAGGCGGGGCTCGGTGAAGGATCCTTCACCGAGCCCCGCCTTTGCCGTTCCCAACCTAACGCCCCGCGCTCTCGGTGCTCTCGGTCCCCTCATGCCACGACCCATCAGGTGGTGTTCATGCACTACCCGGCGGGATGGTGTTTGCGATAATGCGATACTTTATTCCTAAAATATCAATTCTGCTATGCAACTATTTATGCCGGGCTGAGGAATATCTAAATCTTTACTTTAATCTCTCAATATTGTCTTGACTAGGCAATTCTTTATTTTTATCCCAAAATCAAAAAAATACATTAGCTGTGCCACATTCCCGGTTTTTGGAGCTTTGCCATGAGGGAAAGGTGCTAGGATAGCAATATCTCACCGCATAAACCACTTCCGAAATAAACTCCTCCAGGGGCTTAGAAAACATTGCACATTAATGCAGTAATGTGCATTTTTCTTTCCGTTACCGCACTGCCAACGCGGCGCACAAAGAAATATAAATGTTTTCCGAAAAGTGCATTTATGTGAGTGGGTCATCCTCACCAACTGCCGCTTCCGGCACTCACATATGCAAAGGACCCCGATGTCTTTTACCACTCATCCCTCCTCGCGCCGCATCGCACGCGTCGCACTGAGCATGGGAACCGCCGCAGCACTCGTGGCCTCCCTGGGCGCACCCGCAACCTTCGCGGCTCCCGCCCAGACCAGCAACGCAGCTCGCGCCGCAGCACACACGACCATCTCCTCCCTCAGCTCCGATCAGCAGAAGGCAGGTTTCAACCGCTTCGTCATCACCTACACCGATGACGCGTTGAACGCCGGAGGCATCAACTGGGCAAGCCCCGCGGGCACCCATGTTGCCACCTGGAGCGATTCTCTCTACTCCGGCATCACCGCCGACGTGCAGAAGATCGACGACCTGCTCAATGTCAAAACCAACTACGTGCGCACCACCTCCCAGAAGGCAACCGTGGTGACCACTTCTTCCAAGCTCACCGCAGAGCAGGCGGAGAAGTACATGGCGGCGCTGAGCTCCAACGCCTCCGTCGCCTCCGTCGAGCCCGACCTGATGCGCCGCTCCAGCGCGCGCCGCCAGGCCACCAGCACCCTGGCCAAGGCCGCAAGCGCTTCGAAGAACCAGGCGGCCGTTACCCCGAATGACACCCTGTACCCCCAGCAGTGGAACCTACACGACGCTAAGGGCATCTCCGCTCCCGAGGCCTGGGCCACCACCCAGGGCTCCGGCGTGACCGTTGCTGTGATTGACTCCGGCATCGTCAAGCACCCGGACCTCGACGCGAACGTTCTGCCCGGCTACGACTTCATCACCGAGCCCTCCATCGCCCGTGACGGCAACGGCCGCGACGCCGACCCCACCGACCAGGGTAACTGGGAAGAAGCCGGCGTCTGCGCCGCTGGCTCTGAGGCCTCCGAGTCCAACTGGCACGGTACCCATGTGGCCGGTTCCATCGCCGCAATCATGAACAACAAGCGCGGCATCGCGGGCGTGGCTCCCAACGCCAAGATTCTGCCCCTGCGCGCCCTGGGCATGTGCGGCGGCTACGACTCCGATATCGCGGATGCCATGGTGTGGGCCGCGGGCGGCACCGTTGAAGGCGTGCCCGCCAACACCCACCCCGCCCAGATCATCAACCTCTCCCTCGGTGGCGAGGGTACCTGCCCCGCGACCTACTCCAAGGCCATTGCCGAGGTGAATAAGCGTGGTGCCATTCTGGTGGTTGCCGCCGGTAACGACGATCAGGACACCTCCAAGATTGCCCCCGCAAACTGCGGCGGTTCGATTGTGGTTGGCTCCACGAATCAGAAGGGCCAGCGCAGCGATTTCTCCAACTACGGCAAGATCGTTGATGTGAGCGCCCCCGGCGACGGCATCATGTCTACCGTGGACCTCGGCACCACCGTATCCACCGGTGCCGGCTACACCGAGTACGATGGCACCTCCATGGCAGCTCCCCAGGTGGCCGGCATCATCGCCCTGATGAAGTCCGTGGATCCCTCGCTGACCGCCGATCGTGCAAAGCAGGTTCTCAAGCAGAGCGCAAAGCCGCTGACCTGCGATGTGAATGCATGCGGCGCGGGTATCGCGAACGCCGCGAGCGCTCTTGAGGTCCTGCAGGGCAAGAACGTCACCCCGGCGCACCCCAAGCCCAAGCGTGCACCGAAGTACCCGACCCGTGCGGCTCGCACCGGTTACGTGACCAACCCGACCACGAATCACAACCCGCCGTTCCTGATCACCCCGCACGGCCTGATTCCCGGTCAGTAATTCGGTGAGCTCTCACCCCTCAGTCTTCCGGCGGCGTTAGCCGCGGGAAACCTCAAAGAATGACAATCACAAAGCCCCCGCCGGGTACGTCCCGGTGGGGGCTTTGCGTGAACAGAACACCGCACGCATCGGGTGCGGTCTGATATCTCCCGACCGTCCTCACGACTAACGAGCGGGAGAGGTTGAGGGCTCGAACGGTAATCCGTCCAGCGCCGGTTGGCTACCGGAACGGGCCAACCGGTCTAGGTGAACAGGGTACGCGAGCCGCGCAGGCCGGCAGCTTCCAGTCGAGCCGATTCGTAGCTGAGGGCGCGCAGACCAGAAGGAGACACTCCGCCGGAGCGTAGAACCACAGGCGCCTGCTCCCGGGCCACACCCCGGTACGAGCCACCGTGAGCCTGATCCTGTGCCCGGCCCGCGGGAATCCGGGTGGAGTCGGCCTTCCGCGTGCCAGATTCTTGCGAGGGCTTATCCGCGAACACCCAGCGGCGCTGAACCGCAAAGCTCACCGGAATCAGGATGAGCTCGGCCAGGATCTTGGCCACCAGCAGGGACGCGCCCAGCCCGGTCAGGGCTTCCATGAGGGCCGCATTGGCGGCGAGGATGCCCACGGCCAGCGTCGCGTATCGCACCAGCGAGGAGGAGGTCGAGGGCCGCGAGCCCCCATCATGCATAATTATGCGATTGACTGTGAAGTTCGTCAGCGCCGAGATGATGCGTGCCCCCACCACTGCCCCCAGGAGCGGAACCCCCAGAGCCACGAGCGCGAAGAGCGCGAGCGCATCCACCAGGAACCCGGTCACAAACGAGGACGCCAGGAAGAGCAGCAGCGGCGCGTAAATACGGGCCGAATCCTGCAGGGGCCTGAAGTGGCTGGTCGGGTTGCCCGGCTCGTACACCTTGACGATGGGTACCTGCACCAGCTCCACCTCGGCGCGCGTGGCGCGCAGCAGCATGGAGAACTCGTACTCGTACTTATCACCCGGAATCTGTAGCAGCCAGTCCAGGATCTGCGGGGTAAAGGCACGCAACCCGGTCTGCGTATCGGCCACGTGCTTTCCGGTGGCTAGGGCGAAGAACCCAACGGTTGCGCTATTGCCGACCTTTGAGCGCAGCGGAACCCTGGTGCCTTCCTCCCCCGCATCCGGGGCGGGTAGGGTGCGTACGCCCAGGACGATGGCCCGCTGTCCGGAGGCGGCCAGGCTCTCGGCGCGCACCCCCGCCCGGAAGATATCTTGGGGTAGGTGCTGGCCGTCCGCATCCGCGGTCACGAGAATTTCGCCGGGGCGATTGGTCCGCGCCCACTCGATGCCGGTGCGCAGGGCCGCACCCTTGCCTCGGTTGACGGGGTGGGTCTGAACGATGGCCCCATCCAGGTGCAGCTCGGCAAAAATTGGCGCATAGGTGCTACCGGATCCATCGTCGATAACGAGGATCTCTGCGCTCGCGTCTTGCGCCTTTAGAGCGTGCGCAAGACGGACAAGAGACTGGTCAGGCTTATATGCGGGAATTAGAATAATCATGATGCGCTCCCGGCAATGTAGAGAATGTCGCTGGTTCCACGCTCCTTCGTGCCACCCTGGGGGCGGTTGACCAGCTGGTTGTTGAAGACCATGGCGGAGGAGCCACCACCGTCCAGGTTGTAGGCGCTCACGCACCCCAGGTCCTTGAACATCTGCGCGAACTCGGTCATGGTCACGCCGCGCGAATAGTTGGTGGAACGGCCATCGACCACGATGAAGACCAGGTGGTTGGCGCCGAGCACACCCACACCGGTTCGAGGCTGGTTACCCTGAATCGAGTGGTTACCGAAGTTGGTGTCCACCTCAACGCTGTCGATGCCATCCACGATGGCGGAATCCTTCACCAGGGCCGGGCCGAAGGAGAGGGTGTTCCACACACCCTCGTTGACGAGGGTCTGGGCGTTGGTTGCGGTTTCGTCGTAGAGCTTGACGGAGCCGTCGCGGTAGAAGGCGAGGCCTTCACGTGCACCGGAGTCACGGTAGACAACACCGTTTCGGATCACGATGCCGGTGGTACGGAAGCCGTAGTAGTCGCCGTTAATGGCCCAGATACCGTTGTGCTCCGAGGCGATATTCGAGGGGGTATCAATGATGTTCTGGCCGAACTTGTTGTTCGCAAAGGCGCTACGCAGCAGGGTCGCGTTATCGAGCTTAATGTCCGCGACGAAGGAAACAACCGCGTCGGAGCCGCTACCGGTGGTGGTGGAGGTGATGGTAATCGAGCCTTCGTTAGCGGTGAGGCTCTGGCCATCGATTTTCACCCCGGTCAATTCGCTAGGGCTTGCGGTGGCGGAGCCGGATGCCGAGGCGTTCGCCTGGGCCGCGGCCGCCTCGTAGGCGGTGGTGTCTTCGATCTCGGTGTGCTCTGCCAGGTAGCGGTTGTAGGCCCAGCCCGCGCCGCCGCCAACAACGGCGAGCGCGCCGAGGCCGCCTCCGATAAAGATACGGCGGGTGAGCTTCTTCTTGGCGAGCTTCTGTTCTACTGCGGCTTGCTCTGCGGCGGTTTGTTCTGCCGCGGCCTGGGTGGTCTGGTTGCTGTTCTGAGTCATGTTCTGTTCGTTATTCATGACTCTAGATTGCCCGTGTACTCTCAGCGCCAGGCATGACTAAGCTGTGCCTCAGCTATGTATGCTTATTCAGCCGAAATTATTTTATGCAGGGGTGTTCCGTCTTTCGAGGCCTCCGGCGGAGCGGTCTCCTTCGTGTTTTTCTCGGTTACGCGTCCTCTTATCCGCGCTCCTCCCGGGGCTCGCCCTCTCGGCTTGGGGTCTTGAGGGCACGAAAAAACCGGCTGAGCACCCCGTGCGGGGCCTCAAGCCGGTTCATCATCTGTAGAATACGCTCGGTCGATACCTACCGAATCATTCCGCGTATCCCTATGCCTCATCCTCGTAGGAAGCGTACTTTTCAGCGTATGCCGAGTAGTCGTCCTCGTCGTCATAGCGACGGCGGGACGAATCGGAGGACTTGGTATTCTTCGCACTACTGAGCTCACGCTCGAGAGCGCTGTAGTCGGTCTCGGGGCTGAAGTACTTCATCTCCCGAGCCTGCCTTGTTGCTTTAGCCTTCTGACGGCCGCGCCCCATGGCGTGACCCCCTCTTTCATCCTGTCCGAAGCTACGGGCGCGCGGGGCACGCCCTCCCTCGGATCGTTCTACAGTCTTTACTACACTATAGAGTACCCTGTTTTGACGTTCAATGTCGCGCTCTGCAACACGTATTTTACGGAGCGGAGCACCCCTATGCACCAGAACATCCGTTTTATTTTTCTCGCTCTCGGCTCTCCACGCACGGAACCCCGCACCGAAGGCATACTCAACTTCGAAGCGGGGTTCGTGTCTCTCGAGCGGCTCACTCACAAGACCGGCATCGAGAGAATCAGCCGCACCGGTCATGACCTCCGGCGCGGGGTCTATGGGATTCCCAAGTTCCGGGCCCTAGCTTGCGGTGAAACTACCCAGCGAGGTGGCGTTCGAGGCCACGGAAGTGCTGGAGGCATCCACGCTATCGGTCGTGGTGTACACCGTGTAGCTCTGGCCCTTGGTGATATTGGCACTGGAAACCAGGATCAGCGCGGTGTTGGAGTTGGTCACCTTGTAGTTGGCCACCACCTTACCCGAGGAATCGGCCACCTGAATGGTCGTGCCGCTGCTGACATTCGACAGGTTCGTCAGCTTCACGTAGCCGCTGGTGGAGGAGGATGCGGGCGCCTCGAACATGTCGCCGGAGTTACCCGCAACCACGGTCGTACCGTTGAGCAGCAGGTCGCCGTTGGTATCCAGCGAGGTGTTACCGCCCGTGAACGGGCCGTTCACGACCAGGGTGCCGCCCGAGAGGGTTGCCGTACCGTTGGAGTCGATGCCGTCGCCGTTTGCGTTCACGGTGACAGTACCACCGGCAATGTTGATGGTCGCGTCGACAACCTCGAAGGTGCCGCCGCCACCGCCCATGCCACCGCCGCTACCGGCCGGGGGCTGACCCATGTTACCGGAGGGCGCCTGGCCACCTGCCGGGGGCTGACCGCCCTGACCGCCCTGCGCTGCATTACCCTGTGCCGACTGGCCGCTCTGGGTATTCTGTGCGGTCTGGTTGCTCTGCGCAGTCTGGTTGCTCTGGGCAGTCTGGCTGGTCTGCGCAGTGGAGCTCGACGTCGACTCGGTGCTGGATGAGCTGGAGGTGCTGTACGAGGCGTTGATGCCGTCATCGGAACTGGTCACGTTCACGGTACCGTCCAGGATGTTGATGTACTGCGACTCGGTGATGTTCAGGGTACCGCCCGAAATCTCCAGCACGCGCTCGGCCTTGAAGCCGTCGTCACCGGCGGAGATGTTCACGGTACCGCCGCTCAGGCGGACCCAACCGCGGTTGCCGTCGGTGTCATTGGTAGCCTTGATGCCGTCCTTGGTTGCGGTCACGGTGATGGTGCCGTCCAGGATATCGACGTAATCCTTACCCTTGATGCCAGTGTTCGCGGCGGTCACCTCCAGGGTGCCGGAGGCGATGACCAGGCCATCCGTGGTGTGGATACCCTCTTCGTAGTTGCCCTCAACCTTCAGGGTGCCCTCGCCGGCAAGGGTCAGATCACTCTTGGAGTAGATAGCTGCGTCGGGGCTGCCGCTGGCGGTATCGGAGTAGGAGGAGCCGTCAGAGACGGTGTTCGTGCTACCCGAGGCGGTGTAGATAACGACCTCGTCCGCCTCAACCACGTTGATGGCCGCACCGGTGGAGTTGGTGATAGTCGCGTTATCCAGGATCAGGCGGACCATGTCACTGTCGGCTGCCTCAACCTTGACCTGGCCGCTATAGGTGCCGCTCAGGCGGTAGTTACCCGCCTTGGTGATGGTGATGACGCCATCGCTGACGGTCACGCCGTCGGTTGCAGTCGGGTTAGAAAGATCGATGGTGACCTCGCTGGAGGAATCCCAGGTCAGATCCTTCGCGGAGTAGTGGGTGTCCTCGGCGAGCTTCGCGCCGTTCTTCACGTCGGTGGAGAAGGAATCGGCGGTCTTCGACTTGGTGTCGGAATCGCTCGAGGTGGAGGTGCTGATAGCGCTCGTCGCGCTGGTGTTCGATGCCGAGGTTGCCGAGCAGCCGGTCAGGGCCAGGGCCGCCAGGAGGGTAATGGAGGTTGCACTCTTGATCATATTGCTCTTTTTCACGGTATTCCTCTTCGTGGTTCACAAGCACTATGTAGTGCCGCTGCGGTTTTCGGGTAAGTCTTTTTTTTGGGGGGGTCAGGCGTACTCTTAGCGAATCCTGTTGGTGCCTGCGCCCGGTCAGGGCTATGTCTGGTCAGGATCCGGTTCCATCCGCGCGGGTAGAGCCTGCTACCCTACCCGCGCATCCGGGGTGACGGCCCTAAGCGGCCGCGTAACATTCGGTCAGAAGCTTGCGGTAGTCTTCCTCGGTCAGCGTATCCACGTCGGGACGGGTGCCGTTGACCGGTTCCAGGTGCATCCAGTTCTCCAGGGTCTCTTTCCACTTGTTGCTTGCCAGCTGCGGGTTCAGCGCCGCCATGCCGGTTGCAAACTTGGAAATCTTTGAGGGGGTGATGCCCGCATCCCAGAGGTGCTGATCCGCTACGGAGGGCTCCACACCCGACTTGGTTTCGATGATGACCGTGTTCGGCAGGCCGTAGGTGGTGCCGACCAGGTTGCCGTGGAAGTTACGGTAGTTCACGCCCGCCATGAGGATGTTCTCGGACAGCGGGGTCCAGGTCAGGTTGGTGTCCACCGTCATGCGGGAGGCGACCGGGTTCTTCTCGCTCTGCGGCAGGAAGACCGTGGTACGGCGGTAGCCGGTGGTCAGGACCGCCTCCAGCTTGTGCACGGGGCCCGCGAGGATGTCACCAAGTGCCGCAGTGATGTACTCGTGGCCTTCCGCGGTGAGCGTATCGCGCTTCTCGAAGGTGTACGGGATGCGCTTCTTGACGGTCATGTCCTGCTCACCGTCGGTCTTGACCTCCAGGAAGGTCAGCTTCGAGTCCAGGTAGCTACGGGTACGGATTTTGAAGGTATCGTCGCGGCTGTAGGCTGCCGAGTGGTAGCTCTGCATCTGCGGGGTGTCGAAGTAGACCGAGTCGTAGGCGAAGTCGCGC
>ERZ1674051.411-NODE-411-length-10971-cov-7.473892_pt1 | contig 10971 bp, 7 predicted proteins | sample MGYA00581125_ERZ1674051 | MGnify/ENA primary metagenome ERZ1674051 (study PRJEB41354, sample SAMEA4873326) | human saliva metagenome | biome: human-associated habitat [ENVO:00009003]; feature: mouth environment [ENVO:08000002]; material: saliva material... | reverse complement strand
CGATCCTATCGGAGAGGGGGCGTGGCCTGCGAGGGCGCCCGTTCCTCGTCACACGCGTGGGACGAGGCCGGGGCAAGGGATCGTGGGAGCCTACCCCGGGGCGTGTGGTAGAAACGATGCGTGAGCATCAACGACCCACAGTGGCCTGCCCCAACGAACAACGGTGCGCCTGTCGGTTCGGTACCGCAGCCGATCACGCACGCGACATCTTCGTTTGCCATGCCGAACGCGTTCCGTGCTGCCGAGCCCGGGACTATTCCCGCACCATCCCCCGCGCCCCGCGGCAAAAAGAAGCGCTGGTGGCTCATTGCGTTGATCGCCGTCGTAACGGTCGCAGCGATGGTTGCCGGCGTCGTGTATGTCGTGACCAAGGCACCCACGGCGGCTCCGAGCCCGCGCGGGCAGGGCTACACGGGGTCGGGAACCCTGACGGGCACTCTGACGAGTTCGTGGGCCAACGGCGTGGACGTGGCCTGGACCCTGGACGAGTTTTCCGCTTACGTCGACGACTACGATGCTCCATCTCTCCTCGTGGAGGGCACGACCCTGTACGTGGCCGCCAGGAGCGACAGTGAGGGCCATGCTGTCGCCGCCGCCTACGACATCTCGGGCGCGAAGCCCGAGAAGCTGTGGCTGAAGGAGAGCTCCGACGCGACGGTGACAAAGCGGAGCGACACGCAGGCGATCGCTTCCGCCGGAGATTCGCTCGCCTACAACGACGTTGTGATCGACAAGAAGACCGGGGCGATCGCTCAGGCCCCGTGGCCGGGCGATGTTCCCATGGCCACCGCCGATGACATCCTGGTGACCTGTTCCGGCATGGAGACCTGCGCCGGCTGGAAGCAGGAGTCCGGTTCCTGGAAGCAGCAGTGGAAGAGCATCACGTCTCGACAGGGGCGCAACCTCACTCCGGAGGCGCCCAACAAGACCCGGATGATGGGCAGCGGGGAGAACGCCTCGTTCCTGCTGTCCACCGAGGATGGTTTCGCGCCGCAGATCATTAATATCCACACCGGCACGGTCACCACCCTCGGGGGAGATGCTCCGGCGAAGAAGTTTGAGAGCCGCGGCTTCCTCATCGCCTCCGACGGCTACATCAACGTCAGCGACTACGACAAGGCCGACGTCTACGACATGACGGGCAAGCTCGTCGAGACCATCGATTACGAACGCACGTGGGCGGTCCCCACGAGCGACGGCCCCGCGCCGAGCCTCGATCAGCTCCGCTCGTACCTGAAGGACTCGAAGGCCCCGTGGGCGACGGGAACGATCGAGATGACCGGCTCGAAGTGCACCACGGCGACCCTCATCCTGTCCTCGGATGCCTTGCCCCGCTCGGCGTACGGCGTCAAGGACGTGTCCATCAGCGACTCGGAGCCCTGCCTCTTCTCGCCGCTCGACGTGCGAGCCAGCGCAGATGGGTCCGCGCTGTTTATCAACGAGGCCAACTCCCCCTCCGACCAGCACGTCTACTTCGCGAACACCAACACGAAGGAGGCACACACCTCGAAGGATCTCAACGGGGCTCATAGCCTCACGTGGGCCTTCGATGACCTGGTGATCGGCGTGACGAAGCACGGCGTCGTTGCCTTCACCCCGGCCTCGGCCTAAATGAGGACTCATGAGTAACGATTCTTCTCGCTGGGCTCCCCCAAACTCGGATTCCACCCCCACGCCCAACGACGAGCCAAAGACGCGGAGCACCGCCAAGCAGCCCGCAGAACACGCGGCTTCGACCGGCGCCTCACCAGTCTCCGATCGCTTCGCGCCCACAATGGGGCAGTCAGAGGGCACTGCGACGGGTCAGTCGGGCGTCGCCTCGTCGTTGAAGCCAGTCCTGGGTTCGCTCGTCACGGGTGCGACGCGAACCACGGCGACGCCCCGCTCGTCGGCGTCTCACCACGAGGCCTCGTCCCCCTCGAGCGCACCCCGGAAAGGCCTTCGTCCTCCGCGCACGCGCACCAACCCCGAGCGTATCGCGGGCCATCAGGCATACATACGACTGCAGAGGAAGAAAGCAGCACTCATCGTCGCCGCGATCCTCGCGGTCATCGCTCTCCTTTTCGCGCTACCGCGTTTCATCACAGCGATTCCACAGCCCACCGCAAAGCCGGTAGCCTCCCAGGGCTACAAGGGTTCGGCCACGAACACGAACGTTCTCTCGTCGGACTGGGCTGCGGGCGTGAGCGTCGCCTGGACCCTTCCTGAACCTCGCACCGGCATTGACAACCCATCCGAAACCACCCTGTTTGCCGACGGCACAACGCTCTACATGGTCTCCCGGGACCATCATTCCTATTCCATCTCTCTTGCAGCCATCGACGTCTCCTCCTCCGAGCCCGCCGTGCTGTGGACATCCAACGACGGGTCCATGCAGATCCCATACTCGGGGACAGATTTCTCCATCGTCTCCGTCGGCGAGTGGCTCGCCATCGAAAATGTCCTGATCTCGAAATCGACGGGCATTCAGACACAGGCGCCGTGGGAGGACGGCCATCCGATCACCATGGTCGACGACATCCTGGTGACCTGTTCCGGCATGGAAACCTGCGCCGGGTGGAAGCAGGAATCCGGTTCCTGGACACAGCAGTGGCAGAGCATTACGGGAAAACAGTCCCGTAACTCCTCCCTCTCACGATGGGACGGGCCGCGCACGATTGGGACCGGAGAGGAGGCTTCCGCCTTAGTTCCCGTCGATGACTACAGGAACCCACAGATCGTCAACGTACACACGGGTGTTGTGACGACCTTTGGACAAGAGGGGCGTTTAGCTAATGCCCGCTCCTATTCCTACGACGCTCTGTATCCAGCCGCCGATGGCCTCATCGTGCGTAAGAACGCCACGTTGCTCGAAAAATTCGACATGTCCGGCAATTCCCTGGGCACTTTTGGGCGGAGCCTTAAGTACATTATCCCCGCAGAAGATGGCCGCATGCCGACTCTGAGTGAGTGGGATGCTTTCTTCGACTCGGGCAGGACACCATGGACGACGGGCATGCTGGAGGCGACCGGCGACAGGTGCCAAACCCTCACGGTGCAGACCTCGGGAGGCGTTGCGAAATACTCCGCGGAGGGGTTGGTGGGGGTTTCTTCCAGCACCCGTCCACCCTGTTCTTTCTCCCCCACGCATGCGCGTGCGAGCGCCGACGGAACCGCTGCCTTCATTCTGAACATCGGATACAAGGAACAGACCGTCTATTTCTTCGACATGGCGAACAACAAGGTGCATACCTCAACCGAGTTGAGGGCGGCACGGAACCACACGTGGGTCTACGACGATCTGCTGGTCGGGCTGACGGACGAGGGCCTCATCGCCTTCACGCCGACTTCCTCGTGACGCTACCCTGGTTCCATGACTGATCTGCCTTTCCGCATCGGCCAAGCGGTCGACGTCCACGCGTTCGCCGCACCCGACTCGCCGCGCCCCCTGATGGTCGCGTGCCTGGAGTGGCCGGGCGAGCGCCCCCTTGAGGGCCATTCGGACGCGGACGTGGCCGCGCACGCCCTGTGCGACGCGATGCTGCTGGCGACGGGCCTGGGCGAGCTCGGCACGGTGTTCGGCGTGGATCGCCCCGAGTGGGCGGGTGCTTCGGGGCGTGCGCTCCTTGAGGAGGTTCGCCGCATGACCGCCGAGGCCGGCTGGGTGCTCGGCAACGCGACCGTGCAGGTCGTGGGGAACCGGCCTCGTATGGCCGCGCGACTGCCCGAGGCCTGCGCGGTCATGAGCGAGATCGCCGGGGGCACGGTCACCGTGTCGGCGACGACCTCGGATCACCTGGGTTTCACGGGACGAGGCGAGGGCGTGGCCGCGCTGGCGAGCGCCCTCATGGTGCGCGCCGAGGAGTAACCCGCGAGCGCCCGCCGGGCGCGCAACGTGGTAGAAACGTGTCATGAGCAACGACGACCTGCACCACACATCCGACGACCCCGCGCGCATTCATTCCTCCGACGCGTGGGACGACGTGTCACAGGTCGATATTCCTGAGCTCCCGGACTTTGGGGATCTTCCAGGGGTCGCGGATCTGCCCGAAGTTCCGCAGCTGCCAGAGTTGGAAGCGTTAGAGGAACTGGCGATGCCAGAGGTGGCGATGCCGGACCTCAACCAGTTCCTCACCGTCACGCCGCCCGCACCGGCCGATATTTCTCAGCCGGATGCAGCCCCCGCGGCGGGAGCTACAGCAGCGGCGGGACCTACAGCAGCCCGGACGAGCAGTGCCTCCCACAACGCCGCCACTGCCTCGTCGAGGAAAGGGACCACAGGCAAGCAAGCACCGAGGCCAACCGCCACCACGGCCTCGCCGCGGAAGGCGCCCAGGCCCACCATTACCTTCGAGCCCACGCCCGCGAGAACCCCGCGAACCTCGGTGCCCCCGAGGCAGAAAAAGCCGAACCTCCTCATCGCGTTCGTCGCTCTCATCGCAATCGGCTTCGGCGCGTCGTTCCTCTCGTCCACTCGCGACGGTTCATCATCGACACCTTGGGGCACGCAGACCTCGTCGAGCGCCAGCACGCAGGCGAACTCCGAGGTGCGCGAGTATGCGGAGGGGCTGCCGCCCCGCTGGCCCGGATACCGAGGCAGCGCCACGAACACGCATTCCATATCGCCGCAGTGGGCCTCGGGCGTGGCGACCGCGTGGACGCTTGAGCTGCCTGCAGAAATGACTCAGTTCGGGCCGCATATGTTCGTCGAGGGTCAGGTCCTCTACATCGCCGGCTACGCCACGATCGAGGGCCAGAAAGGTTCCGCCGTCAGGACTCTGGCCTACGACCTGTCCGGGGAGGACCCGGCTCTCCTCTGGGACACGATCGGCCCCACGAAAAACTCCGCGATCATGACGTACACACCCGCGTTCGTATCGAGCGAGACCCAGCTCTTTTTCCTCGACGTGGTCATCGACAAGGCGACCGGTGAGCAGACACAGGCCCCGTGGGGCAAGGAGTTTCCCCTCGCACAGGCCGACGGCATCGTGGTGACCTGCTCGACGACATCTTCGTGCAGCGGATGGACGCACGCCTCCGGCGATTGGACGACTCTGTGGACAACGACAACGAACCCACAGGCATCCTACGGGTTGAGTAACCAGGGTTTGGGCTATGCGCCCGCAGGCACCACGCTCTCCGGCACGGGTGAACTCGCCTCCGTCCTGGTCCCCTCCACCTACGAGGAATCCCCGCAGATCATCAACATCCATACCGGCGAGGCAACGACCCTGCCCGAACCCGGCACGCCAGGCACCGGTCACTACGTAGAGGTGGGAAGCGACGGCTTCATTGTCGTCGACATCGGCAAGAAACAGGGAATGGCCTTCGACAGTGAGGGAAGCCTCCAATCCACCTTCACTTCCACAGGACAGGTGTATCTTCCCGCGGTGAGCCGTGACGGCACCTACCCGAGCACCGCGGACCTGACGACCTTCATGACCTACCAGCGCGCGAATTGGTCGACGGGCACGGTAGACCTCGTGGGCGAGAACGACTGTTCCATCGAGGTCACCCTCACCTCCGATGGGTCGACGCACACGACCCCGGTCCCCGGAGCGCTGAGCCCGTACATGACCAGCACGTGCCTCTTCGATCCGAAGGAGGTCCGCGTCAGCACGGATGCTTCGGTTCTCTACGCCGATACCTTCACCTACCAGGACAAGAGTAGATTCTTCATCGATACCGTCAACGGCCTCATCTACACCTCACCCGAACTCAACTCGCCGAAACAGGTCATGTGGGTCTTCGACGACATGATCATCGGCATGACCGAGAGCGGCCTCAAGGCGTTCGTACCGGCGTCCTCCTGAGGTAGCAAACCGTCTATCACACCGACACTGCTATGTGATAGAAACTACTCATGACCAATGACGATCACACGGGCACACGCACTCCCATGCGTGCCGCGGAGTGGGTGCCGCCGAGCGGAGCACCCCCAAACCCCCACCCCGGCCCGCCCCAACCTCGCCCGAAGAACCGCGCGAAGCTGGCCCTTCTCGTAGTCTTCCTGTCCGCCGTCGCGATCGCCGCTATCATCGGCATCCACCGACTCAGCCCCTCTCCCCCCACACCGGACGATCAGCGGTCATACACCTCGGCGCCCACCGTCGGATACTCGGGGGACGCCACGAGCACGGGATCGCTCTCCCCCGCCTGGGCCTCGGGCGTCGAGACGGCGTGGAGGATCCCCTTCCCGTCCTCGGAGTACGACTCCCGGGCACTCACGACCGTGGAGGGCACCACCCTGTACGCCCTCTTCGAAGACCCCGATCCGGCCGCCCACCAGGTCACTGCAGCGGCCTTCGACATCTCTTCCGAGCAGCCGCGCGAGCTGTGGCGCACGACGGGGCCCCTCCCCAAGTCGCTCGGGCGACCCAGCTTCGTGTCCTACGGGGATCAATTCCTCATCGACAGCATCATCATCGACAAGGCGTCGGGAGCGCAGTCCTCGGCTCCCTGGGAGGGGTCGGAGGCGCTCGCGACCGTTGATGGCATCGTCGTGGCCTGCGACCACAAACAGGCGTGCTCGGGCTGGACGCAGGAGGCCTCGTCGTGGGTGCGTCAGTGGGAGACGGCCACTGCCAGCCAAAAGGGCACCCTGTCCACGTTAGACAAGCTCACCTACCCCGATACGCCCGTGATCGGTACCGGGGAGCACCAGGCGGTCGTCCTGCCCGTCGATTCACAGACACACCTGGCGCAGCTCCTCGATCCGCAAACCGGGCAGATCACGAACGTCGGTTCTGTGAGTCCTTTCGGGGACAGGCAGAACAACGTTGTGTCTTTTGTGATCACCAGCGATGGGCTCCTGGCTTTCAACGATGACTTCTTCGTCACCTACGACGCCGATGGCTTCATCACGGGGACCCAGTCCTACAAGCAGATGAAGAGGATACCAACGCGCGACGGGCGGATGCCTACCACGGCCGAACTCGGAGATTTCCTGAGCGGCGCCCGCCCGGCGTGGTCGAACGCGTCGGTCACAGCCCCGACACACGCTGCGGCCGGCACCCCCTTTAGCATCACGGTGACGCCGAGCGACGGGCGTCCCCCATTCACTCTTGATGCCGGGAATAACGACCAGCATCACTACATCAGTACTTTTTGGCCCTCCGAGGTCCGCGCCAGCGCCGACACGTCGGTCGTGTACATCGAGTCCGTCGATCACGCCAACAGGGGCGATAGGTTCTTCTTCGACACGGCGAGCGGTGTGGGACACGGATCGGACGAGTTCCGCGACGCAGAGCACCTCTCGTGGCCCTTCGATGACCTGGCCATCGGCGTGACGATCGACGGCATCGTGGCATTCACGCCGAAGGCCTCGTGACTCTCCTGCACCGAGCAACGATAGAAAAGGCACAGCTTGTGAGCACCAACGACCTCCAGTACGGGACTGACTCCCCGCGGCGCACACGTTCTCGGAAGACCCGCTTCTTCCTGCTCGGCGCCGCTTTCGTATCGATCCTCGCTACTTCCTCCTCGTTCTCGCTGAGCACGAGCGCCCTCCAGCTCCCCGGCCCGGCGGCGACTCCCCCTCCGCACTACACCGGCCCTGAACGCACAGCACGGCCGGACGTGATCGGCTACCACGGACAGGCCACCCGCACGAACATACTTTCGAGCGCGTGGGCCTCGGGTTTTGCGACGGCCTGGACGATCCCTGCTCAGGACGACTCCCTCCTGCCCGCGCAGCTGATCACCGAAGGCTCGACCCTGTACACATTGACCTACGGAAGTGGCGCCGAGGCCGTGGCTACCGTGTCCGCCTACGACGTCTCGGGTGCCGAGCCGGTCGTTCAGTGGAGCACGACCGGGCCGAAGCCATCCCGGATTCGTGCCGAGGCGTTCCCGTCCTCCGTCTCGACCCAGGACGCGATCCTGCTCAGCGACATCATCGTCGATCGGTCGACCGGCGAGCAGACTCAGGCGCCCTGGGGCTTCGACCTCCCGATGGGGGTGGCGGGCGGCGTCCTCGTCACCTGCGACACTTTCAGTTCCTGCTCCGGATGGTCCCGTGACTCTGGAGAGTGGACAACGCTCTGGACCACTCAGACCTCGCCCCAGCGCCGCATGGGCCTCACCCACACGGCATTAACAAAACCCACGACGGCCGTCATCGGCACTGGCGCGGACACCGCTGTGGTCGTTCCCGTCGACGAGGCCCACCACGCCCCGCAGATCATCAACCCGGCCACGGGCGCACTGACGACGCTCGGGGACGCCCCCTCCACGAGCATCCCGTTCGCTTCAAGGCTCACCCTGGCGAGCGACGGACTCCTCGTGGCCGGAGAGAAGGAAACGATCACCTACAACACCGCGGGCCAGGTTGTCGGCACGTTTGCCGCCGGCTGGGAGCTCGACAAGTTCCCGACGACCGACCGCGATCTCCCGAGTGTGGCTGACCTCGGAGCCTTCTTGACGCAGGGCAACGCCCGGTGGACGTCGGGCGCTCTGGAGCGCACCTATTCCAAGGATGACAACGGCTATCTCCTGTCGCTCACTCTCAGCAACGGAAAGAACCTCACGCTCAACCCGGGCGAGTCGTTCCGTGAGACTCGAGGGGGAGCTGGTTGGTCCGTCACTCAGGTGCGCGCCAGCTCAGACGGCAAGGCGCTCTACATCCAGGGCTACTCAGAGAACCTCACGGACTCGTTCTTCTTCAACGCGGAGGACCCGATGACGTACGTGTCGCAGGACCTGAACGAGGCGACGAACTTCGTGTGGGTGTACGACGACTTGCTCGTCGGGGCTCGCAGCGGATCGGTTATCGCCTTCACTCCCGACCGCAAGTAAGCGGATCATCAAAGGATCGTCCCCGACGCCCGAGACTCACTCGGTTGCGTCGGGGACGTATCGCTAGTGGGCGCGGGGCCTCGTCGAGGAGCTCACTCCTCCATGTGTGCCAGGGTGGCGCGGTCCGCCTTCACCGGGATCGTGAGAGCCAGGCCCACGCCGAGGATCAGCATGATGCCGAGGATGCCCCAGTAGGTGTAGTCCTCACCGGCGGGCGTCATGCGCTTGCCGAGCATGAGGAAGAGGCTGTACATGGCGGGGGCCATGAAGGACACGGCGCGGCCGGTCGTCGCGTAGAGGCCGAAGACCTCACCCTCGCGGCCAGCGGGGATGATGCGCGACAGGAAGGAACGCGACGCGGACTGGGTGGGGCCGACGAAGACGCACAGGGTCAGGCCGAGGGTCCAGAAGACGATGGGGCCGCGGGCGTGCAGGAAGAAGACGCCGAAGCCAGCGACGACCATCGCGCTCAGGGACAGGATGATGACCTTCTTCGGGCCGATCTTGTCGTCGACCCATCCGAAGGCGACGGTCGCGAGGCCGGCGACGATGTTCGCGGCGATCGCGAAGATCATGACGTCACCCGCACTGAATCCGAAGGCCGTCCTGGCCAAGACCGCGCCGAAGGTGAACACGCCCGCCAGGCCGTCACGGAACACGGCCGAGGCGATGAGGAAGAAGAGGGTGTGGGGGGCCTCGTTCTTGAGGGTGCGCACGGTGCGCCACAGGAGCTTGTAGGAGTCGATGATCGACTCGTGATCACCGCCGGTCTGGACCTTCTTGGGCAGCGGGGGGTTCACGATGACGGGGATCGCGAAGCCGCCGAGCCACAGGGCTGCGACCACCATGGAGATGCGGATGTTCAGGTGCGCGTCGGTGGGCACGCCCAGCAGGTTCTCGCCGATGAGTCCGACGTAGAGGATGAGCAGCAGGACGATGCCGCCGATGTAGCCGGCCGCCCAGCCGAAGCCGGAGATCTTTCCGCGATCTTCCTTCTCGCCCAGATGGTTGAGCATCGCGTTGTAGTTCACCGAGGCGAACTCGAAGAACACGTTACCCAGGCCGAGAAGAGCAATACCCAGCATGAGTGCTCCCTGGGGCCCGAGGACCGAGTCGGGGTGCACGAAGTACATGGCGAGCATACAGACGACGACCGCGCCCGTGAACCATCCGAGCCAGACTCCGCCCCGGCCTCGTCGATCGGCGCGCTGGCCGGTGATGGGGGCGAGGAGGGCGATGAACAGGCCCGCGATCGTCATACCGTTACTGAGCCAGGTCGAGGCCGTGCCCGAGTCGGTGAAGACACCGTCGCTGGTCAGGTAGGTCGTGAACACGAAGGTCGTGGCGACCGCGTTGAAGGCGGCGCTGCCCCAGTCCCAGGCCGCCCAGTCGACGACTTTGCGCGTGATGACGCGGTGTGGGGTGGTGGGCGTTGTGCTCATGGAATCGGGCTCCTTCGATGGGGAGTGCTCGGAGGCGCGTGTGCGTCCAGGGTGAAACTACCACGTTTCGTAGCTCACTTACTCCTCGGGCCACCCCAGGAACGAGGCCGGGGAACCGCCAGCGCGTCCTGACCGGATGCCATATGCTGGGATGTCACCCATGAAGGAGAAGACGATGGCGGAAAGTTCATTGCGTAGCCTGTCCGAGGCAGACGAGAAGCTGTCGCAGGCGCGCACGTGCTTTGTTACCGCCGCCATTTGCGCTGGTTTTGCAGTTTTCTTTTTCTGTATCCGCAGTGTTTTTCCGATCGCCTACACGTTCTTTTTCGTCGCAGTCCCGATTCTCCTCGCGCTCGTTTTCCTGACACTCGGCTTCGCCGAGATCGCTCGACAGCACCGTGGAGTCCTCATGCACGTCGAGCCGGAAGGGATAGCCCTCTACCCATTTATCTTCCCCTTCTACGTCTCGTCGATCAGCTCCGTGTTCTTGATGAGCTGTGGCCCCATCGCCCTCCTTCTGTTCCTCATTCATCCAGACGCCATTGGCGGCTTGATCCTGGGCTTTTCGTATTCATTCCTCGGGTACACAATGCTCAAAATGTCGGCGTATCGCCCCTCGCGCATCCACCGGTCACCACTGATCACGCTTGGTCCCGATCACCTGTCGATTCAGCCCCTCCTGCACGACAACCCGACACGCATCCGTTGGGATCACAACCCCCAGATTGAGGGATTCGAGCTTTTCGTCGTCGCC
>ERZ1674051.406-NODE-406-length-11014-cov-8.786203_pt1 | contig 11014 bp, 6 predicted proteins | sample MGYA00581125_ERZ1674051 | MGnify/ENA primary metagenome ERZ1674051 (study PRJEB41354, sample SAMEA4873326) | human saliva metagenome | biome: human-associated habitat [ENVO:00009003]; feature: mouth environment [ENVO:08000002]; material: saliva material... | reverse complement strand
TGACATCAAGCAAGCATCTATGATAGTTCAAGAGAAAGAGCCTCTCTCTCCGCAAAGAGGCTTCAAAGTGACTGCAAAATGGTCGTCATAGAAGCCTTCAAAACAAAAGAAAATCATTGTAGGACACAGTCTTACAACGATTTTTCTTTGTATGCAGTCCATAGACCTGACGGCTTACCCCTAGGGTCTAATCGTCATCAATCGGTCAAATGCTGCTACACAAACTGCTACACAAATTTGGGCGTAGCAATTCGTGTAGCAGTGACGGCACAAAGTACGACAAAATGCTTCTGATCCCAATGTAGTATGCATAGAGCCTCTTTCTGAAAAAGCTGGTTGTAGCTAATAATTTTCCCTTGAGATTTTAGACCAATCTGTTTAGCTATTTCACTGATGTCATACAATGAAGCCCCATACTTATTTGGTGGAAATATTTTAGCTAAAGAGCTGAATGAGGGTCTCCTACCAAGGGAATGACAGATCATTTTTAGGCAGGCGGCACCACATTGCATCGTATTGCTTGACAAGCCGAATCTTTTTCACTTGACTTTAAATTGTCAGAGTAATTGATAACAGCAACTCACGTCCTCTTAATGAATAAGAGTAAGAATAGGTATTTATCCCACTGAAAACAGAGTAATTATAGCTTTGCTCATTGAAGATATTATTGAGTTCAAGGGTATAGCGTAGAGACTTATTGCTGTGAGTAAGTCCAATATCGAACATACAAAGTTTCGCCCAATGACTTGGGGATATTTCTTTGGAGTTCATCTCAGCGGCGAGCTTAAAGCTCCACTTAGGCATAGGCTTTAAATCAATACGTATGTCGTGTGTATGTGCCCTTAATGATTGTGTCCTATTTTTTATGCGACTAAACCCTTTATTGAGCGTATACGTATAGTTAATCTCAATAAACTTAAGTGGCTTTGAGACAACTGATGGCATCAGACTAAAGCTACCACCTTCATACTCATAAACAACCCCATTTTGCATCATCGACTGATTACTAAGATTGTAAATACTCGTCAATGAGAGCTTTGTATGAAGGCTTTGAATCTGTTTGGTGAGAGAGGCAAATATATTTAGGCTACTGATTCCATTGTCCTGAGGGATATAAGAAGTGTTTACCAAACCTGAAGATATCGTCTGGGAGGATATCAGATTTCTATGCTGGTAGGTATAGGTGACCCCCGTATTGAAAAACCACATCTCTATAGGTAACCGAAAACGATAGTCTGTACTTAGATGTAGAGTTTTATTTTGTGCAAGCATACCACTTCCTATACTTGCCGAGATAATATTATTCTGTACTGCGGATGTTAGCAAATCTGTTAATGCACCCACCCCCTCAGTGTATGCACCTTGCACTCTGAGGTCGGACTGAGCATTAAGCTTATAGCTTAAATAAATCGAGGGGTTGAATCTAAAATATGTCTTCCTATGTTGAGCCTGCCAAGTTCCCATATTGCGATAATTAATATAATCACTTGACAGGTCCAACCTCGCTCGAAATACATACTTCTGCAATGGATGCGTGTACTCGTATTCGGGGATGAAGGACAGAAGAAGATTATCTCCCTTTAAGTTATTGATGGCATTAGAGACTATAGTGCTATGGATAGATTGAGTTGAGAGCTCGTCTCTCTTGTACTGAATGGATATAGGGAAGCTTATACGAGACCTCTTTACTTCATAGGACGAAAATAAAGAAACCTTGGATAAAAACTGTTCACTGGCTGCCAGCTGCTCGAGCCCATTTGATAAGAGCATAATCTGGGCTGTCGGTGCAGTTGAATAACCAACTAAACTTGATACCCCCCACTGAGTATTGCCCTTTCGCCAACGTAAAGAGAGAGCATCAGAGAAACTAATATCCCTATAGCGACCTTTTAGACCAGAATTCCCAAGGACAGAGGGCGAGGTCTCTGCTATATCCGAGCTAAGATAACTCGCCTTTACCGAAAACTTATTCTGGACATAGCGTCTATCGCCATTATTCTTGTATTCTATCTCAAGGAATGGAGTATGCTTTCGTTCTGTTGGTGTGGTTTGTTGTTGTATAGTTATATTGGGGCGAGAAGAATCGACAAAGTCCAAGTTGTAACCATACTCATAGCGTGTTCGAGAGAAGCCATAGCCGACATTAGCCCTCAAAGTTGCATTTTCGGATAGTTTACCAATAGTACTAAGGCTTGTCAAATAATCCCCAGGGAATATATAACGCTCGCGTTTGATGGGAGGGGTAGCTCCCGATATGTCACCAACAATCATTGATGCTAAGGTTGAAGCCTTCTCACCAGCTATATTATCTGTAGTATTATCGGTTGCAAACTCTTGAATATTCCCTGCCTTAAGTACCCCTATGACTTGAACTTGAGGCTTGAATATCATACCCGAACCAGAAGCTTGATAGAGAGCACTCTCTCCAATGCCAGCCACAAGGCTATAGCTCCCGACAGGTTTAATTTTGGCTTTCTTGGTTAGACTTATATTAAGTGCCACATCATCGGTCAGTACATCTTTATCAATCTTGGCATCGGAGTGATTGCTCAGCACTTGTACCGATGACACATAGCTCGACGGAATATTATTAGTTGCGATGTTATATTTGCCGCCCAATAGGTCTAAACCTTCGATATAGAAGTTTGATATCTCCTTTCCTTGATACTTTATTTTTCCACTTTCTGCGACATCTATCCCTGGGAGCTTCTTAAGTGCATCCCTCAGCCTGTAGTCTCCCTCCCCTGAGAATGCCCGTAGGCTATATGTAAGAGTGTCTCCTCTTTGAGTCAAAGAGGGAGTCTTTACGGTCACTTCCTTGAGGATTGTCTGTTTGGGTGAGAGGACTATCGTGATATCTTTTGCCTCCGCCCCTAGTCTTATGCTCTTCTTTTCAAAGGAGATATGACTAACAATGATATAGAGACTGTCAGCCTGGCCTTTTGTAGAGAGACTAAATTGTCCTCGCTCATCTGTAATAGAGATGGCTACTGTTTTTTTTTGCCCAATAGATAGCTGGATGCTAGCACCCTCTATTGGGTTCTTGCTAGCATCCATAACAACCCCACTTAGCAAAGTCTGAGCAGATACTGAGATACTCCAGACTACAGCAAGAGTGAAAGACAGCAATAGACGAGGCCAAGGCTTCATAATCACTCCTTTTCTATCGGGATATATCCATTTTCTCTTAGGCGTAATTGCATTCCGTTGATTAGTATAGAACGTCCCCCAGACTCTCCTTTTATAACGACCATGTCTGCGATACTTTCTGGCGGAAGATTAGCCATTGGATTCTCTTCAAAGCTATTCTTTGCTTTGAGGAATTTTGTACGGGTAGTGGAGATTACATCCCCATACTGAGGTTCTACTATGTTTAAGTTTGCTTTCCTCAGCTGAATAGCTTCGAAGCAATGTACTTGCTCGCTATCGTAAACCTTTAGGATTAGACCTGGCAAGCTCGTAAATTTCCAAGGTCCAAACTGTAGAGGGATATCAGGAGCATACCATGCTACCCAAGACCTACCACCATACTCTGCTGTAGCTTTACGACATGGATAACCACTTATTGTATCAGTACTGCTGTCGTCTATCTCCCATACCATATTGACTTTATCCTCTTGATAGGTATAGTGGTTTGGGATAATGGTGCTATAGACCGAGAGCTTCCCTTTCGGGGTGTTCTGAAATACAGTTTGGTCAAAGAAGTAAGCAGACTTCCTTAGACGTGCTTCACCCATTTTGATTTGTTCATCAGGAGACTTCGTCTGTCGTAGGGAATCCAGCTGAAATGCAAGGTAGTCTGAGAACAGTGCCGAAGTGCTTCCAATTTGGAGGATTGTAGAATAAACCTCTCGGTTACCATTGGATGCCTTGACAGTGTACTCATATAGGCAGTCATAGCGAGACTGAGACTGACCAATAGCTTGTAGTTGGCATAGCAACAAGGCTATACACAGGATAATCTTATTCATACTTATACGTAGTTTAGAATTTCAGAGATTGTAATGCCACTGGGAACTTTAACACCTCATAGCCGATGCACGTCGCTCGTATCCATTGCGGGACTTTCCCTTGCTCCGTCGTGATCGAAGTGGAGCGCCTGCTGAGCTCCGCATGAGGCGAGGGCGCTCACACAGAGACAGGCGAATAGACTATGAAGGGCTCGCTTCTTCATAAGGATATCGTGAGTTATGGTAAGACGTTTGTGGTGTAGACTTGATGTCTTCAGATTCAGTTGTCTACCACAAACTTAGTAAAATGCATACATACATACATACATATCATACAAGAAAGGTGTAAAGAAAGAGCCCCCTGATGTATGTAAATAGCCATGTATCAGGGGCTTACTTTCTATACTCGTGGAAGGAACGAATACATACCACTACTTGCTTGTAGTGCAAACCAATAGTGGTACGAGGGATAACCAATAGTGGTTCGTGAGTCAACCACTATTGGTTACTACTATGAACCTATAGTGGTTCGCGCGTCGACCAATACTGGTCGCCCCGCTGACCTATATTAGGTTGTTGCTCCGCGTAGGGATAAAAGTTGTGGACGAGTGGCAGATAAGTTTGGACTACGTACGTGGATCTAATATCTACGTACGTGGATATTTGGATTTACGTACCTGGTCTTTAAGACTACGTGCATAGACAGAGGAAAAGCACTACGTGAAGGCGCTTTTTTCTTCACGAGAAGGACACTTTCCCCTCCGCTAGATAAGAGAAATACGCGCGATAAGGCGAAGGGCTTGCGTATCACTTCGGAGAGGCATATCGTGGGAGCTGGGCGTGCGATGTCTTAGCACTCTAAATAGAGGTAGGATTCTATGCAACAGTCTCCTATATAGGTTACTTCACCCCCTTCGTGAATAGGTATGGGTAGGACTGCCCTACCCTTCTTCGCTGAGGAGGGTAAGGACTTCGGTGAGGGTGTAGTGCTCGGCGGTAGCTTGGGGCTTTCGGTAGCGGCGGATCAAGCCACGGAGGGGACGCCACAGCGAACTAAAGTCCCGCACACTGCACGTGCTGACTTCGCCCTCCTCGCTTACCAGCGTACAGCGATTGCTTCCAGAGAGCGGGCTACCAGCCACACGCGTCACGAAGTGCTGGATCCCGCACTCGTCCGTGATGAGCGCAGCATCACACAGCATCCAGAGCTCGATGTACGCACCCAGTGTCGCCTCGGGGAAGGCACCCAGATATGCCAAGCCATTCAGCTCGGCTATGGGGGTGAGGAACATTCGGCTATCCGAAAGGATGCGCTCTCGATGCCGCCACAAGAGGGAGAGGCTTTGGCGAAAGAGCTCAGTAGCCTCGGTGCGTGCCTCGGGCGTCAGCGGTGCGGGGAGAGATGTAGCGGGATAGAGACGCAGCAGGGGGCCATCCATCCGACGCAGCTGCCCCTCGGGGTGCTCAGTCGAATAGATAGTGCGGGAGCTGAATGCGAGCTCCTCTGTCGAAGTAGATGTAGCTTGGGTAGTCATACCTTTAATTTTTAGATGAGACGATACGTCCTCTCGTGTCAGGCAGGGAGTCTGCCTCTCGCACCTTGCCCCGTATGCGGATAGGTTGCGGACGGCTCGTAGCCGTTCTCTGGACACTTCTTGGAAAGACACTTCCCATCCTGGGAAGCACCACGAAGATAGGCTTTTTCTAATAATCGCAGAGCCTTACTGCAGGCCTACAATAAAGTAGCCAATCGCTCTCTCAGCATATCGACCGTCACCATATCTGTCGTAGAGATACGATAGGGAGGGAGATCATACTTGGAGAGAAGGCGGTCTTTGAGTGCATCTCGGGCCTGCTGCGTAGCACTCCCCTTATGGAAGCTCCAGCCATCGACCTCGATGACGAGTAGCGGACGCTTCGTCAGCGAATTGTAGATGAGGAAGTCCACGTGCGAGAAGGGACTATGGACGAAAGTACGCTCCTCAGCATCCAGTAGCGACACATCAGCGATGAGTCTCTCAAGGGGATAGTGACAGAGCACGGAAAGCTCACTACGCCCCACCTCATGGAGAGCCTTGAGTAGCGTATCATAGAAGAGCGTCTCGGATAGTTGGTCGGAGACCTGATGCTTGGACTGATAAGCCAGGCGCTCTGTAGTGTACTGCGTATATAGCAGGTCAAAGACCGAGCGTAGCTTGCTCTCCTTTACCTCGAAGTTGTTGTACTGAATATAGCTGATGAGCTGAGATAGGATACTTCCCTCAGGCAGATCATTCCCTGTCGCCACGATACAGAGGTGAGTCTTGGCACGAGAGATAGCTACGTTGAGGAGGTTCGGGTCGTCAGAGAACTCCGTCGGACTATTGTCCACCATGCTCATGATGATCGTGTCGCACTCTCGCCCCTGGTACTTGTGCACCGTACTTGCGATATCCATGCCCAGCATCTGGTTGATAGCCTGCGCCTGATCACGATAGGGAGTGATGATACCGATGCTCCCCTGATCCTGAAACTCTGGTAGCACCTCCTGCGTGATGACGTCTATCTCACGCTGGTTGAAGTGCCCTCGGGCATGATTCCCCTTCACGGTGCGTAGGACTTGAAGCACCTTCTCCTCCCCCTTATCCGTCGTCATGGAGATTAGCTCACCATCATAGAAGCGCTGATTGCAGAACTCAATGATCTTGGGGTGGCAACGATAGTGCTCACGTAGCAGCGTCACGGGGGCATCCTTGAAGGTCTCTAAGCAAGACTTCAGGAAGCTATGCGTCACAGCATCATATCGGTCATCGACCTGGTAGGTCTCTCTTATCGCTTTGAGAGCAAGGGTCTCCTCTCGGCTTACTACATTAGGTAGCTGCTTGTCATCCCCTACGATCACAGCATTCATAGCACATGATAGGGTCAATGCTCCCGTCTTGATATCGATCTGCGAAGCCTCGTCCATGATGACATAGTCAAAGACATAGTCGGGATTGATATTCCCATTCGATCGGTATGTACTACTCAGCACCACGGGATATTCCTTGAGGAAAGCCTCCGTCTTGAGCTTGAAGTCTCTGATGGTGAACTGGCATCGGGCACCGCCACTATCATAGCGCTTGCTCACCTTGCTTTTGAGAAGCTGGAGCGACGAGGTCGTAAGCTCCTTGACGCCCTGCTTTAAGTCGATAGACTGAAGACGCTGCGTAACTGCTGAAAGTTCCTTCTCTATCTTAGACTGAGAAGCCTCATAGTAGGCATCTTCCAGGCAAGCGATGACCTCCGCAAACTCTCTCTTGAGGAACGAGAAGGCCTGCGGTCCTAAAGTGAATGCACTCTTCAAGCGAAACCAAAAGCTGGGCCGCTCCGACCGCTCTGCGAGCTGCTGAAAGCGCGTAAGTAAGGCCATCAGCTCAGCAGGAGACTTATCCTTCAGCCAGCTGATGTCTTGCCCGATAGCCTCATTAAGGAGATCATTATACTGACGCTCCGTCTGCAAGGCATTGAGCTCGGCCCGTAGCTGCGCCTGCTTCGTCTGGTCATCAAAGCCCTGAGACACCTTCCGCAGAGCCTCCTTGGCCACCTTCTTGACCGCCGAAGCATCCTCGAGCGCCCATCCCTCCATATCGGGGTAATAGGGCTGCTGCTGTTGGATGAAGGCCTCCTTGTTCTCAGAGTTCCCCAGCTGTGCCACGAGGAAGCCCAAGCCTTCACGCTGGAGCTTCTCGGCAATATTCTCTACGGCAGAATTATTATTTGAGACCACCAATATGGTCTTGCCTGCAAGGAGTAAGTTCGCGATGATATTGAGGATCGTCTGCGTCTTCCCCGTACCTGGAGGCCCCTGCACGATACTCACCTGATGGCACAGGGCTACCTCCACCGCGGCCTTTTGGCTGGCATTGCAACCAAAGGGATAGTAGACCTGCCGCGGCATAGAGCGCGTAGCCAGCTTCCTCTTATCACCAAGGTACTGAGCAAGGGGCACGTTATCTCGCTTCACATCCACCAGACGGTAGGACTTCGCTAAGATATTTGTCCCATCGCTGGCGCATAGTCCCGTCTCAGCTGCGAGCTTCTTCAGATAGTCCCACGTAGAGCCCCCCGTCAGGTCTATCGGCGTGCGGGTAATATAGACCTCCCGACCATCAAGGCACTCTACATAGCCATTCGTATGGGTCACTCGATAGAAATTGTACGTGGAGTAGGCGAAGCACAGGAGCTCTGCAATGTCGGAGATGCGCTTATTCCGGACGTAGAGCCCCCTATGCACGACGTTGATAGGCTTGGGATCTTTCAGATAAAGGAGGCGAGCTTTATTGTACTGGAAGACACGGGGAGAGGTATTGAAGCGCACCAACCACCCTCCATGCTCACTGACATCTATGGACTCGACCTGCTCGGTGATAAACATTCGTTTGTCCCCCTGCCGCTCCAAGTCTATGATCATACACCGCCTTGCATCCATATCTCTGAATAAAAATCAACCAATTACTATAAGTCCCTTGCAGCTGTCTTCCACTGCGAAGAAGCCCCTTATGAGGCATCTAAATTACCAAGAATAGTAGATAGTGCTGTGGGGGCTGAGGGCGACACAGCGGGGCGTTCGTGAGGGGCGGGAGGAGGCTGTGGCGGGAGGACGTATACCTTGTGCGGGCAAAACGTATACGTTTCATACCCAAGACGTATACGTTTCACGCTCGAAACGTATACGTTTTCACCGCCAAACGTATACGTTGTGCTCGCGATACGTATACGTCTTGATGAGAAGGGGTATACGTTCGGGCCGTGCAACCGATGAAGCACGTACTTTGAGCGAAGGAGAAAGCAGAGTGAAGGCGCAAGCTTTGGGCGAAGGAAGTAGCGGTCAGCTTGCAAGGCGGGAATACAGCAAGCCCCCAGCAGGCGCCACGAGGACGGCTGCTGGGGGCTTTGCTTTAGCGGGTGTGACCCTAGAGCGGGAACGGTAGGGCGCTACATACGCGAGCGAAGATCCTTGGCACTCTGGCGCTCATCCTTACCCTCGATGGAGGCACCGAAGGAGTAGGTCAAGCTCAGCGAGTAGAGGCTATTCGACTCGTTCTTGACACGCATCTGGTAGGCGGGGGTATTGATATTGATGTAGGGCTCGGTCCAGATGAGGTTGTAGGCATCGGCAGCGATACGGAGCTTCCCATCGAGGAGCGTATAGGATAGGCCTGCATTAGCCGTGAAGGAATGCGAGTGCCTCAGACCTCCGTCATCGTAGCGTGGACTCGCGTAGTAGATGGAGCAGGTACCTTGGAGCGTCTTACTGCGATTGAAGAAGAAGGTATTGTTCATGCTGAAGCTATAGTTTAGACCTGAGCCTCCATAGGGAGAGGATACATTGGTATCAAGCTTCGTTTCATTATACCAAAGACGCTGGGAGATGTAGGTCTGGAAGAAGCTGACTTTATTGAAGAAGTAGCTATTCTCCAGCCCAACGATCCAGGTCTTCTCGGCATTTTCATAGGTGTAGCTTCCGCGGTTCGTCGCAGGATCCAGGCGTATCACCTGCGTAATCCCGTCCCATAGGTAACCCCCATTGAGCTGGAAGTTCAGCGCACCGAGGAAGGTATATCCGAGGGCAAGCCGTGCGCGCTTCGCAGCACGTAGGTCCTCCTTCCCTCGCATAATGGTGTACTGATTCTCGTAGTTAGCGAAGGGAGAGAGCGCACTGAAATCCGGACGGTTGAGACGGACGGTGCTGCTGAGGCTGAAGGCATGACGGTCATTAGGGTTGTAGCCTAAGAAGAGCGTGGGGAAGAGGTTGATGTAGCTCCTCAAGTTCTCCAGACGACGGCCGTTATTCTCCCCTGCCGTATGGGTGTACTCCATACGAAGCCCCGTGCGAAGACTCCACGTCTCAGAGAGGGGATGCTTGAAGTCCGCATAGAGCGCATAGACCTGCTCATCGAAGCGGATCTTATCGTGGTGCTCACCCATCGTGCTCGCTGCATCATAGTCACTACTATTGCTGGTGCGCGTCCAAGCTCCTTTTGCTCCGAAGCCCAGCGTCCCCTTACCGAGAGGCTCGACATAGTCCAGGCTGGCGATATAGGAGTCGATATGCTGATCGGTCAGCGCATTGAAGCGGAAGTCCGAGCCTGCGATAGGAGCACCCTGAGGGGTCAGCCCCGAGGAAGTAAAGCTACGATCCTCCCGACTGCGGTAGCCGACATAGTCCACGTCCCACGATAGGCGACGCTTGGGCACACCCTTGAAGGTCTTCTCCATGTGGGCGTTCGCCGAGATGTACCTCCCATGATCGATGTTCACCGCAAGTCCTGGGAGGGAGCGAAGGAGCTTGTACGAGCCATCGGGAGCGATGCTATAGTCGCGAGAGTCATTCTCACGATGCGTACTATCCTGCTGTGGCGTATAGGAGGCGCTGAAGCCGAGTGTGAGCTCTGGAGTGAAGGCGTAGTCCAGCGCTCCACGTACGTTGAAGTACTTATCCCGCCCAGTGTAGTAGGTATCACTGACATAGTAGGTCTTCTGCTGAGGATAGGTACGGTAGGTACGCGGATCACCATCAAACAGCCCCGTACCGGCACCGAGGTCAAGGGAAGCTGTGACCTTACCCTGATTATAGTTGAAGCTCGTACTGAGATCATAGCGAGGCCGTGACCTTTTGATCCCATTGATCCCAAAGCCTGGCGTGACACTTCCCCCGAAGAAGTCATTCTTAGCTTTCTTCAAGACGAGGTTCAAGACGCCCGCATCTCCTTCGGCTTCGTACTTAGCAGGTGGCGTGGTCAAGATCTGGATCTCCTGAAGGTCAGACTGTGGATAGGAGCGCAGGAGACTGAGGAGAGCAGTACCTGAGAGGCGCACGCGCTTATCGTTGACGAGGACGATGACTCCCCCCTTACCGATGAGACTAATGCCACTATTCGTGACATTCACCCCAGGGGTCTGCCGTAGGACATCCAGTGCCGAGGCGGCGGCAGGCGCTATCTGGGTCGCATCGAAGACCAAGCGGTCAGCCTTACGCAGCATGATCGGGCGGCGCCCTGTGACTTGGACAGCGGAGAGCTGCTTCGTCTCCTCAGTGAGGA
>ERZ1674051.401-NODE-401-length-11030-cov-9.087654_pt1 | contig 11030 bp, 9 predicted proteins | sample MGYA00581125_ERZ1674051 | MGnify/ENA primary metagenome ERZ1674051 (study PRJEB41354, sample SAMEA4873326) | human saliva metagenome | biome: human-associated habitat [ENVO:00009003]; feature: mouth environment [ENVO:08000002]; material: saliva material... | reverse complement strand
TTTCTTCGCAAATGTTAATAAACTCTTTCAAGATAGATAAAATCTTATCTTGAATGATTTTGATATCTGACATACTTTTCTCCTTTTATAAATCGAAATTAAACCATCTTCCCAGTCTATGCTCATTTAAGTTCTCATTAAATACTTCTTACCATTTCATCATACGATTTTTTCAAACGAATGTTCCCCTAGCTCTTCATCGCTTTCATCAGAAAACTGATAATCCGGGTAGATTAAAGTACCTACCAATATCCAAAAAATATTGTAATGAAGATAGAAATTCAAATCATCAATCATGGAATGAAAACTCATCATTATCAAAATAAAAGCAAGAACCCATTGGCGTTTCTTAATTACTTTAGACAAAGTCAAAGTTAGGACTGAGAGCATCAATCCCAGGATGAGTAAGCCAAATCTTTGTAAAATTTGGACATACAAATTGTCCACATACAGATAGGTTTGATAGTTTCTAATTCCCTCAACAGTCAGACCGTTACCGTACCATTCAACTGGTCGTCCTAGCAATCCAAAACCATACAGATTTAAAGATTTATTTGCTAAGTATAGACGGCCGCCTAACATATGATTCACTTTAAAAAGAAGGTCATTAATAAAAGAATAACCTGAATTGAGATAGGTAAATGAGACCCAAAAACTAATGATTGCATTTACAATAAAAGTCAATTTAAAAGCTTTAAAAACATATCCTAGTTTAGATAATAGCTCAGGGAACCATTTTATTAGCAAACTGCATGCCAACAATATACAGGAACTGAAAAATGTTAAACGAGAATCCGTTTGATCGTATACCCAGTACACAGAAAGGGATAACAGTAGCCATTTCCAATATTGGATTTTGTTTTGCTTTAAATAAAACACAATAGCGACTATGTCCATCAGTAACATTGATGGGAATAAGGCGTAACGAAATCCTAGATAACTTCGTACTCGAGACCCAGAAACTTCTATATAATTCGTTATTATTCCAACTTTTGCACTGACAATAATAAAGAACAATAAACACGTACTAACGACTAATGACGTTTGCGCCACCTTCTTAAAGGGAACATCTCGTAAAGCGTAAATAAATAATATACTTACAGAAAGCTCTGAACTGAGAGCTGTCATTTTCCCTACGATAAAATAAATTAAAATTGTTGCAAACAATCCAATGAGCGCTCTATAATCGTACTTTCTTTTAAACATCTCTTTAACGAACAAAAGAAAAATTGAGAAAGCTATCGCTAATTTATAAACTGTTCCAGGCATATATCGAGCATAAAAAGTCACATTTAATATCGAAACCGTTAAAAATATTCCTAAGGCAACAAGAGCCATTAGCTCCGGCAAAGATTTTATTTTTACTACTAATTTCATCCTTTTTCTTTTATCCCTATCTAAAAACTCTGTCCATATTTTTTACCGAAGAATTTTGCTTGTAGGAAGGATTTCCCTTTTTGAATCAAGTCAATTTTCTCCATATAGATAAACGGAATCTCTTTTACCCGCAAATCTTGCTTTGCCAACCAAACATTGAACAAGCGTTCGCTGACACGACCAAATAATCTAGCGTCAAAAGCAGAATAATCTCTAATATCCAATCTCTTATAGAGAGCATCGATAATCGGGAACAACCATTCACAATAGGCTGCTACATTTTCTTTGGACATGATAAACATATTGAACATATAACCACTGCGCTGTTTCATGACCCGATCAAAAACCTCGATATAATCCGGTCTCAACTCGCTAACAATCTGGCGGGCCACGTCTAAATGAATGGCATCATGTGTATGTGCGTAGTGTGAGTATAGTGTTTCAATGTAATATTTCCGTTTTTTAGGAACGATCACATCATTTTCTGCTAACAAATCTTGCAATTCTGCCTTGGACAGGATAATATCATTCATATCAATCGTTTCACTATATGAGTGACGTTTTGCCGTGAAATAGCGACGATAGTGTACCAAACCGAGATAGTCACATTCTAAATTTTTCCAGGCCCAATAAAGTCCAGTTAATTCGCAATAATAGGGGTTCAAACTTGAAATATTGTCTCCTTCATTATCACATTGGTATCCTAACTTTTCTTTTCCTTCACTACCAACATGGATAGGTAGGTAAAGATCAGTATCAGCAGGCATGGTAAATTGCTTGTGTGTTGCCACGATAATTTTATAATTCTTTGTCATTTTAACCCCCTTCATTTAGATTGAACTGTTTGCTCTAAAAAAGAAATCAAACACTCGCACCCTAGTTTCATAGAGTTCACCTAAGAAACTAGTTGACTCTTTTGCCATGTTCCTAATAGACTACTCTGATTATATAACTTCGGAAGAATATTCTAAAACATGACTACCAGTATTTGATTTCGTATCAATTCCATTTTAAACTCATCAACAGATCATAAAATCCTAACAAAACATATCTGTTATTTAATGAGCCCCTTTTCCTGACAAAACTTGCTTAATGGTTAGCAAAAATATCTTTACATCCAATTTAAAAGATTGATTTCTAGGATAGTACAACTCCATCTCGCAACGCTCAGGATAATAGACTTCACTTCTCCCAGAAACTTGCCACATGCCTGTTATCCCTGGTTTCACTGAAAGCAAAAGTTCCTGTTCCTCTTGGGAATATTCTTCTAATTCCTTATCAAGGATTGGTCTAGGTCCTATAAAGCTCATTTCACCTCGCAAAACATTTATAAACTGAGGAAATTCATCAATACTCGTTTTTCTAATAAAATTCCCAATAATCGTTAAGCGCGGATCTTCGTTAGGAGGCAACTTGTAGCTATTGTCAATATATTTTTGATGCAGCTCTTTATTTGCCAAGAGAATTTCTTCAGCATTCTCAACCATTGAACGAAACTTAATAATTTTGAATTTTTTTCCATTCAAACCTACTCGATACTGAGTAAAGAAAATGCTGCCCTTATATCCTTTTGCTTTATAAATGATGAAAATAATCAAGGAAGCTGGAAAGGCTAATACAACAGTTCCAACCAATCCAATCAAAAAGTCTGCAAGTTGCTTAAAACTTTTGTATAAGACTTCACTAATCTCCACTTAAACTTCACCTACTTTTCATATAATCTTCTTTTTAATATTTACTTTTTCTTATTTTTTCCCATAGGAACCATAGTTCCCATATGATCCGTAGGAACCATATTTTTCAAGTTGAATATTAAATTTATTCAGAATAACTCCTAAGAATGGTGTTCCTGTTTGCTCTAGCTGATCTTTAGCTTTTTGAACTTCTCTACGTTTTGTTGCTGACGATTCTGTCACCAAGATTGAGGCATCACATTTTTGTACGATAATGGCCGCATCAATGACAACTCCGATAGGAGCAGTATCCACAATGATAAAGTCAAAGTATTTACGCAAGGTCTCAATCATTGCTTCAAATTTTTCACTTTGAAGAAGGGCAGTTGGGTTTGGTGAAACAGCACCTGATTGAATGACAAACAAGTTTTCTACGTTTGTTTCGCACAAACCGTGGGATAAATCTTTAGTCCCTGATAAGTAGTCTGTCAAACCGGTAATTTTTTCTCGAGATTTGAAGACACCTGACATAACTGAATTACGAATATCGGCATCAATAAGAAGTGTCTTATAACCTGCACGCGCGAAAGCCCAGGCAATATTGGTTGAAGTGGTAGACTTCCCTTCTCCAGGTCGAACCGAAGAAAGTGCAATCACTTTGAGACCATCCCCACTCAACTGGATATTGGTACGTAGAGCGTTATAATACTCTTCAGCTTTTTTTACAGAGTTTAATCGTTGTTGTGATAATTCTAACTTTGCCATATTTCCCTCTTTACTTTAATTTCTCAAGGTTTGGAATAACACCTAAAAGTGAGATGTGCATAACTTCTTCGATATCTTCTGGACGTTTCACTCGATCATCCAACAATTCGACTAAAAGCACAACAACTATAACAATTCCTACACCTGCTATAGTGGCCATCATTGTGTTTCGACGAATATTTGGTGAAGACGGAGATGTTGCAGGTCTTGCTTCCTCAAGTGTTGTCACATCTGACACTCGTGTTACTGAAATAATCTTCTGAGCCGCTACTTCTCGTAGAGCGTTGGCGATACGACTTGCTTCTTCAGGGTTGCCATCTCGAACTGAAATGGATACGATACGAGTATCTGCAGGAACTGTTACTGAAACTTTTTTTCCAAGAGTTTTGGCATCAATGGTTAAATTTTGATCAGCCACCACTTTTTCAAGTACATCCTGTGAGAGGATGATTTCACGGTAGTCTTTTACCAAGTATGAACCTGCCTGCAAGTCTTGGTTAGTTAAACCTGGTTTATCTGCTTGGTTACGATTGACAACATAGATGCGTGTGGTACTAGCGTACTGCGGCTTAATCACAAACGAGCTATAAGCAAACGCTGTTACGCCTGCTACTAACGCAACTAAGGCGATGAGGAATTTTCGTTTCCAAAGCACTTTTACTAATTGAAATACATCAATTTCAAATTTTTCTTGTTCTTTCATCATTTCTCCTAAATAAGTTGATCATTTATAATTTTTGATGGATTTGTTTTAAAAAGCTCACGAGCTTTTCCTGGTCCATATTTTTTAGCAATGAGTTCATAAGCTTCTCTCATATAAGGTGGACGATTATCCAAATTGTGCATATCGCTAGCCACTACATGTACTAAGTCCTTGTCCAAGAAATACCTAGCACGTTTTTTCATAAACTTGTAGGTGTCACCAAATAGTCGCGGTTTTAATACACTCGAGCTATTAATCTGCATATAGCAGCCCATATTGATGAGTTCTCTAACTTTTTTCTCATCGTTTTCCAAGGTGTGATAACGTTCAATATGAGCAACCACTGGTGTAATCCCTAACATGAGAACTTTGGTCAATGCGCTATGAATATCTCTGTAGGGCGTATTCATGCTAAACTCGATCAAAGCATAACGGCTTCCATTGAGTTTTGGGATGATGTTTTGTTCAAGTTTTTCTAAAGCATCGCTAGAAAAATAAATCTCAGCCCCATATACAACAGTCAAATCGGGAGCAATTTCTTGAGCTATCTGTTTGACTTCACTAAAATTAGCTGCAATTTTATCTTCTGGTGTTTCAAACATCCCTTTTCGACGATGAGAGGTCGAAACAATGGTGCGAACACCTTGTGCATAGGCTTCCTCAAGAAGAGCCTTGCTATCAGCTCGATTTTTAGGCCCATCGTCAACATCGAAAACAATATGCGAATGAATGTCAATCATCTTATTTTCCTTCCATGGTATCTTTAATGGCCGCCTTAACAGTCTCCAAGCTCGTTGGATCAATTTCTAACATGTAAAGATTGCTATCTGGCATGGCGTAAGACGGAAGACCCATACGTCCAGTCCCTTTCAAATCTTGATTGGTAACGGTATATTTCCCACCGCTTGCCAACTGAGTATTTACAAGGCTAACCATTGTTTCTGGTGGCATATTGGTCTGGATAGAATCCTGCAAACTTTGAATGATGCTGTCGTAATTTTTCAGAGCTTCCGCCGAGGTTAATTTCTGAATAATCGCCGCAATGACTTTTTGTTGGTTACGACCGCGATCCCCATCACCGTTCGTCAAGGAGTAGCGTTCACGAACAAAACCTAAAGCTAGTTCTGAATCAAGATGGATATTTCCAACCGGGTAGTGTTTGCCATTTGTATGTGCAGTAAACTCTTGGTCATTATAGACATCAACGCCTCCAAGAAGGTCAATCAACTTCAAGAAAGAGGTGAAATTGAGACGAGCATAGTAGTTCAAGTCGATACCATAAAGATTTTCTAAGGTATGGATAGAAGCATCTACACCATAGATACCCGCATGCGTCAACTTATCGTTTTGGTTATTCCCGCCATCTGCGATAGGAACGTAGGCATCTCGAGGAGTTGTCGTCAAAAGAATCTTCTTGGTATCCTGATTAACTGTCATGATGATATTGACATCTGAGCGCGAAACAGAACTAATCGGACCATAAGTATCAATCCCGCTGACATAAACATTGAAAGAATTTCCTGTTGCAACCTTAGGTGCTTCCACCTTCTTGGTCAAGTCCTTTGTATAGATTTTCTTAATCTTTTTAGCATGGTCAGGATATTCCTGTTCAATTAGATTTTCAAAAACGCCATTCAAGACAATCGCTTTGGTTTCTCCATTTATCAAACTCTTATAGGATGCTAGGTAAGAAGAAGCTTCCTCAACTGTCAATTCCTTACTTTGAGTTGTTTTAATGTCATCTATCAATTTTTGAATATTCTCAGCATCTGTTCCAGTTGGAGCAGTTACACTAGAAAGTTGAGAAACGTTATCAATCTCACTATCTGCTAGCACTGCCACACTCATAGAGTAGCTTGAATAATTTGAAGTTGCATTAAATTGATTGGCGAGCCCTACAAATTGATTTACAGCTACCAAAGCTACAGAGCTAAATAAAACCGAGAGCAATAGGACTATCAAGGTGAACACCTTGGCTTTGCGCTTAACTATCAACAAGAGGGATAATAATGCTATGAGCACTAAAACTACTGCCAAGATAATATTAAAATAGCTGACCGCTAAAATCTGATATTTAAAAATCAAAAACAATAAAAAAGAAGCTAGAACAGCATAGATTAACAACAAACCTATGTTTAAACTCTGCTGAAATTTACTAGATTTACTTTTTTTTATGTGTCTACTTTTCATGGAACACCTCTACAAAACATTTTTAATTTGATTATATCATAAATTACCTCTCAAGGCCATCCACACCCCCAAGGAAACGTTTTCTTTCCAGAAATTATTTTCGTTGTTTGTATTTAGCATTGTTCTTGCTATTTTTCATGTTTCCAAAAAACAGCTAAAATAAAAATAGAGCTCTTAAAAAGCTCTATTTTTTAATTATTTAACGTGACTTTCGAATTCTTTTTGACTCTTTTCGACTGAGTTTTTACGTTCTTGTTCCCATTTTGCTTTAGCTTCGTCAAATTGAGCAGTTGTTACGACTTCGGTTTGCAATTTCATGTACTTGTAGTTACTTCCAGTACCTTTGATTCCGACAAGTGAGTAAGCTCGTGTAAATGGTGTCACACGTGTTACTGAAGCTCCACCACCGTTTGAATTTACAGGGAGCAATAGCGAACTATCAATCAGCCAAGCTTGTGCATCTGCATAATTTTCATAACGTTTAGCTACGTCTGTATTTTCTGCATCTGCCACTTTCAATTTTTGAGTATATTGGTCCAATCCGATACTTGTAATCTTATCAGTATCCTTGCTTGGATCAAGTCCTAAAATCTTGAGATAGAATCCATCCTCAGCGTTGAAAGGATTGAGATAAGTCGATGGATCTTGGTAGTCTGCAGACCAACCATCCAAGTTTAAGTCATAGTCATGATCAGCTGTAGTTGGTGCTTGGAATGTCGCATTGGCATAGTCTTCTGTTGAAATTTGAACGACATCAACCACTACATTTTCTGCCCCAAGAGTTGATTCGACCGATTGTTTAAGCGAATGAATCTTTGGAAGCAAGGTTTTGTTAACTTGGTCTACAGGCAAGTCCAAATGAATCGGGAAGGTTACACCTTGTGCTTCTAGTTCTTTTTTAGCTTCTGCAAACTGAGCTTGAGCTTTTTCTTTATTGAAGTAACCGTCTTGAGCGTCTTCAAGATTCATATTTGACCACTGCGTACCATAGTTTACCAACTTAGATGAAACTGTCTCACCGAAAGTCTTGTCACCTACTTGCACGAAAGTTGGTGGCACAAGTGTGTTACGAAGAGTGTTTTTAGCTGCTTCTTCTCCATTAGACTGAGCCGAATAGGCTGTACGGTCAATGGCAAAGTTGATTGCTTGACGGAAATTTTTATTTAAAATAGCAGCTTGGGTAGCTTGTTTTTGCTCATCGCTAGTCTTAGCTGTATGATTGTATGTTTGGCGATTAACGTTAAAATTATAGTACCAAGAAGTCGCATCTTGCAAGCTATAGACAATGTTGTCCTTGTATTTTTCCTTTGTCTTAGCAAAGTTTGAACTATTTGGGTAGACACCAGCAGATGAGTAGGCTCCGCTTTCGAAATTACGGATCGTCATATCTTGGTCAGAACCATCAACATAAGCCAACTTAACTCTTTCAATCGTCACTTTTTCTTGGTCATAGTAATGAGGGTTCTTCATGTACTCAAGTGATGATTTTGATGTGAATTCTTTTAACAAATAAGGACCACTGTAGAGAATGCTATCTGGTTTCAATTCTCCAAATTCTTTACCTTTAGAAGTCAAGAACTCTTCATTGACCGGAAAGAGGATACTATTGGTTGTTTTAGAGTTCCAGAATGGTTCTGGACGTGTCAAAGTATATTGGACAGTGTAATCATCTACAGCTTTCACACCAACATTTGAAAAGTCAGTATTTGCGCCTGTCACATAATCATCTAATCCCTTGATTGAGTTCTGAATCAAATCGAGCGCTTGACTCTTGTTATCAGCTGCATACTTGATACCTGTGACGAAATCTTGTGCTTTAATTGGGGCGTATTCTTCCCCGTCAGCAGTGAACCATTTTGCATCTTGACGAAGTTTATAAGTGTAAGTCAAACCATCCTTTGAAACACTCCAATCTTCTGCAAGAGCAGGAATGAGATTTCCATAATTGTCATTTTCAAGCAAACCATCTACCAAGTTGGTTACAACAGCGGTATTATCACCAGAGTAGTCCAACAGGTAGTTGAAGGTTGTCGGGTCGGCACCAAATGTTGACGAGTAGGTTTTAGTATCTGATGCTGACTTCCCACACGCTGTCAATAAGACCGCCGTGGCAAGCGTCAACCCCGCTCCAATCAGTCGTTTTTTGAGTTTCATGATTCATTTTCTCCTTATATGTTAGGTTTTATAACATGTATCTATTCTATCAAATTTCGCCCCAAAAGTAAAGTTATTTAATTATTCGCCCTCTCGTCAGTATATGAAAAAAAGAAAGAAATCCCGCATAAAATCAGGATTTCTTTCATCGTTGTTTAAGATTATTTAACGTGGTTCGCTAACTCTTTTTGATATTTAGCGTTTGTTTCAAGTTTCTCTTTTTGCCATTTCTTGAGAGCTTCTTCGTATTCTTTAGTGGTTACAATATCATTTTGCAACTCTAAACCTTTAAATACAAACGGATCTCCCTTGATACCAACTTGAGAGTAGGCTTTCGAAAATGGTACTGTACGACTAACTGTAGGAGAACCTCCTGAAGATGCTACAGGAATGAGAAGTGAACTATCAGATACCCAAGCCTGTGCTTTAGCATATTTTTCATAGCGTTTGTTAAGGTCGGTTGTTTCTGATGCTGCATCATCCAAGAGTTTCTTGTACTCATCAAGACCAACTTGTGCCATGACTTCTGGATCTTTACCTTTTGTGATACCCAAGTGTTTAAGGGCAGAACCCTTCTTAGCATCCAAGATATTTAGATAGGTAGCTGGATCTTGATAGTCTGGTCCCCAACCAGTTCCATTCAAGTCATAGTCTTTTTGAGAAGGAACCTTGGCTTGAGAAGTAATACTCATTTTCTCATTATCTGTCATTTGAAGCACATCGATGACAACATTTTCAGTTCCAAGCGCTGCTTCGACAGATTGTTTGAGGGAGTTGGTTTGTTGAACAGCAATGACATCTGTCTGTTCAACTGGAATATCCAAATGGATTGGGAAGGTTACACCTTTAGCTTGCAATTCTGATTTTGCTTTTTCAAAAGCAGCTTTTGCTTTTGTCGGATTGTAAAGGGTATCTTTACCATCTGTCAAAGCTACATCCTTCCACTGGTCTCCGTATGTTACCAATTGTTCTTGAGCCAATTCACCGAAGGTCTTTTCACCAACCTGAACATAGTCATAAGGTACAAGACTGGTACGGATAATCTTGTCCGCTCCTTCTTCACCATTCATCTGAGCAGAGTAAGAATGACGGTCAAGAGCAAAGTTGATTGCCTGGCGGAAGTTTTTGTTGAGAAGCGCTTCTTTTGTAGAAGTCTTTTGCGCTTCATCTGTCTTTGCTGTTTTATTGTAAGACTGACGATTCACATTGAAAGTAAAGTAATAGCTGGTCGCTTCTTGCGGGCTATAGACAATCTTATCCCCGTATTCTTGCTTAGTTGAATCAAAGTTCGAACTTGTTGGGAAGAGACGAGCTGTTGTATAGGCTCCTGATGAGAAACTACGAATCAATGATTCTTGGTCAGATCCATCGTAGAAAGTTAGTTTGACGTGGTCAATCTTAACATTGTCTTTATCCCAATAATTTGGATTTTTTTCGTACTCGATCACTGATTTTGAAGTGAAGTTCTTCAAAATATATGGTCCATTATAGAGAATACCTGAAGGTGTCGCTGCACCATAATCTTTACCTTGAGAATTCAGAAATTCTTCGTTAACTGGGAGCATAGTCGCTGTTGTTACCTTGGAATTCCAGAAGCTTTCTGGTTTGTTCAAGGTGTATTGAACAGTGTAGTCGTCAACCGCTTTAACTCCAACTGTTGAGAAGTCATTGCTTTCACCACTGACGTATTCTGCCAAACCTTTGATAGAATCTTGGATCAGAGTTAGGCCATCTGACTTACCATCAGCAGCATGTTTCAAACCAGTCACAAAGTCTTGAGCCTTGACCTCAGCGTACTCTTCACCTTCAGAAGTATACCATTTGACACCTTTACGTAGTTTGTAAGTATAGGTCAAACCGTCTTGTGAAACCGACCAGTCTTCGGCAAGAGATGGAATCAAGTTTCCGTATTTGTCATTTTCCAAGAGTCCGTCGACCAAGTTAGCAATGACGTCCGATGTTGAACTTTTACTAGTAACACTATAGTCCAACGTTGATGGATCGATGGCATATACGTATGAAAATGTTGTAGGAGCATCTGCTTTTTTCTCTGTCTTTCCACAAGCCGCTAAAAGAAGAGCTGCACTCATCGTTATCCCTGCTACTGCAAGCAACTTTTTCGATTTCATCGGTATTCTCCTTTAAAATACTATTTTTCACCATTATAC
>ERZ1674051.400-NODE-400-length-11030-cov-107.353166_pt1 | contig 11030 bp, 8 predicted proteins | sample MGYA00581125_ERZ1674051 | MGnify/ENA primary metagenome ERZ1674051 (study PRJEB41354, sample SAMEA4873326) | human saliva metagenome | biome: human-associated habitat [ENVO:00009003]; feature: mouth environment [ENVO:08000002]; material: saliva material... | reverse complement strand
GTACCAACGGAGATGGCTATAAGGGCTTGATTCACCAGCCTAATGCGACAGAAGCCCCTAGCCTCATCAACGGAATCAAAGCCGTTCGACATCTTCATTATCGTGTCATCACGGAAACAGGTATGACTACTGCTGATGAAATGCTTTATCCTGAAAATCTACCGCTTGTAGATGATTTGATTTCTTACATGGCAGTTGGTGCACGTTCGGTTGAAGACCAGCAACACCGCTTTGTGGCAAGCGGGGCAGATTTTGCGACTGGGTTTAAAAATCCAACCTCTGGAAATCTCAATGTTATGTTTAATGGGATTTATGCTGCTCAAAACAAACAAAGTTTCCTTTTCCTAGGAAAAGAAGTGGAAACAACTGGGAACCCGCTTTCGCACGCCATTCTTCGTGGAGCAATTAATGAGTATGGTAAGAATATTCCTAACTACTACTATGATAATTTGATGGATACCATTGCCCAGTATGAGAAAATGGGCTTGGAAAATCCTTTTATCATTGTGGATACCAATCATGACAACTCTGGTAAGCAATATATGGACCAGATTAGAATTGTCCGCCAGACCTTGATTAACCGTGATTGGAATGAAAAAATCAAGCAGTACGTTCGTGGCTTTATGATTGAGTCTTATCTAGAAGACGGCCGTCAGAACGAACCGGAAGTATTTGGCAAGTCTATCACGGACCCTTGCCTTGGCTGGGAAAATACGGAAGTCCTCGTCAGAGAAATCTACCAAACGCTAGGAGAATAAGATGGCATTTATTGAAAAAGGTCAAGAAATCGATATTGAAGCAATCAAGGCAGAAACCCAATTGTCTGTGGAAGCCTTGCGACTAAAGGAGCGTCGTGATAGAGAATTGGCAGATATTATTTCAGGAGAAGATGACCGGATCCTTTTGGTGATTGGTCCTTGCTCTTCTGACAATGAGGAGGCTGTCTTGGAATATGCCCGCCGTTTATCCGCCTTGCAGAAGAAGGTGGCGGACAAGATTTTCATGGTTATGCGTGTTTATACAGCTAAACCTCGCACTAACGGAGACGGCTATAAAGGTTTGGTTCACCAGCCAGATACTTCTAAAGCTCCAAGTTTGATCAACGGCTTGCAGGCTGTGCGCCAGTTGCACTACCGCGTGATTACAGAGACTGGTTTGACAACGGCAGATGAGATGCTTTATCCGTCAAATCTGGTCTTGGTAGATGATTTGGTCAGCTACCATGCTGTGGGGGCTCGTTCTGTGGAAGACCAAGAGCACCGCTTTGTGGCTTCAGGAATTGATGCACCAGTCGGAATGAAAAATCCAACCTCAGGAAATCTTGGGGTCATGTTTAACGGTATCTATGCCGCCCAAAACAAACAGACCTTCCTCTTCCATGGCCAAGAAGTTGAAACTTCAGGAAATCCTTTAGCCCACGTTATCCTTCGTGGAGCAGTCAATGAATATGGGAAAAATGAGCCTAACTTTTACTATGAAACCCTGCTAAATACTATTGAGCGTTATGAAGCCATGGGACTTGAAAATCCCTTTATCCTCATTGATACCAACCATGATAACTCAGGAAAGCAATATATGGAGCAAATTAGAATTGTTCGCCAGACCTTGCAAAATCGTGATTGGAACGAGAAAATCAAAAAGACGGTTCGAGGCTTTATGATTGAATCTTACCTAGCAGATGGTCGTCAAAACCAACCAGAGGTCTTTGGTTGCTCTATTACCGATCCTTGTCTAGGTTGGGAAAATACAGAGGCCTTGGTAGAAGAGATTTATGCTACCTTGACAAAATAAGTGAAAAGGATGGAGTTGGGGAATCTCAACTCCTTTTGATGAGAATGATAGTTGGACACGGAATTGACATCGAAGAATTGGCTTCGATAGAAAGCGCAGTTACACGACATGAAGGATTTGCTAAGCGCGTACTGACCGCTAAGGAAATGGAGCGCTTCACCAGTCTTAAAGGGCGCAGGCAGATTGAATATTTGGCTGGTCGCTGGTCGGCTAAGGAGGCCTTTTCTAAGGCAATGGGAACGGGCATTGGCAAGCTCGGTTTTCAGGATTTGGAAGTCTTGAATAATGAACGCGGAGCGCCTTATTTTAGTCAGGCACCATTTTCAGGAAAGATTTGGCTGTCTATCAGCCATACAGATCAGTTTGTGACAGCCAGTGTCATTTTGGAGGAAAATCATGAAAGCTAGTCCACATAGACCAACCAAGGCTCTGATTCATCTGGGAGCTATTCGACAAAATATTCAGCAAATGTGTGCTCATATCCCTAAAGGAACGCTCAAGTGGGCTGTGGTCAAGGCCAATGCCTATGGGCATGGGGCTGTTGCTGTTGCGACGGCGATTCAAGATGATGTTGATGGTTTTTGCGTTTCCAATATTGATGAAGCCATTGAACTCAGACAGGCTGGACTCAGCAAGAAAATCCTTATTTTAGGAGTTTCTGAAATCGAAGCTGTTTCTCTTGCTAAAGAATACGACATTACCTTGACAGTGGCTGGACTGGAGTGGATTCAATCACTCTTAGATAAGGAAGAGGACCTAACTGGATTGACAGTCCACCTTAAGATTGACTCAGGAATGGGACGGATTGGTTTTCGAGAGGCTAGTGAGGCTGAGCAAGCTCAAGACTTGCTCAGACAACATGGTGCTGGTGTTGAAGGGATTTTTACCCACTTTGCTACTGCAGACGAGGAATCAGATGACTACTTTAATGCCCAGTTAGAACGGTTTAAAACTATTTTGGCCAGTATGAAAGGTCTTCCAGAGCTGGTTCATGCCAGCAATTCTGCAACGACCCTTTGGCATGCAGAGACTATTTTCAATGCGGTTCGTATGGGGGATGCTATGTATGGTCTGAATCCTAGCGGAGAGGTCTTGGACTTGCCCTATGACTTGAAACCAGCCTTGACCTTGGAATCTGCCTTGGTTCACGTCAAGACAGTTCCATCTGGAGCTTGCATGGGCTACGGAGCGACATATGAAGCGGATAGTGAGCAAGTCATTGCGACGGTGCCAATCGGCTATGCGGATGGTTGGACACGAGATATGCAGAATTTCACTGTCTTGGTAGATGGCCAAGCTTGCCCAATTGTTGGACGAGTTTCTATGGACCAAATCACTATTCGTCTGCCTAAGCTTTATCCGTTGGGAACAAAAGCAACCTTAATTGGCTCCAACGGAGGCAAGGAAATCACAGCTACTCAGGTAGCGACCTACCGTGGGACTATTAACTACGAGGTCGTTTGTCTCCTCAGCGATCGCATTCCGAGAGAATATTATTAGAAAAGAAAGGAGTGGAGCATGAATCTACATCAACCCTTGCATGTCTTACCTGGTGTGGGACCAAAGTCAGCAGAGAAATACGCCAAACTAGGAATTGAAAACTTGCAAGACCTCTTGCTCTACTTTCCTTTCCGTTATGAAGACTTTAAAACCAAGCAGGTGCTGGAGCTAGAAGACGGTGAAAAGGCAGTCCTATCTGGTCAAGTCGTGACTCCTGCCAGTGTCCAGTATTATGGTTTCAAGCGCAATCGCCTGCGCTTTAGCCTCAAGCAGGGAGAAGTTGTTTTTGCGGTGAATTTCTTTAACCAGCCCTATCTAGCAGACAAGATAGAGTTGGGAGCAACCCTTGCTGTCTTTGGAAAATGGGACCGTGCCAAGGCTAGTCTGACAGGGATGAAGGTCCTGGCTCAGGTGGAAGATGACCTCCAACCTGTCTATCGTCTGGTTCAGGGAATCAGTCAGGCCAGTCTGGTCAAAGTTATCAAGACGGCCTTTGATCAGGGACTGGACCTCTTGATAGAGGAAAATCTTCCCCAGTCTTTGCTCGATAAATACAAACTCATGTCCCGTTGTCAGGCCGTTCGTGCCATGCATTTTCCTAAGGATTTGGGAGAATACAAGCAGGCCCTTCGCCGTATCAAGTTTGAGGAACTCTTTTACTTTCAAATGCAGTTACAGACGCTCAAGTCTGAAAATAGAGTTCAGGGCAGCGGTCTGGTTTTGAACTGGTCTCAGGAAAAAGTGACAGCAGTCAAGGAAAGCCTTCCTTTTGCCCTGACCCCAGCTCAAGAAAAGAGTTTGCAGGAAATTTTGACCGACATGAAGTCGGACCACCACATGAATCGTCTTTTGCAAGGGGATGTGGGGAGCGGAAAAACGGTAGTCGCTGGCTTGGCTATGTTTGCGGCGGTGACAGCTGGCTATCAAGCAGCCCTCATGGTGCCAACAGAAATCCTAGCAGAGCAGCACTTTGAGAGTTTGAAGGGTCTTTTTCCGGATTTGAAACTGGCTCTTTTGACAGGTTCCTTGAAAGCTGCAGAAAAGAGAGAAGTCTTGGAGACTATTGCCAAGGGTGAGGCTGATTTGATTATCGGAACCCACGCTCTGATTCAGGATGGGGTAGATTATGCTCGTCTTGGCTTGATTATCATCGATGAGCAGCACCGCTTTGGTGTAGGGCAAAGGCGTGTTCTGAGAGAAAAAGGCGACAACCCAGATGTCCTCATGATGACGGCGACTCCCATACCACGGACGCTGGCTATCACGGCATTTGGCGATATGGATGTTTCCATTATTGACCAGATGCCAGCAGGGCGGAAGCCTATTGTGACACGCTGGATCAAGCATGAGCAACTATCTCAGGTCTTGACTTGGTTAGAGGGGGAAATTCAAAAAGGTTCACAAGCCTATGTCATCTCTCCCTTGATTGAAGAATCAGAAGCTCTGGATTTGAAAAATGCTATTGCTTTATCTGAGGAATTGACGGCTCATTTTGCTGGTAAGGCAGAGGTGGCTCTTCTACATGGTAAGATGAAGAGTGACGAAAAAGACCAGATTATGCAGGAGTTCAAAGAGCGAAAAACGGATATTCTGGTTTCAACGACGGTTATCGAGGTAGGGGTCAATATTCCCAATGCGACCGTCATGATTATCATGGATGCCGATCGCTTCGGTCTCAGCCAGCTTCACCAGCTTAGAGGTCGTGTGGGTCGGGGAGACAAGCAGTCCTATGCGGTTCTCGTTGCCAATCCCAAGACGGATTCTGGGAAAGACCGCATGCGCATCATGACAGAAACCACCAATGGATTTGTCCTTGCGGAGGAAGATTTGAAAATGCGTGGTTCAGGTGAAATTTTTGGAACCAGACAGTCAGGTCTTCCAGAGTTCCAAGTAGCTGATATTATCGAAGATTTTCCGATTTTAGAAGAAGCTAGAAAAGTTGCTAGTTACATTAGTTCTATTGAAGGCTGGCAAGAGGATCCAGAGTGGCGCATGATTGCTCTTCATTTGGAAAAGAAAGAACATTTAGATTAAGCTTTCTCTAAGGAAAACTTAAGCTAGCTTTCAGGTTTGCCCCTTATACTAGAGTCATCAAAAAGAAACGAGGACTCTCATATGACAGTAACGATTAAAGTAAACTACCAAACCACTTTCCAAAAGAAAGAAGTAAAAAATTAAGATTGAAGAGAAGGAAGAAAGAGCGAAATGCTCTTTTTTGTTTCTAAAAGCACAATTTATTGAATCTAAAATAGCACACTGCGGATTCTAAAAAAATTCTAGAAATTATAGTAGATTGAATCTGGAATAGTACACCTAGTTTTCTAAAACATTTTTAGAAATTAGTTTGAATTCCGCGATCAATTTGTTCAGTTTTTATTTCATTTAACTATAATTTGACTTTCCTAATTTCTTTGTTCATATCTTATTTCAATACACTATATCTTAATATTTCAGAGCCAACATCTAGCATAACTAAAAAAACAGATTCTTCCATCTATTACGGAAAAATCTGTCATTGATTTAATGATTTACAAAAACTCCAACCACGGCTTGCGAATATTATCTTTGCTGGTTTCTCTATATTTTTTAGTTCTTATTTATGATGCTCTTTCAATAGTTCTTCAAACTCAGAGACAGTCATATTCAACTGTTGACTGGCAACTTCAGAAGGCAAAAGACCTTGACGGACTAGATTTAGTAGCATAGACAAACTTCCTTCAACTTTTCCACGCTCCAGTCCCTGTTCAATCCCTTCTGCCCTAGCTTGTTCCAAGGCATAGTCCTGCGCTAACAAGGCTTGTTCTTCTCGCATACGTAGTTGACTAAACATCTTCCTGTCCTCCTCGGACCAGCTCTTGTAGTCCAGCAGTTGGTCTGCCTGGCTGATGGCTCGCTCGGGTTCCTGAGTAAAGGGTTTATTCCCAAAAAACTCCAACCACGGTTTGCGAATGCTATCTTTGCTGGTTTCTCTGTATTTTAGGTCTTATTTATGATGGTCTTTCAATAGCTCCTCAAACTCAGCCACGGTCATGCCTAATTGATGGCTGGCAACTTCAGAAGTCAGGAGACCTTGACGTACTAGATTTACTAAACCTACTTTTAATCCCTGTTCAATGCCTTCTTCTCGTCCTTGTTCACGACCCTCTGCACGACCACGTTCAAGACCACGTTCTAAGCCTTTTTCTTCAGCTTGTTCCAAGGCATAGTCCTGTGCTAACAAGGCTTGTTCTTCACGCATACGTAGTTGACTAAACATTTTCCTGTCCTCCTCGGACCAGCTCTTGTAGTCCAGCAGTTGGTCTGCCTGGCTGATGGCTCGCTCGGGTTGCTGGGTAAAAGGTTTGTTCCCGAAAAACTCCAACCACGGCTTGCGAACCTCATCTTTGCTGGTTTCTCTGTATTTTTTTAATTCCAAGAATGCCATCTTGACCAAATGGTTTTCTTGTTCATTATTTGTGATAGTTAAGGCTTCACCTGTCGTGTCCTCTCGCATGCTAAAGCTATGAAAAGCCAAGTCATCTGAGAAGTAATTACTATCGACAATAGCAATAGCGTATACTGGGGCAATGTGTTTGTAACTCTGATGAGTATTGCCCTCTTGCTGGCGAATTTTTTCTAGGTTTTGATTGACCTGACTACATAGATAAGCCCACAAACGATTGATGAAAAAATTCTGATGATGAACTTGAATTTCAATGATAACTTGGGTTCCATTATCCAACTCCGCCAAGACATCTATACTGGTATAGAAATCCTGAGCCGAGTAAGGTAGGGAAGGCAAGACGTGAATGTTACTTCCCTCCAAAATCGTCACATTTTTTGCTGGTAAATCCAGCATATCGCGAATAAATTGACAAGTGATTTCTGGATTGCTAAAGATTTTCTTAGCAACCAAGTCATTGGTTGGGCTGATGCCCGGATGTCTTAAAATCATCCATTTCCTCCTTCTATTATACCATAGTTTGAAATCTAATTTTGTTAGATTCGATGGTTCTATCTATTTATTCGGAAAAACGCGTAACTTTTCAAAGTAACTTCCATCTCTCTCCCAAAACTGGAAATTAGTTTTAGAAGTTACCCAATGAAAATCAAAGAGCAAACTAGGAAGCTAGCCGCAAGCTGTACTTGAGTACGGTAAGGCGACGCTGACGTGGTTTGAAGAGATTTTCTAAGAGTATAAGATAGATGACTTCTCTGAAACTACTTTCAGAAACAGCTGTTCTATAAAATACTTTTGAAACTGAAATCTATTCTATGACAAAGTATTGAAAGCGCTTAACAAATGGTATATAATGAACTCATAAGAACAAAGAAAAGGAGGAAAGAGGATGCCACAGATTACTAAAGAAGCTTTGATTGCACAAATCAAAGATGGAATCATCGTTTCTTGTCAGGCCCTTCCTCACGAACCGCTTTATACAGAAGCGGGAGGAGTCATTCCATTGCTGGTCAAAGCGGCTGAGCAAGGTGGAGCAGTCGGTATCCGAGCAAACAGTGTTCGCGATATCAAGGAAATCAAGGAGGTTACCAACCTTCCAATCATTGGGATAATAAAACGAGATTATCCACCGCAAGAACCCTTCATCACTGCTACTATGAAAGAAGTTGATGAACTGGCAGAACTGGACATCGAGGTCATTGCTCTGGATTGTACCAAGCGTGAACGCTATGATGGTTTGGAGATTCAAGAGTTCATTCGTCAGGTTAAGGAAAAATATCCTAACCAGCTCTTGATGGCTGATACAAGTACTTTCGAGGAAGGATTGGCAGCCGTTGAAGCAGGAATTGACTTTGTCGGAACAACCTTATCAGGATACACATCTTACAGTCCTAAAGTGGATGGTCCCGATTTTGAATTGATCAAAAAACTCTGTGATGCTGGTGTAGATGTCATTGCAGAAGGAAAAATTCATACACCAGAACAAGCCAAACAAATCCTAGGATATGGAGTGCGAGGTATTGTTGTTGGTGGCGCTATTACTAGACCAAAAGAGATTACAGAACGCTTTGTTGCTGGTCTCAAATAAGATGTAAGGGGGAATTTTATGTTTAAAGTTTTACAAAAAGTTGGAAAAGCTTTTATGTTACCTATAGCTATACTTCCTGCAGCAGGTCTACTTTTGGGGATTGGTGGTGCACTTTCAAACCCAACCACGATAGCAACTTATCCAATACTAGACAATAGTTTTTTTCAATCAATATTCCAAGTAATGAGCTCTGCAGGAGAGGTTGTATTCAGTAATTTATCACTACTTCTCTGTGTGGGATTATGTATTGGCTTAGCGAAACGAGATAAAGGAACCGCTGCGCTAGCAGGAGTAACTGGTTACTTAGTTATGACTGCAACGATTAAAGCTCTGGTAAAACTTTTTATGGCAGAAGGATCTGCAATTGATACTGGAGTTATTGGAGCATTAGTTGTCGGAATAGTTGCCGTATATTTGCACAATCGATATAACAATATTCAATTACCTTCCGCTTTAGGATTCTTTGGGGGTTCACGCTTCGTTCCTATTGTTACATCGTTCTCTTCTATCTTAATTGGCTTTGTCTTCTTTGTTATTTGGCCACCTTTTCAACAACTTCTTGTTTCTACAGGTGGATATATTTCTCAGGCGGGTCCAATTGGAACTTTTCTATATGGATTTTTAATGAGACTTTCTGGAGCAGTAGGCTTACATCATATGATTTACCCTATGTTTTGGTATACTGAACTTGGTGGTGTTGAAACTGTTGCAGGACAAACAGTGGTTGGAGCTCAAAAAATATTTTTTGCTCAATTAGCCGACCCGACTCATTCTGGATTATTTACAGAAGGAACAAGGTTTTTTGCAGGTCGTTTCTCAACAATGATGTTCGGTTTACCGGCTGCCTGTTTAGCGATGTACCATAGTGTTCCTAAAAATCGTCGTAAAAAATACGCGGGTCTGTTTTTTGGAGTTGCTTTAACATCTTTTATTACCGGTATTACAGAACCAATTGAATTTATGTTTCTATTTGTCAGTCCGGTTCTATATGTTGTACACGCATTCCTTGATGGTGTCAGCTTCTTTATTGCAGACGTCTTAAATATTTCAATAGGAAACACATTCTCAGGAGGTGTAATCGATTTTACTTTATTTGGAATTTTGCAGGGGAACGCTAAAACGAATTGGGTTCTTCAGATTCCATTTGGACTTATTTGGAGTGTTCTGTATTATATTGTTTTTAGATGGTTCATTACTCAATTCAACGTTCTAACGCCAGGACGAGGAGAAGAAGTAGATTCTAAAGAAATTTCTGAATCCACAGATTCAACTTCAAATACTGCAGATCATTTAAAACAGGATAGCCTACAAATTATCAGAGCGTTGGGTGGATCAAATAATATAGAAGATGTAGATGCTTGTGTGACACGTTTACGTGTAGCTGTAAAAGAAGTTCATCAAGTTGATAAAGCACTTTTAAAACAAATTGGTGCAGTTGATGTCTTAGAAGTGAAGGGTGGTATTCAAGCAATATATGGAGCAAAAGCAATCTTATATAAAAATAGTATTAATGAAATTTTAGGTGTAGATGATTAATACTCAATGAAAATCAAAGAGCAAACTGGGAAGCTAGGCGCAGGCTATACTTGAGTACGCCAAGGCGAAGCTGGCATGGTTTGAAGAGATTTTCGAAGAGTATAAGTACTTACTGACTTAATAAAAAGCAGAGGAGAGTGGTGGATGTATCGGATGAAATGAAAACGCATACAAATACAATCTTACTCATTATCCAATATGGATACGCTTATTACATAGGAGAATACAGATGAAATTTAGAAAATTAGCTTGTACAGTACTTGCGGGTGCTGCGGTTCTTGGTCTTGCTGCTTGTGGCAATTCTGGCGGAAGTAAAGATGCTGCCAAATCAGGTGGTGACGGTGCCAAAACAGAAATCACTTGGTGGGCATTCCCAGTATTTACCCAAGAAAAAACTGGTGACGGTGTTGGAACTTATGAAAAATCAATCATCGAAGCGTTTGAAAAAGCAAACCCAGATATAAAAGTGAAATTGGAAACCATCGACTTCAAGTCAGGTCCTGAAAAAATCACAACAGCCATCGAAGCAGGAACAGCTCCAGACGTACTTTTTGACGCACCAGGACGTATCATCCAATATGGTAAAAATGGTAAATTGGCTGACTTGAATGACCTCTTCACAGATGACTTTGTTAAAGATGTCAACAATGAAAACATTGTAAAAGCAAGTAAGGCTGGAGACAAAGCCTACATGTATCCAATCAGTTCAGCACCATTCTACATGGCTATGAACAAGAAAATGTTGGAAGATGCTGGAGTTGCGAACCTTGTAAAAGAAGGTTGGACAACAGACGACTTTGAGAAAGTTTTGAAAGCGCTTAAAGACAAAGGCTACACACCAGGTTCATTGTTCAGTTCTGGTCAAGGGGGAGACCAAGGAACACGTGCCTTCATCGCTAACCTTTATGGCGGATCTGTAACTGATAAAGAAGTAACTAAATACACAACTGACGATCCTAAATTCGTTAAAGGTCTTGAAAAAGCAGCTAGCTGGATCAAAGACGGTTTGTTGAACAATGGTTCACAATTTGACGGTGGAGCAGATATCCAAAACTTTGCCAACGGTCAAACATCTTACACAATCCTTTGGGCGCCAGCTCAAAACGGTATCCAAGCGAAACTCTTGGAAGCAAGTAAAGTAGAAGTGGTAGAAGTACCATTCCCATCAGATTCAGG
>ERZ1674051.399-NODE-399-length-11063-cov-4.796875_pt1 | contig 11063 bp, 9 predicted proteins | sample MGYA00581125_ERZ1674051 | MGnify/ENA primary metagenome ERZ1674051 (study PRJEB41354, sample SAMEA4873326) | human saliva metagenome | biome: human-associated habitat [ENVO:00009003]; feature: mouth environment [ENVO:08000002]; material: saliva material... | reverse complement strand
GATTTGAAGAAGCAAAGAAAAAATAGAAGTAGGTACATGTATGAAGAAAATTCTTGTTGTAGATGATGAAAAGCCGATTTCGGATATTATAAAATTCAATATGGCCAAAGAAGGCTATGAAGTCTTGACTGCCTTCGATGGGAAAGAAGCACTGGCTGTTTTCGAAGCTGAGAACCCAGATATTTTGATTTTGGACCTCATGCTTCCTGAAATTGACGGCTTGGAAGTGGCGCGTACCATTCGGAAGACTAGTAATGTGCCGATTATTGTTCTTTCTGCCAAAGATACCGAATTTGATAAAGTTATCGGTCTTGAAATTGGGGCGGATGACTATGTGACCAAGCCATTCTCAAATCGTGAGCTTCAAGCTCGCGTAAAAGCTTTGTTGCGTCGGACAGAACTAACGGTAGAATCACAAACAGAGTCTACATCAGATTCAGAGATTGTGATTGGGGATTTGAAAATCATTCCGGATGCCTTCCTTGCTCAGAAAAAGGGCAAAGAGCTTGAGTTGACCCATCGCGAATTTGAGTTGCTCTATCACTTGGCAACCCATGTAGGCCAAGTCATGACTCGTGAGCATTTGCTGGAAACAGTCTGGGGCTACGATTATTTTGGTGATGTTCGAACAGTGGACGTAACGATTCGACGTTTGCGTGAAAAAATCGAAGATATTCCTGGCCGTCCAGAGTATATTTTAACGCGCCGTGGTGTCGGTTACTATATGAGAAACAATGATTAATTACATCAAAGAAGTCATAACCTCTTATAATTTTATCTTTGTCCTAATTACTCTTGGATTTATTATTGTTGTCGCCTTGTTGATCCTGGAAAATCGTCGGGATAACATGAAGCTACGCTTGTTGAATGATAAGATTAAGAGTTTGATTGCTGGAGAATATTCCGATATCATTGATTTACAAGGGGGTCCTGAATTAACAGAGATTTCCAACAGTATCAATGATTTGTCTGAAGTGATTCGTTTGACGCATGAAAATCTGGAACAAGAAACCAAGCGCTTGACCAGTATTCTTTCCTATATGACAGATGGGGTCTTAGCGACCAATCGTCGGGGGCAGATTATTTTGGTTAATGAAATGGCTGCCAAACAGCTTAATGTCGTGGTCGAAGAGGTCATGAACATCAGTATTCTAGATCTGCTTGGCATTAGTGAAGAGTATGAACTGCGTGACTTGATTACCAATGTTCCAGAATTGACTATCGATTCGCAGGATGAAAATGGGGAGTACATCTCTTTACGGGTTCGCTTCGCTTTGATCCGGAGAGAGTCTGGTTTTATTTCTGGTCTGGTTGCCGTCTTGCATGACACAACCGAACAGGACAAGGAAGAGCGGGAACGTCGTTTATTCGTATCCAACGTTAGTCATGAACTCCGAACACCACTGACCAGTGTTAAATCTTACTTGGAAGCCTTGGATGACGGAGCCATTACGGAGCCAGTTGCACCGGAATTTGTCAAAGTATCTTTGACAGAGACCAACCGGATGATGCGGATGGTGACGGATCTATTGAGTCTTTCACGGATCGATAATGAAACCAGTCAATTGGATGTTGAATTGACCAACTTTACAGCCTTCATCACCTTCATTTTGAACCGCTTTGATAAGATGAAGAACCAGGCTGGCGAGAAGAAATATGATATTGTTCGTGATTATCCTATTTCTCCTGTCTGGGTTGAAATTGATACAGACAAGATGACACAGGTCTTAGACAATATCTTAAATAATGCTATCAAATATTCCCCAGATGGTGGGGAAATTCGTGTGGGGATGAAAACAACAGATGCCCAGTTGATTATTTCGATTTCGGATGAGGGCTTAGGGATTCCTAAAAAGGACCTGCCACGAATTTTTGATCGCTTTTATCGCGTGGATAAGGCACGTAGTCGCGCCCAAGGTGGGACTGGTTTAGGACTGGCTATTGCCAAGGAAATTATCAAGCAACACAAAGGATTTATCTGGGCCAAGAGTGAATATGGAAAAGGTTCTACTTTCACGATTGTCCTACCATATGATAAAGATGCTATCCTGGATGATGGATGGGATAATGAGGATGAATAAGAAAACTAATGGATGAAAAAGGGTTTAAGTATAGTATTTTAGCTTCAGGATCGAGTGGTAATTCTTTTTACTTAGAGACTCCTAAGAAGAAAATTCTAGTAGATGCAGGCTTGTCCGGAAAGAAAATTACAGGTTTGCTTGCAGAGATTGACCGCAAACCCGAAGATCTTGATGCTATTTTAATCACACATGAACATTCGGATCACATTCATGGCGTTGGTGTGTTAGCTCGTAAATACGGGATGGACCTATACGCCAATGAAGCTACCTGGAAGGCCATGGAGGGAAGCAAATACCTTGGGAAGGTCGATGACTCCCAGAAACATTTATTTGAAATGGGCAAGACCTTAACCTTCGGGGATTTGGATGTGGAAAGTTTTGGTGTTAGCCATGATGCTGCGGCTCCCCAGTTCTACCGGTTCATGAAAGATGGGAAGAGTTTTGTCATGCTGACGGATACAGGTTATGTCAGTGATCGAATGGCAGGGATTGTTGAAAATGCAGATGGCTATTTGATCGAGTCCAACCACGATGTGGAAATCCTACGAGCTGGCTCTTATGCTTGGCGATTAAAGCAGCGGATCTTATCTGATTTGGGCCACCTCTCTAATGAAGATGGCGCAGATGCCATGATTCGGACCCTAGGCAATAAGACCAAAAAGATTTATCTGGGCCACTTATCGAAGGAAAACAATATCAAGGAATTGGCCCATATGACCATGGTTAATCAACTGGCTCGAGCAGATCTAGCAGTGGGGCATGATTTTGACGTCTTGGATACATCTCCAGATACAGCGACTCCATTAGTAGATATCTAAATGATTAAAAGAGGAGATGAGCTCATCTCCTCTTTAGGTCAGTAGTGTAGGCTTAAAATGAGTAGAAGGATAGGAGCAGTTAGTTTGAAATACGTGTATATAACAGTAGGGTTTATTTCCTTAGGATTAGGGATTATTGGGATTCCATTACCTATTTTACCAACGACCCCGTTTCTTTTATTAGCTATGGCTTGTTTTGCCAAGAGTTCTCAACGCTTTGAAAAATGGTTGCATGGGACTAAGTTGTACCAAACTTATGTAGCGGACTATCGGGAAACAAAGTCGATCTCAAAAAAGCGGAAAAAAAGAATTATTCTACAAATTTATCTTTTGATGGGGATTTCCATTTACCTAGCACCACTCTGGTTTGTGAAATTAGGTCTATTGGGACTAACTATTTTTATCAGTTATTATTTGTTCAAAGTGATTCCGGATAAGGAAGAATGATATAAGGACAGAATAGGTCCTAAATCCTATCGTGAAAACAAGGGAAAGGAGTGCGAGACGCACTCTTTTTTGGTATAATAGAGGGGTGTATCTTTTGGACGGAATAGGTTACAGGATTCAATCCAGATGCATAAATGAAGAAAGAAAGTAGTAACGTGATGCAAGCCTTATATAACCTTCTTGTTGAGAAATTTCGGCTGACTTTTGACGATACAGAATTGTTGGAAACAGCTTTTACACATACCTCATATGCGAATGAGCATCGCCTCTTAAAAATTTCACATAATGAACGTTTGGAATTTTTAGGAGACGCTGTTCTCCAGTTAGTGATTTCCGAATATTTATTTGCCCTCTATCCTAGTAAGCCAGAGGGTGATTTGTCAAAAATGCGTTCCATGATTGTTCGTGAGGAAAGCCTAGCAGGTTTCTCTCGTGATTGTGGTTTCGATCAATTTATCAAACTTGGCAAGGGAGAGGAAAAATCTGGTGGACGTAACCGAGATACCATCTTAGGAGATTTGTTTGAAGCTTTTTTAGGCGCCTTACTCTTGGATAAGGGAGTAGAGATGGTGCGGAACTTCATTCAGCAAGTCATGATTCCTAAAGTCGAGGCAGGTCAATTTGAGCAAGTGATTGACTATAAGACGCGCTTGCAAGAAATCCTTCAAATCCATGGGGATGTGCTGATTACCTATGAAGTGACGAGTGAGTCAGGACCGGCTCATGCCAAAGAATTTGAAGTGCAAGTGTCTGTCAATGGGAAAATCATCGGTCAAGGACGTGGCCGGTCTAAAAAGGCTGCAGAGCAAGAAGCAGCAAAAAAAGCAGTGGAGAATAAGGTGGATCCCTCATGTATTTAAAGGAAATTGAGATTCAAGGATTTAAGTCTTTCGCAGATAAGACCCGGGTCATCTTTGACCAAGGGGTAACCGCAGTGGTTGGCCCTAATGGATCTGGAAAATCGAACATTACGGAAAGTCTGCGCTGGGCCTTAGGGGAATCGAGTGTCAAGAGCCTACGTGGTGGCAAGATGCCGGACGTGATTTTTGCAGGGACTGAAACTCGGAAACCCTTAAACTACGCCTGCGTAACGGTAGTACTGGATAACCGGGATGGCTTTATCAAACAGGCTGCTAAAGAAATCCGAGTGGAGCGTCATATTTATCGCTCGGGTGATAGTGAATACAAGATTGATGGTAAGAAAGTCCGTTTGAGAGATGTCCATGATCTCTTTATGGATACTGGACTGGGGAGAGATTCTTTCTCTATTATTTCCCAAGGGAAGGTTGAAGAAATCTTTAACTCCAAACCAGAAGAGAGACGGGCTATTTTTGAGGAAGCCGCGGGGGTTCTTAAATTTAAGACGCGTCGCAAGGAAACAGAATCTAAGTTGATTCAGACCCAGGATAATTTGGACCGTCTGGAAGACATTATTTTTGAGTTAGAGGGGCAAATCAAACCTCTTGAAAAGCAAGCCCTTGTGGCCAAACGTTTCTTAGAATTGGATCAACAACGCCAAGTTCTTTATTTGGATGTTTTGATTGCTCAAATTGAAGTCAATAAAAAAGACTATGATCAAGCCGTCCAAGAAGAAGCCTCCATCCAAGAGCAATTAAAGGCTTATTACCAGAAAAGAGAAGAGTATGAGGCGGAAAGTCTCCGATTGAAACAGAGTCGCCAGACCCTTCAACACCAATTGTCAGATGATCAAGCTAGCCTCTTGGAATTGACTCGTCTCTTAAGCGATTTGGAGAAACAAATCGAATTGGCACGCTTGGAGTCGCAACAGGTCGCTCGAAGTCGTCAGGAAAATCAAGAGCGGGTCAATAGTCTGGAAGAGCGTCTACAAGTTCTTCGGACCCAGTTGGAAGAAAAACAAGCTAATACAAAGAGTCTTCAAGAAGAACTACAAAAGAGCCAAGTGGCTCTGGAAGGTTTGGAGAAAGAGTTGGCCAGCTTCTCAGAAGATCCAGATCAGGTGATCGATTATTTACGTGAAAAATACGTGGCCTTGATGCAGGATGAAGCGGAGCGATCAAACGAATTAACAACCATTGAAAATCAATTGGAAGCCTCAGCTCAATTGTCACAAAGTAAAAAGGAAGATTACCAAAATCAAATCCAAATGGTGACAGAATTGCAGGAAAAAGAGCAGGTTGCTCAAGAAGCTTATCAAGGAGCTCAAGAGCATCTGAAACTCTTGCTTGAGACCTATCAGTCAGAGGCAAAACGTTTTGAGGAAGCTCGCCGGGCTTATCAAGAAGCGCAAGCCAAGATGTTTGATTTACTGGATCAAAGCAAGGAAAAACAGGCTCGCATTAACAGTTTAGAGGCGATTCAAAAAAATCATAGTAATTTTTATGCGGGTGTGAAGAGTGTCTTGCAAGAAGCGACTCGCTTAGGCGGGATTGTGGGAGCTGTCAGTGAAAAACTTTCCTTCTCACCAGAGTATCAGACTGCCTTAGAAATTGCTCTAGGAGCCAGCAGTCAGCATATTATCGTAGAAGACGAAGGAGCAGCAACACGGGCAATCGAACATCTGAAGAAGAATCGCTCGGGTCGGGCAACTTTCCTTCCTTTGACAACCATTAAACCACGCTGCCTTGCAGGAAAGAATCAAGAACTGATTGAATCCTGTCCAGGGTTCCTAGGGATGGCTAGCAGTTTGGTGGACTATGATTCTTCCCTCGAGTCGATTTTCCAAAACCTTTTGGGGGTCACAGCTATTTTTGATACGATTGAGCACGCCAAGACGGCTGCTCGCAAGGTTGCCTACCAAGTTCGTATCGTGACGCTGGACGGTACCGAACTGCGCACGGGTGGTTCCTATGCAGGGGGAGCGAATCGAAGCAATAATTCGATTTTCATCAAGCCAGAACTGGATCGCTTGCACCAAGAATTGGCCTCTCTTCAGAAGAACTTGCGAGAAGTAGAAGGGCAGGTTCAAGAGCAACAGGACCAAGTGACCCAATCACAAGAAACACTAGAATCTTTGAAAAGCCAAGGAGAAGGGGCGCGACTAGAAGAGCAACGACTTCAATTGGCTTTTGAGCAGGCTCACCAGCAACTCTTGGATGCCCAAGAACTGTTAGAACTTATCCGTACAGAGCTGGATGAAGGTAGCGACCAAGAGCTCCTCCAAAAACGGGCTCACTTGCAAGCGCGACTGAAAGAAATTGAGGCGGAAAAAGAGCAAGTCACTGCTGAGATTGAAGAAGTCAAGCTCAATAAAGATGTCGTTGTTGAGAAAATTGAAAATTTACGAGCAGCCATTGCCAAGCTCCAATTACAGAAAACAGAGTTGAAGAGTCGATTGACCTATGACCAGACAGATGCCGAACGCATGCAGCAAGAGTTGGCTTCTACTGAACGGGAAATCCAAGCTCTCCAATATGCGATTGAGCAGGGAGAAGATCGACATGAGCAAATCGATGTTTCTGTCCTTGAAAAACAACTGCAAGCAACCCTTCAAGAGAAAACCGCTCTGGAGCAAGCTGTGATTCGTAAGCAATTTGAATTAGAGGATTTGGAAGGCCAGTCTGAAGATGTAGCGGGTCATATGGAACAAGCCCGTCGTCAAAATGAGGAGTGGATTCGCCTACAGGCCAAAGCAGAATCCAATCGTGATCGCTTGGCAGATAAGCTAAATAAACTGATGTTAGCTCTGACTGATGAATTCAAGATGAGTTTTGAAGAGGCATCTAATCAGGCCAACGAACTAGAAAATCTAGCCCAGTCTGAGCAAGTCTTAAAAGACTTGGAGAAAGCGATTAAAGCCTTAGGACCTGTCAATATTGATGCTATCGAACAATACGATGAGGTCAAGACTCGGTTTGATTTCCTTTCCGGTCAACGAGAAGATGTCTTGGCAGCGAAGAATCTTCTTCTTGAAACTATTAATGACATGAATGATGAGGTGAAAGAACGCTTTAAGTCTACGTTTGAAGCGATTCGTGAATCCTTCCGAATAACCTTTAAACAGATGTTTGGGGGAGGATCAGCAGATCTCATCTTGACGGATGGGGATCTCTTGTCAGCTGGGGTCGAGATTTCTGTTCAACCGCCAGGTAAGAAAATTCAATCCTTGAATTTGATGAGTGGTGGAGAGAAAGCTTTGTCAGCATTGGCGCTGCTCTTCTCAATCATTCGTGTCAAGACTATTCCATTTGTCATCTTGGATGAGGTAGAAGCGGCTCTAGACGAGGCCAATGTTAAACGTTTTGGGGATTACCTCAATCGTTTTGATAAGGAAAGTCAGTTTATTGTGGTGACCCACCGTAAGGGAACCATGGCTGCAGCAGATTCCATCTATGGAGTAACCATGCAAGAATCTGGAGTCTCTAAGATTGTATCTGTGAAGCTGAAAGATATAGAAGGAATGGATAATGGAAATTAAATTAGTCGCAACAGACATGGATGGGACCTTTTTGGATGAAAATCATCAATTTGATCAAGCTTTATTCCTAAAGGTATTAAAGAAGTTTCAAGAAAAAGGGATCTACTTTGCGGCAGCAAGTGGTCGGGCTCTCCTCTCTTTGAAGACAATCTTTAAAGAGGTTCAGGATCAGATTATTTTTATAGCTGAAAACGGCAGTGTTGTTGAGTTTCATGGTGAAGATGTCTATGAAGCGACCATGAGTCCTGAATTTTACCAAGCTCTGTTTGCCAAGTTACAAGAAAGTCCTTATTTCGATAAAAATAAGTGCTTGTTAACGGGAAAACTCGGGAGCTATGTTTTAAAGACCGTTGATCCAGACTATCTAGCTGCTTCGCAAAACTACAATGAAAATATTCAAATGGTGTCAGATTTTTCAGAAATTGATGATCTTGTCTTTAAGATGACCACCAATTTTGACCAAGAAGTATTAGCGGAAGGGGAAGCCTGGGTTACCCAAAATGTTGAGGGTGTTAAGGCTATGACCACTGGTTATGAGTGCATTGATATTGTCTTGGATTATGTGGACAAGGGAGTCGCCATCCAAGCACTAATGGATCAGCTAGGCATTAGTCGAGATCAAGTCCTAGCTTTTGGGGATAACCTCAATGATCTTCATATGATGCAGGTTGTTGGCCATCCAATTGCGCCAGAAAATGCCCGTCCAGAGATTTTGGAATTGGCTGAAAAAGTATTAGCTCACCATTCGACAGGATCTGTCCTTCGCTTCATGGAGGAAGAATTATGAGTCAGATTAAGGTTATCGCACTAGACTTGGACGGTACTCTCTTAAACTCAGAGAAGAAAATCTCCCCTCGGAACTTAGCTGCCATTCGTGCAGCTCAAGAAAAAGGGGTCAAGGTAGTTTTGACGACGGGTCGTCCCCTCAAGGCTATGGATTTTCTGCTTCAAGAGATTGGGACTGCCGGCTTGTCAGATGAATACACCATTACGTTTAATGGAGGCTTGGTACAAAAGAATACAGGGGAGATCATTGCGAAGACAGTTTTCTCTCGTGATGATGTCGTCCGCATTTATGAGGAGACAGAGGCCCTTGGTTTGCCCCTAGATGCCATCAGCGAAGGGGTTGTTTATACACTTGTATCTGATCAAGAATCTCTTTACCCTCTCTATAATCCTTACTTGAACTTTATTCCCGTTTCTATTGAAGATTTGTCCAGTCAGATTTCCTACAATAAGTGTGTAACAGCCTTTCAACAGGACTATTTGGATGGCGCTATTCCAAAGATTTCTCCTGAATTAAGGGAGCGTTTTGAGATTTTTAAATCCAGAGACATGCTCTTGGAATGGTGCCCCAAAGGAGTGCAAAAGGATCGAGGCTTGGAAGCTTTGGTGGAGTATTTAGGAATCGATGCTAGCCAAGTCATGGCCTGTGGAGATGAAGCCAACGATGCCAGCATGTTAAAATGGGCAGGACTAGGAATCGCCATGGCCAATGCGGTGGATGAGGTGAAGAAGATTGCTACTCTAGTCTCGGACTACACCAATGATGAAGATGCAGTCGGAAGAGCGATTGAAGAATATGTATTGAAGGAGGGTCAATAATGGGATTATTTGACCGACTATTTGGAAGAAAAGAAGAAACAAAACCAAAAGCCCAAGAACTTACAGAAGAGATTGGGGGAAGCGAGAAAGAAGCAAGTTCGCCAGCTGAGCCGGTATCACAAAAGGCTTCACAAAGTGATGAAGCTAAGATCTCGGCAATGGAAGCCTACTATTCTGAATTAAAAGAGCGAATGGCTACCGAATCAGCGCGATCATCGCAAGAGTCGACAGCATCTATTGAAGAAGAAATTCCTTCAGAAGTGCCTGTAAATCAGGAAACAGCTATCGAGGAAGAGTACCCTTCTCAAGTGAAGCAGGATACCTCTCCTGAGGAAGTAACCGAACTTGCCCCTGTTCCTGAAGAACAGACTATAGAAGTAGAAACGTTACAAGAAGAGAGTCTTGATGAAGAGCACTTGAATTCTTCATCAAATCTAGCTCAAGATGCCCTTGTAGAGGAAGTTCTTGCAAAGAATGAAACAGAGGATGAGACTTCAAATCTTTCCAAAGAACCCGAGGAAGTAATTGAAGAAGCAACTACTGAAAGTTCAGTAGAAGAAACAGGAGAGTTTGAAGAAGACACTCCACTAGAAGAAACAACTAGCGAACCTGAAGATACAGAAGAGCTTGAAGCAGAATTGTCAGTAGAGGAACCTACTAGCGAACCTGAAATTTCAGAAGAAGTTGAAGAAGAGCCTGAAGTAGAAGAAACGACAAGTGAGCCAGAGATTGCTGAACCAACAGAAACGGTTCAAGAAAAATACAATCGAAGCTTGAAGAAAACTCGGACTGGCTTTGGTGCTGCCCTTAATGCATTTTTTGCTAACTTCCGTTCTGTCGATGAAGAATTCTTTGAAGACTTAGAAGAACTCTTGATTATGAGTGACGTCGGAGTCCAAGTCGCTTCGAATCTGACGGAAGAGCTCCGCTATGAAGCACGCTTGGAAAATGCCAAGAAGCCGGATGCCTTGCGTCGCGTGATCATTGAAAAATTGGTGGATCTCTATGAAAAAGATGGCCAATACAATGAGCAAATCAACTTTAAGGACGGCTTGACCGTCATGCTCTTCGTCGGAGTGAATGGCGTTGGGAAAACCACTTCTATCGGAAAACTAGCTCATAAGTACAAGAAGGAAGGGAAAAAAGTGATGCTAGTCGCAGCAGATACCTTCCGGGCAGGAGCTGTTGCTCAATTGGCTGAATGGGGACGCCGTGTGGATGTGCCCGTTGTCACAGGTCCTGAAAAATCAGATCCTGCAAGTGTGGTCTTTGATGGGATGGAACGAGCAGTGGCAGAGCAAGTCGACGTTTTGATGATTGATACGGCTGGTCGCCTTCAGAATAAAGACAATCTGATGGCTGAATTAGAAAAAATCGGTCGCATTATCAAGCGCGTGGATCCTACAGCCCCTCATGAAACCTTCTTGGCCTTGGATGCGTCTACAGGACAAAATGCCCTGGTCCAAGCCAAGGAATTCTCTAAGATCACGCCGATTACTGGAATCGTCCTTACTAAGATTGATGGAACAGCTCGAGGAGGAGTGGTTCTTGCCATTCGAGAAGAATTGGATATTCCAGTGAAATTAATCGGTTTTGGTGAAAAAATCGATGACATCGGTGAATTCAATTCTGAAAACTTTATGCGCGGCTTGTTAGAAGGCTTGATATAAAAGAAAATCCTGCAAGAATTCTTGCAGGATTGTTTTTGATTATTCT
>ERZ1674051.394-NODE-394-length-11268-cov-19.675555_pt1 | contig 11268 bp, 1 predicted proteins | sample MGYA00581125_ERZ1674051 | MGnify/ENA primary metagenome ERZ1674051 (study PRJEB41354, sample SAMEA4873326) | human saliva metagenome | biome: human-associated habitat [ENVO:00009003]; feature: mouth environment [ENVO:08000002]; material: saliva material... | reverse complement strand
TTGAGGCTGACTCTGAAGTTTGCTTAGAGGCAGATTCACTTACTGAGTTGCTTGTCGAAGCTGATTCTGAAGCTTGCTTAGAGGCAGATTCACTTGCTGAGTTGCTTGTTGAGGCTGACTCTGATGTTTGCTTAGACGCTGACTCGCTTACTGAATTGCTTGTTGAAGCCGACTCTGAAGTTTGCTTAGAGGCAGATTCGCTCACTGAGTTGCTTGTTGAAGCTGACTCTGATGTCTGCTTAGAGGCTGACTCGCTTACTGAGTTGCTTGTTGAGGCTGACTCTGATGTCTGTTTAGAAGCTGACTCGCTTACTGAGTTGCTTGTTGAAGCCGATTCTGATGCTTGCTTAGATGCAGATTCACTTGCTGAGTTGCTTGTTGAAGCTGACTCTGATGTCTGTTTAGAAGCTGACTCGCTTACTGAGTTGCTTGTTGAAGCTGATTCTGATGCTTGCTTAGAGGCAGATTCACTTACTGAATTGCTTGTTGAAGCTGATTCTGATGCTTGCTTAGAGGCAGATTCGCTTACTGAGTTGCTTGTTGAGGCTGACTCTGATGTTTGCTTAGAGGCAGATTCACTTACTGAGTTGCTTGCTGAAGCTGATTGTGATTCTACTTCTGAAGCACGTTTTGAGGCTGACTCACTTGCTGAGTTGCTTGCTGAAGCTGATTCTGAAGCTTGCTTAGATGCTGACTCGCTCACTGAGTTGCTTGTTGAGGCTGACTCTGATGTTTGCTTAGAGGCTGACTCACTTACTGAGTTGCTTGTTGAAGCCGACTCTGATGTTTGCTTAGAGGCAGATTCACTTACTGAGTTGCTTGCTGAAGCTGATTGTGATTCTACTTCTGAAGCACGTTTTGAAGCTGACTCACTTGCTGAGTTACTTGCTGAAGCTGATTCTGAAGTAAACTTAGAGGCTGACTCGCTCACTGAGTTGCTTGTTGAGGCTGACTCTGAAGTTTGCTTAGAGGCAGATTCACTTACTGAGTTGCTTGTCGAAGCTGACTCTGAAGCTTGCTTAGACGCTGACTCGCTTACTGAGTTGCTTGTTGAAGCTGACTCTGATGTCTGTTTAGAAGCTGACTCGCTTACTGAGTTGCTTGTTGAAGCTGATTCTGAAGCTTGCTTAGATGCTGACTCGCTTACTGAGTTGCTTGTTGAAGCTGACTCTGATGCTTGCTTAGATGCTGATTCTGAAGTCTGCTTAGAAACTGACTCACTTGCTGAGTTGCTTGCTGAAGCTGATTGTGAAGTAAACTTAGAAGCTGACTCACTTACTGAGTTACTTGTTGAAGCTGACTCTGAAACTTTGGTTGAAGCTGACGCACTTGCTGAGGTACTTGCTGAAGCTGATTGTGAGTATACAGCTGAAGCTGATTGGCTAACTGAAGCACTTGCAGACACTGATTTGTACTCAACGTCTGATACAGTTGGTTTCACTGTATTTTGCGTACCATCTTTATAAGTAATGGTTACAGTACCATCTGGGGCAATCGTATAACCAGCATCTCCTGCTTTAACACGATTTGCAACTTCAGGGTTCGCCGCTTTCACCGCAGCAATGACAAGTTTCTTATCATCTTCTGTCAAGGCAGTCGCATTGCTTACTTGAACAGTCGAAGGTGTCACTCCAGGGTATTTATCTTTCAATTGACCTTGGGCAACCAAAAATACTGGTGTTTCAGTCTCATTTTCGCTCCAATCCTTCGAACGGAAAGTACGAGACCAAACGTTGCTAGAAGACCATCTTTCATTTTCATTAAACTTACCAGTAATTTCACGCGTCGCTGGATTATCTTCTGTTGCTACAGTTGGAGTTGCTGTGATATTGTTAGCAGCCCCACCCGAAGTCTTGTTCGATGACAAGAAGTTTGATTGACCAGTTTTACCATCAAAAAGTTCAAGATTTCGGATCTTACCACTATTATCTGTAGAAGTTACTACTACGCGGTATTCATCACCTGCATAGATTTCATAACCTTCTGGTCGACCTTCACGGACAACTTTCTTAGGTGCGTCTTCCCACTCACCCGCTGCATTTTTAATTTGAACTTTGTATTCAACATTAGGCGCTTCTTCTTCTTTCGTGATTCTACCACGACCTGTTTCTGAAGTCAGTCTATCAGTTGTGTTAGTTCCTGCTGGAACAGATTGAACCGCAGTTACTTGGGCATCTTTAGGAAGCAAACCATTATTGCTTGCGTAAGCACGTTCTAAATCTTCAGGAGTGAATGTTACACTTGTCTCACCTTGTGGAACGTCCTTAGTAAAGGTTTGAGTACCTACTGTCAAGGTTACTGTTGCACCTGGATGAACTTCACTTACTGTAATATTTTCATTTGGAAGTCCACCACGACGAGTTAAATCATCTACGACTGGTGTCTTCAAGGAAACAGCGAGATCCGTAATCGGAATTGTACGGCTTGTTGTATCCTTATAAGTGATTGTCGCTAAACCATTTTCAAACGCAATATCCTGAATACGGTTTGTTTCCACTGCGCCGTGCGCAGTTTCAATTGCTGTTCTAAGCGTCGTTTTCTCTGTATCACTAAGGTGTTCTGTATCTGAAACTTTAAGCAAACGTTCTGGATTTAGGTTAGCATTCTTTTCACTCAAACGTCCTTGTTTAATACGGAATGTTGCACCTTCTCCTGAACGGTTACCCGCTTTATCTTCTGCTGTAACTGAACGAGTTACTGCGTTTCCGTCCGCATACGCGAGATCCGCATTAATAGTTCCTTCGTTTGTTACAGTCGCTGGAGTGTCTTCTGTTGCAGTTGTAGCTCCAGTAATCTTATTAGCTGATGTTGTTCCAAAGGAATCATGGAAGAGATTTGAAGTTTCTGAAGCAGAAGTCTTTCCTTGACGGACAGCGCTTGAGACAACCTTACCACTGTTATCTGTAAATTTAGTTTCAAACTGAAGTTTATCCCCTGCATAGAAGATATAAGTTGGCAAGCCTTGGTCAGTTGTTGTTGGAGTATCTTTCCATGTTCCACTAGCTTCGTCGTATACCTTAACAGTGTTACTCTTAACACGAGGTGGCGTTGTTTCAGGAGTGATACGTGCAGTTGCATCATCTGATACCAATGGTTCCAAAGCGTTTCCATTTGCTGGATTTGGCTTATTCACCGTCTGGTTAACTGTTACATCTCCATCCCTCGGAAGAAGGCCGTCATTAGCTGCATATACTTTGGCTAGGTCTTCTTTAGTGAAGGTAACTGTTCCATCTTGGCCAGCTTGTTTCGGAGCTAGTTCTACTCCAGCGACCGTCATTTTGACTGTTGCGCCAGGAAGAGCATTCTCAACCGTGATAGCTTGGTCTGATAGACCACCTTTTTCTGTCACTGTATCTGCCTTCACAGTCGGAGCCAGTGGTCTAACTTTAACAAGGACCGTTCTTTCGTCTGACGCTGCTCTCCAACCAGATTCTTGAGGCAAGGTAATATTGACACGGTGAGTACTAATTTTTGGCTCAGAAACGGTCGTGGCATCTGGTCGTTCACCGTTTCTCCACGCATAGGTCGTACCTTCTGGGGCTGCATTTGATGTTGCTGTTGGTTTCAAGGCCTCACCTGGCGAATTGATAACCGTATTTAACGGTGTCAAGTCACCAACCGTTGTCACCAAAGTTTCTTTCGGTTCAAAATCATAAACCGTATAGTTTATGTTTGTTGTAGTCGTTAGAGCTGGATTTGATGTTGATGCTGTACCAAAACGGCCATTTGCAAATTGAGCTGTAACCGTATAGTCTGTTCTGTGAGGAGTTTGGCTGTTCCAAACCGCACTGAAGTTTTGGCTGTTGCCAACTACTTTCTCTTCGCCATCGTTATTCAAACGGTAGCGATAAGTCCAGTTCACAGTTCCTTGAGATTGACGTCTGAGGTCATCCACATTGGTGTAATCCGTAATCAGACCACCAACAACATTTTTATTTACAAAGGCGTTAAAGACACCTGTCTTACCATTTACTGTCTTAGCTTCTAGTTTTGGATAAACTTGGTAATTGTAATCAACGTCCTCTTTAGAACCATCTGCATAAACTACCTCGATCTTAGCAGCTTTATTACCAGCAGTCGAAACATCTGGTGTTGATCCCTGTTTCCATCTTACGGTAGCTGTTTGAGGATAGTTACCTGTAAGGAAATCTCTAGGATCTTGATTTGCTAAGTCTGTCTCACCTTGAACAGCATAGAATTTACCAGCATTTGTTGCAGTATCGATGTTTTTCGCAGTCGGTGCATATTTATCTGCCTGACTTTGAACACGGATATTAATATTCTTTGTAGCCGGATTATTTTTCTTATCTAATGCTGTAATAGTAGTAGTAGTAGTACCAGGAGTTGTTGGTGTTCCTACAATCTTACCATTTTCATAGCGCAATCCTGCTGGAAGTCGATTGAGGGTAACTCCTCCCTCTTTTACCCCTACTCCTGCATCCGTTACGGTGATTGGGATATCTGTTTCAGAGATTGGCTCTCCTGCAGTAATGACCGCATCGTTCGCTGTGATTACTGGTGGTGTATTATCTACGGTTACTGCACGAATAGTATCTGTATTACTATCAACTCCATCAGAAGTTCGAACCTTAGAAATGATATCTGTGTTATCCTTAACTGCACGGTCTGGCAAGGTGATGACACCCGTATCCGGATTTACAGTTACCCCTGCAGGTGCATTTGGAATAGACCATTTACCATTGCCACCTTTTTGAGCAGTAATCGTTCTTGGTGCTGTTTGATCTTCAGGTGTATAGGTAACAGAAAATTGGTTTACGTTCGCCTCTTGTTTCGGAGTTACTGTAACGTCTCCGTTTGAGCTATTAACCGTACCATTTGGTGTACTTGGTTGTACTTTTACAACGACAACTTGTTCTTTATCAACTGCAAATGTTGTACGTGTTTCACTATTAACATTTTTTTCATTTGCTGGGAACTCAGCCTTGGCAATACGAGTGTATTTACCAGGCTGTGTAAACGTTTCTCCTTGTGCAGAAGTTCTATTATTATTATTCTCAGTCCAGACAAAGTTCATACCACTTGGGAAGAAACTATCATCACGAACCTGTCCATTAGCATCTGTCGTTGCTAGGTACTGGTGAGCATCTCCTAGTGATTGATTCAAGGCACGCGACATCTCATTGTTGTCAGGAAGGTTCTTCTTGACTACATCAACCACACGATACTTCATGTAGTAGGTAGCATCGTTACTTCCATCAGACGCATGAATCTTAGCTGTATGCACACCAAGTGTCTGATTGTCAGAGACAGTACCTGAAAATTGACGATTTGCGTATTTATTTGACTCTGTCTTACCTGTTTGTGATGTAAAGTTAGTTGCTGTCACACCTGAAGGAAGATTCTCTATACGAAGACTTGTTACCTTACCAGAGTTATCCCAGGCTTTCAACATTGGGTTGAAGTTTGCACCGCGGTAGACAGTAAAGAGTGGTTCTGCTGGTTCTATTGTTGGTAAATCACGGCCTTGAAGCTGAACTTTCGGCGCCACATTATCACGCACGTTAAAGTTAACCGGCACTTCATCTGTTGAACCATCTGGGTAAGTAACAACAACTGTACGTCTCAACGTTCCATCTGTTACGGTTGTTGATTCACCTTGTTTCCAAGCGTAAGTTGTTGTCGTTCCAGCTGTAGTACCTTTGGTTGGTAAAGTATTTTTGTTTGAAATATAAGTTTCAGGACTTGCGAAACTTGTTACTGTCCCATTGGCAGGTAGGTCAATTGTTGGAGTAGTCGCTGTCGGATTATACTTATCAGACTGCTTACGAACTTCAATCTGGATGTTTGCATTATTTGTAGTTGCGTTGTTTCCATCGTTATTTGTTAAGTTCGATTGATCATATCCACTAATATAACGATTCCACATATTTTTTGTTACATCGTTATCATTAATTGCCTGATTCTTGCTGACTTGACCTGCAATATTTACCTTATATGGACTAGAAGCTGTTGCATTATTTGCTTGTCCTAGCTTATTGGTTTTATTTGTAAAGGCAATATTGGTTCCTGTTCCAGTAATATTTGCGCCATCTGCTGCAAAAGCAGAGTCAGGGACAGCTGCATTCGCATTCGGATTTACCTTAATCTTATTCAACTTACCGCTGTTATCCGTCAAGTTGACATCGACATCAAAGGCTTCTTCACGGTAAACGATAATCTTACGACCCTCTACCGTTGCACCTTTATTGACTGTGATGTCTGTGATAGTTGGTGCAGTGTTGTCGATATTACGGGCGATGATCTGGTTACTCTTATCAGACTCTACGTAGGTCTTAGCGATGTTGTCTTTCTTATCTACATACTGCGCTTGGTTTTCAACTTTAGTGACTGCTCGGAATTGGTCCTGTGTTTGCAAAGCAACATTTGAGAATGTGGCTACCCCGTTCTGGTCTGCTGTAGCAGTTGCGAATTGTGTACCGTTTTTCTCAAGAACAACCGTCTTACCAGGTGCTGCGTTTTCAACACGAATATCCTGACGGTTCACTCCATCTACTAAGTTGGTTGTAATAGTTGGTGTTTTTGGTTTAACAACAAAGCGAATCGGAGTATCTGTTGTTGTATTATCATCCAAGAAAGTACGATGAATATTGTAATCAAAGACCCCTGGTGTACGACCAACTTGTTTTGCATCTACTGTAGCACCAGTTGTTTTGTCTTTGAATTCCAATCTGATACGGTCACGACCATTGTTATCACGTGGCCCTTTAGCATTTCCATAAGAACCTGTTCCTACGATGGCAGTGTATTGGTTAGGGTCAGCATAACCCTTGCTAGAGTCACCGTTTTCTCCCCAAGCTTTAAAACCAGCTGCAGCAAAGCTATTGTAGCTATATGGCGCTTCTACTTGTTTAACAAACTGGGTTTCACCACCAATGATTTCAATTGGGTAGGCTTGTGCATTTGACAAACCAAGTGGGTTGGTATGAACCTCAGCTACAGAGAATGTCGTATCTCGTGAACCAGAACCGAAGAGCAACTTCATGTTCTTCAAGTCACCATTGCTTGTTCCTGACTTGACAGCTGTGGTAAAGCGAGTGACATGGACGCTGTTCTGACTTCCCCCGATAGTGGCTGTTTGCCAGATCGTTCTTTCTTCATTTTTATGAACGATAGCTGCATCAATTTTTTGCCAAATCGGTTTCTTCCATTGGTCATTGTTATCTGACAAACTCTTCAAGAGGTTGTAGTCTTCATCCGGGCTATTTAAAGAAACTAGACCTTGATTTGAACGTTTAAAACGGTCAATACTTGTAGTCTCTGGTGAGCTCTTTTCATAAGTGTTGTAACGATTTGGTAGTTTATCGCTGTTTCCATTTTCAATAGGAAGATTTGCGAAGTCAATCGCCGGACGTCCTGTAGCACCTGTGATGGTATCGTTATAAGAAGCCGTTGAGATTTCTGTTGGCATCTCAAGCTGATCAGGAACTTGCATCCATTTGATCATCGTTGTGTAACCACGGTTGGCTAAAGGATTCTGAATAACTGTCCAAGTGATGGATGTAATTTTCCCTTTACTATCGTAATTTGGAACACCACGAACTGCAGTATGGTCTTTCAAGTGGTTGGCAGCAGAGCTATTTTCACCGGATACAAAGTAGTTAATGCTTTCACCGTTTGGTCGAGTCTCAAAATCCTCACCAACCTTACGTTCACCACGCTGTGTGTTACGCGCACGGAACTGCACGCCTGGAGCCATCGGTTTACCATTGAGGTTGCTACGTTTTCCGTTATTGGCACGAAGAACAGCATTCACAATTGAGTTTTGTGCAGATGTCGCTTGCTTGATAACCTCTGTAAGATCAGCATTTGGATCTTTAAGAGCTTCTTCGATAGCAGTTACAGCATCATTAACTTTAGCAACGGCTGCATCCGTATTTGGTAGACCAACAGACTTGGCTAGATATTCTCCCATAGTGGCAGAAATCTTAGATAGCTTTTTACGATCTTCTTGAGCCTTTTTAGTTACGGTTGCATTTGCTGATGCTGCTACAGCTACATCTGTCGTTGCTGTCGTCAAGCTGTTTTCCACAGATGCAGGAGCATTCAAGCTTTCCCCGATGTGGGCGATAGCGCTCAAATTACGATTGATTGTATTGGTAAGAGCTGCATCTACAGGCGGCTCTTCCTTACGAGTAGAAGTTGCACGATCCGCAACAGTCTCTGAAGAAGCAGTTGCTACAGACTCTGAAGTCGCAGGTTTGCTTGACTCTGAAGTTGCTGCTGATTGGCTAACTGAATCACTAAGTGAAGCCGATAGACTTTGAGATTGACTCACGCTTTCTGACAGGCTTTGAGATTGGCTAGCACTTTCAGAGAGAGTTTGAGATTGAGTAGTAGAGTCTGACTCAGTATTTGAACTTGACTGACTGATAGAGTCTGACTGACTAGCAAGATTCCCTTCTTCTTTAGTCTCTTTTACTTTACCTAAGACTGCTGAATCTTGCAATGCAAGTGGTTTTTCTCCTCCCACTTCTTTTTCAACAGTTACATTCTCATTTGCATACACATGTCCTTGAGTAGCCATAGCTCCCCCAAGTACCGTTCCTGCGGCGGCTATCCCTTTCAGGATATCCAACCCAGTCAGTGTATTTGCTGATTGTTCTTCGATTACTTCAGTTGTTACCTGAGCAGCGTCTACACCACCACGCAAGACTTTAAAGAGTCCAAATTGAGAGGTCGAGGCACGCAACCAATGCTTACCTGACTTGATCAACTTGAAACGGGTCACACGATCCGTCTCTCTATATTCACCTTCTTGGCGTCTAAAAAACATTTTTTTAGATTCCTTTCCTTTTGTTTTTATGTGTATTTGTCAATAAAATACCAATATACATTATACACTTTAGTTTCAAGTTTTTCAATAACTTCAAAAACATTTTTACCTAAAAAAAAAAGTATTTTTTAGTGAAATTATATGCAAACGATGTCACTTTTTATAAATATTAGTAAAATGTGTACTCTAGTCTAGTTTATAGGGATATGAAGCAAAATTAAAGCGTTTTTATGTCTCTAAATTAAGAAATATTAAATTTTTGTTACGAGAGTTCAAAGTAAATTCATTCAATTTTTTTGACCAATTTAAAGAGTGTTTTTCTTGGTATTTTAAGTGTGTTGATATATTATATTTTATAATGTGTTCTTTTCAAAAAAATAATAGTATTTTTTAATAGTTATGTAAAACAGTCCCCGATTTTCAAACACTTTCAGTCTGTCACTTGTAAAGCTTATTTGGAGAGAAAAAGCTATTTACCATTGATTGCGGACCCCTATGTTTTCTATAATGATAGATAGACAGATGATTATACAAACTCAACAGACTAGCCCTCTATGACATACCGACCATTGTTCGATGATAATACTCTCCGAAAATCTCTTCAAACCACGTCAGATTCATCCACAACCTCAAAACAGTGTTTTGAGCTGACTGCGGCTAGCTTCCTAGTTTGCTCTTTGATTTTCATTGAGTATAAACTAGCCAGACAGGCGACTAGACCTACTAACTCTTACAAAAAAGCCCACGAAGCGATATCATTCGCAGGATTTTCTGACATAGGAGATTTGGATAAAGCACTATAGTAGTTACTGATCCAAGACCAAGATACCGAGCTTGGTAACTTCCTATTTGCCATAACGAAAAAGCCCACGAATCGATAGCATTCCTGGACTTTTCTTATTAATGGCGTGTAGATAAAATTACACAGCGCTTACCCATTTTTACATTACTACACGAAGTTAGTGAGGCAGGCAACTAGACAGCTTTCTAACTGTTACGACGGAAAGTTTTACGAAGCGATATCATTCGCGGACTCTGCCTAGTGAAGCGTTTAGGTAAACCGCCATAGCAGTTTACAATTTTTACATTACGACACGAAGAGGCGAAAACGATTATTTTTCGCCGATGAGTTAGTAAGGCAGTTAGCTAGACCGCAAAATAGCGGCTAGCGTCCAACAATTAGGAACTTCAGTTCCAATTGTTGGTACTGAGTTACATCTTCTCTTCCAACTCTACGTCTGGGTACTTGTCCGCAAACCAGCGGAGGGCAAAGTCATTCTCAAAGAGGAAGACTGGTTGGTCAAAACGGTCTTTGGCCAAGATATTGCGGCTTGAGGACATCCGTTCATCCAAGTCCTCAGGCTTGATCCAGCGAACGGTCTTTTTACCCATTGGGCTCATGACCACTTCCGCATTGTACTCGCCTTCCATGCGGTGCTTAAAGACTTCAAACTGGAGTTGACCGACAGCGCCTAGCATGTACTCGCCGGTTTGGTAATTCTTATAAAGCTGAATAGCTCCTTCTTGCACCAGTTGCTCAATCCCCTTGTGGAAGGATTTCTGCTTCATGACGTTCTTAGCAGAAACTTTCATGAAAATCTCAGGAGTAAAGGTTGGCAGGGGTTCAAATTCAAACTTGTTTTTTCCAACCGTCAAGGTATCCCCAACCTGATAAGTACCTGTATCGTAAACCCCGATAATATCGCCTGCCACGGCATTGGTCACATTCTCACGACTTTCCGCCATAAACTGAGTAACATTCGACAGTTTAGCTCCCTTACCAGTACGAGGCAGATTGACGCTCATGCCGCGCTCAAATTCACCCGACACGATACGGACAAAGGCGATACGGTCACGGTGACGAGGGTCCATATTGGCTTGGATTTTAAAGACAAATCCTGAGAAATCCTTGTCATAAGGATCTACAATTTCTCCATCTGTTTTCTTATGACCATGTGGTTCTGGAGCAAACTTAAGGAAGGTTTCAAGGAAGGTCTGCACACCAAAGTTTGTCAGGGCTGAACCGAAGAAGACAGGCGTCAATTCTCCAGCCAGAATAGCTTCCTCTGAAAACTCATTCCCAGCTTCATTTAAAAGCTCAATATCATCCTTGACTTGCTCGTAGAAAGGATTGCTGCCAAAAAGCTTGTCTCCATCTTCTAGACTGGCAAAACGCTCATCCCCCTTATAAAGTTCCAAGCGTTGGTTATAGAGGTCATACAAGCCCTCAAAGGCTTTCCCCATCCCGATTGGCCAGTTCATTGGGTAGCTAGCAATGCCCAAAACTTCTTCCAATTCTTGCAAGAGGTCCAGTGGCTCACGACCGTCACGGTCCAGCTTGTTCATAAAGGTAAAGACTGGAATGCCACGGTGTTTCACAACCTCAAACAATTTCTTGGTTTGGGCCTCGATACCCTTGGCAGAGTCCACGACCATGACCGCAGCATCCACCGCCATCAAGGTACGATAGGTAT
>ERZ1674051.392-NODE-392-length-11299-cov-15.502134_pt1 | contig 11299 bp, 15 predicted proteins | sample MGYA00581125_ERZ1674051 | MGnify/ENA primary metagenome ERZ1674051 (study PRJEB41354, sample SAMEA4873326) | human saliva metagenome | biome: human-associated habitat [ENVO:00009003]; feature: mouth environment [ENVO:08000002]; material: saliva material... | reverse complement strand
TCTTGGCAAAGCGAGGGAAAGTTGTCTGATAGTGTAGGCTACAGAAGCTATTGATCTCCTCTGCGCTGCCGGGTGCTTGTCCCATAAACTGATTGCAAGGAAAATCCAAAATCTCAAAGCCCTGATCTTGGTAGTGATCATAGAGTTCTTGGAGCCCTTTGTACTGGGGGGTTAAGCCACATCCGGTAGCAGTGTTGACAATCAAAAGAACTTTGCCACGATAGCTCTCCAGGGGAGTTACTTGGTTGTTTTGGTTCAAAACGGAAAAATCATAAAGTGAAGTCATGAGGGCCTCTTTTCTTTTTCTACATTGTAACAGTTTTTACTTTTTTCGTCGAGTCGGATGGGAGAGGTTATTGAAAAAATACACAATTGTTAATAAATCAGCACAAAATGATGACCCTTTTATAAAACATGGTATAATAGGCCTATATAGCTAAATGAAGTGAACTATCACTAGGGATTCGAGAAAAGGATAGAACAGTCATGTCAACAGTAAAAAGTGATCTAAATATTGCGCAAACCTATGCGAGTCAGCTTAAAAATGCTTGTCAATCGTTAACAGCAATTGCTGTGGCTAGTCAAGATGACCTAACGACCCTTCAAGGGAATAACAAAGCCCATCAATGTCTGACAAAGTCTCAAAATCTAGCTAGTCAGATTTCGGCAGCTGTCACCCTGACTTCCGAACGACTGCACTCTGTAGCGAGTGATTTTGAGGCGCTAGATGAAGCTGCGGCCAATGATTTTAGGAGTCATACATGAGCACGTTAGATGAGTTGAAGAAAAGAGAGCGAGACCTCTTGTACCAGCTAGAAGACAATGGAAAAGAGAAATATCGCACCAAAGCACTGATAGAAACCTTTGAAGGATATGATAGAGCTAGCCACCGTTATCAAAGTGATTTGTGGGAGGCGGCCTATCAGAGCCGATATGCAGGGCAGTTGGAAGAAACGCTCCTGCAAAGAAACCAACTTAAAAACCAAATCTTTGAGGACCTCAGCTATCACATGGATGATTTGAAAAAAGAAAAATTCCGGTTAGAGGGAGACTTGGATGCGGTTTACTATGAAAGACGCAAGGAACTAGAAAGAGAGGAGGAGAAACGACATGGGCATTGATATGTATTTGGAACAATCACAACTACAAAGTTCGAGTGTAGCGACCATGTGCCAATCTCAGGTGGAGGCTTATCAAGATTTGCAATCAGCCATTCAAAAGTTTTCAGAGGACACAGAGAGTCTAAAGGGAGATGCTTATGATTCGGCTAGAAGTTTTTTTGCAAGTGTCTTATTGCCCTTGAGTAAAGGGGGCCAACTCTATGCAGAAACCTTCTCTCAAGCTATCAAGAAATTGTCAGAAGATTACCAAACGATGGTCGACAGCAAGAGTTGGCGCGAGGATGATTTGCTTGATAAGATCCGCCAGGAAGAGCAAATGATTGCCTATCTAGATGAAGTCAACCAATCCCTTTCTAGATTAACCATGGATAGTGAAGAAAAGGGGAGATTGAGACGCAGTAATGTGGAACTCATGCGAGGACATCATGCCAATAAACGCGTCTATGAAACAATTTTGAGAGACCTGCGTGCCTATGATAGCTACTCAGGAGGACTGTTTGATGAACTAGACAATATCGATGTGCAACTGAGTCGCGGACTGGCCCAGATCGAAACGAGTTGGGACGCAAAGCAAGGCGTCTTTAAAGTTCCATCTGACCTGACTTGGGCCAACTACCTGACTGCCTACTCTGATACAAAGGACATGAAGCTCAGCCGTCAAGAGAAGGCCTTTGTCCAGACCATGATGGCAGAATACGGCTTTGACGCAGAGACTGCCCAACAACTCCTGACCATTAAGCAAGGGATAGACAAGAAGTTTCCAACCTCTAGTCAAGAGTTTCGTGACTATATCTTTTTGCGAGTTGTCGGTGCAGCATCTTATAACGAGTCAAAGTGGGATGAGACTGCAGGCTATTTAAAAAATTATTTTTATGATGAGGTTGTTAGTAGTCCATCTACAGTTGAAAAAATGAGAGTAGAAAAACCACTTTTTGAAATTTTTAAAGAACTTGGAATCAAAGAAGAAACAGATGCAAAAAAATTGATTTATAATCTTAGATTGCAGCATGTGTTAGCTAGCGGCGGAAGTAGTGTTAAAAAAATGAAGGAAAAAGATAATAAAACAGGAACTACATCTTATAGTGATGCTCGGGATAAGTATGAAAAAGTTTATGGCAAAAATAACAAATTTGACCAATTTTGGGACAGTAAATTAAAGTCATACTCTAACAACGGAGCAGGTCATGCAGACTTTACCCACCAGTCCATTACCATGGCTACTCATCTAAATCCTAGCAGTCTTCAGTTATCCGATTTCTATGGCGGTAGAGAACATGTCAAGGACCTTTCAGGCTGGGAGGGAGACACGACCTTCAATGCTAATGATATGAAGCCAAGTATCGGAGAAGATGACTACAAGGCAGATTTAGACTCGGTCAACCTTATCGGCCGCATGCAGAAGGGACAATCCTATGACCAAGCTATAACTTCTTACTATGCTGACCTTCAAAAAGACTCCTCTCAGAGAGAAAGAGAATTTCTTAACAATAAAGATTGGAAAAAGGTCAGAAGTACTATCTATTCTAGCCTAGTACCTGCAGATATTCTGAAAAAGGGTGAGGTATCTATTAAAGAGTACATTGATAAAAACCATTCAGATGTATCAACATTTTTAAATCGCTTGGAAGCTGTGGGAAATTAGGAGGATGATGATGAAAAAAATATTAGGTTTAGTAGCCTTATTCGTGATAATTGTATCATCCTGTTTTTACTTTTTTACTAGACAACCTAAAAATATTTTTGATGAGATCTATCAAGAAACTGAGAAGACATATCTTGGAAATAATGTTTTTAACCAGTTGAAAGATGTTGAAGTACATAAGTATGAAATATATGATAAAGATATGCAGGGAACAGGAAAGTATACTCCCAAGGTAATTTACATTGATAATTATCTACCTGCAAATTATTCCGAGACTGAATTAGAGTTTAATTTTGATAGTATAAACAAAGGAATGTTTATTTGGTTTGAATGGAAAGTAAATTCAAAGTTTTCTTTGTGGTATTTAAGTTATTACAATATTAAGAGTAAGACTCTAGAGAAAGAACTTGCAATTTTAGAAGAGCCAAGAAAGGCTGGAGAGTATCTCAAAGATGAAGAAAAAGTAAGAGACTATTTAAAAAAATACAATATAACCAAAGAAGATTTAGACAAACATTACGACGAAATCGTCAACCAGAAGGTTTTAAAAGATTGGTGTTCGATTTATGACAGCAAGTACTCGCCAAGTAACTATGGAGATGTCAAGATTGAAACCCAGTGGGAGAATTGGTAACAGGTCACGCAGACTTTACCCACCAGTCCATTACCATGGCTACTCATCTAAATCCTAGCAGTTTCCAATTATCCGATTTCTATGGCGGTAGAGAGCGTGTCAAGGATCTTTCAGGCTGGGAAGGAGACACGACTAAAAATGCTACGGATAAGAAACCAAGCATTGGTGAGGATGACTACAAGGCAGATTTGGACTCGGTCAATCTTATAGGCCGTATGCAAAAGGGGCAATCCTATGACCAAGCTATAACTTCTTATTACTATGACCTTCAAAAAGACTCCTCTCAGAGAGAAAGAGAATTTTTGAAAAATAAAGATTGGAAACAAGTCAGAAGCACTATCTATGCCAGTATTCTTCCGTTAGAGGTTATGGAAAAAGGAGAAGATGCTATTAAAGCATATATTGAAAGTAACTATTCAGGTGTATCCAAGTTTTTAAATCGCTTGGAAGCCGTAGCGGATTAGGAGGAAATCTATGAAGAAAATACTAGGTGTTTTAACAATAGTAGTATTACTTGTATCAGTTTGTTTTTACTTCTTTACGCATCAACCTAAAAATATTTTTGATGAAATCTACCAAGAAACAGAGAAAACCTATCGCACAAATAATATTTTAAGAAATATAGAAGGTTTTGAAATTGATGATGTCTGGCCAAGTGATGGAGATTATTTTAAATATAGCCCTTTAGGAAAGTATAAGACTCTTCCGAAAGACTATCTTGAACTGAGAGTTGGATTTAATTTTGAGAAAGCGTATAGTAAAATGTTTGTTTCAGTTGAGAGAAAAGTAGCTGATGGTATGAAGCTATGGATGGTCAACAAATATAATCCAAACACTAAAACAATCAAAAAGTCAATTCAAATAGTATTATCAGGAAACGAGGATAGCTATATCGAAGACGAAGAACAGGTGAAATCCTACTTAGAAAAGTATGGTATTACTGTCAAAGATTTGGATTCTTACTACGATGAAATCGTCAATCAGAAAGTCTTGAAAGACTGGTGTTCCATCTATGACAGTAAGTACTCGCCAAGCAACTATGGCGATGTCAAGGTTGAAACCCAGTGGGAGAATTGGTGACAGGCCCCCAGATTTCACTTACCAGTCCATCACTATGGCTACTCATCTTAATCCTAATCAAGTTCAGTTAGCTGATGTCTATGGCGGTAGAGAGCATGTCAAGGATCTTTCAGGCTGGGAGGGAGATACGACCTTTAATGCTAACGATATGAAGCCAAGCATCGGAGAAGATGATTACAAGGCGGATTTGGACTCGGTCAACCTTATCGGCCGCATGCAGAAGGGGCAATCCTATGATCAAGCTATATCTTCTTACTATGCAGACCTTCAAAAATACTCCTCTCAGAGAGAAAGAGAATTTTTGAAAAATAAGGATTGGAATACAGTCAGGGATACTATTTATGATAGTTTGCGACCAACGGATATTAAGTTAGATGGGGAGGGTGCTCTTAAAGCATATATTGAAAGAAAATATCCAGGTGTGTCCAAGTTTTTAAATCGTTTAGAAGTTGTGGCAGATTAGGAGGATGATGATGAAAAAAATACTCGGTCTAGTAGTGTTATTTGTACTAATTGTATTATCTTGTTTCTACTTTTTTATCCAACAACCTAAAAATATTTTTGATGAGATTTACCAAGAAACTGAGAAAACCTATCGGTCAAATAATATTTTAAGAAATATAGATGGATTTGAAATCAGACCTGATTGGCCAAGTGATGGAGAGTATTCTAAATATTATCCATTTGGAACTTATAATAAAAACAATACCCCAGAAGACTATTTTGAAATCGAAATTGGTTTTAATTTTGCTACAAAAACACAATTAAGTTCAATCTCGTTTGAAAAGCGAATTGGGCCAAATGTTAGAGTTAGAATATGGGATAACTATTCTCGTAAGGATCGTGTTTTAAAAAAATTTGTAAAAATAGGTTTAAAGAAAGCGGATACGGAAACTTATATCGAAGACGAAACCCAAGTGAAATCTTACCTAGAGCAGTACGGTATCACTGCCAAGGATTTGGATTCTTACTACGACGAAATCGTAAATCAGAAAGTCCTGAAAGATTGGTGCTCGATTTATGACAGTAAATACTCGCCAAGCAATTATGGTGATGTCAAGATTGAAACCCAGTGGGAGAATTGGTGATAGGGATCAGTAGATATTTTGGAAAATATCCTATGAATTGAAGTGGAAATCCCACCTAGAACAAGCTAGGTGGGATTCTTTGCCTATAAAATGAGAAATTAGCGAATCTTGGTCTATTTTTTAACGTATTCCGATAAAAAGGCGTAGGTCATGGTTCCAAAGATGGCACCAATTCCCAAACCTAAGACTAGTAAAGGGAGCATTTTATCGAACTGGGAGAGATTGTCCCAAAAGGTATCTAAGGGAAAATGCTGAACAAAGAGTTTATGAAAGATTAGTAAGAGGAAGAGACCAATCTGAATACTGATGAATACACCCCAACTACGAACTTTGATTTGGCTTTTGCTGTAGCTTTTGTGATGGATTTCGGACTGGTCATCCTTTTCTAAATGTGAGTCGCGAACTGCTAGTCTCGCCCTAGATGAGAGGACGAAGATAAGTCCAAAATAGAGGTAGGGCATGGCCTCTCGAACCAACTCTATGAAGCGTCCAAATAGGAGATAGAACAAGAAGAGTAGGAGGGAGGAGTAAACGATTTGGATCAAGGCACGGGCACAAGCCCTGTAGATCATCTCTTGACGGCATTCATCAAAAGGCCCTTGTATGTGAAAGAATAGTTTGAGTAAGCGAGTGGTGAGATCTTCTTTTTTCATGGGAGTAACCTCCTAAATGAGCGATTTTTGATTGACTTCTTTAAAGAGTTGATAGAGAGTATAGAAGTAAACCAAACTAAAAATGATACAGATTATTAGAAATACCAGGTATCTCCAATCCATAGGATTTGTTAAAAGTTGTGGAAAGGATACGAGGATAAAACAGAGAGATGAGTTTAGAAGACGTATTTTTTTTGATTGGATTTTCTGGAATCTCTGTCCCTTGTTCAATACAGGAAGGAATAAAAGAAAGATAATCAAGAAAGGATGCTCAATATGTCCAGAAAGTAGGAAAAAGGTAACAAAGATACTGATAAAAACATGACCGATCAGTAGTCTAGCTAGTGATTTCATAAGGCACCTCCTAGTCGTCTTCTTGCTCTTTCTTGGCTTTTCGAATGCGAAGAGAGACAACAATTTGCATCATCAGTCCAAAAAAGAACGCTCCCAGTATAGTTTTTAAAATATGTTTTGAATTCAGAAGAGAACTGATGAAATTTGGATTTTCACTGGTTAGGGTATCGATGAGTGGCATTATAAAAAATATCGCTATGCCGTAGATCAGACCGGCTTTTAGACCCGGAAAATGTAGCTGTTTACTTTCTTTTTGACTCAGCATTTCGGGATCAATAGCTGTGATGCCCGTTTTCTTGGTTTGAGAGACCACATAGAGGGCAGCCATCATCGAAATGCCAAACACCACGAGAGGATAGCCGATAGCGACAATTTGTGGGTATTTATAAGCAAGGACAAAGGGGATGAGGTTGCCAAATATCATGAGATAAAAGAGAACGATAAAGACCTGATTCCCGATACGATCGGCCTCGCGCCGTTTGTGTTCGTCAAGGGGGCCAGAAATGCCGTATGTGCGTTTGATGAGTTTGTCAGTGAGAGTTTCTTTTTTCATTTGTTTGCTCCTTTTTTAAAAATCGTCTTCCCAAAAGAGGCTATTGAGGTCAGTTTGGAGGCTGCGGGCGAGGTTGAGACAGAGTTCTAGGGTTGGATTGTACTTGTCATTTTCAATCATGTTGATGGTCTGTCTCGAGACACCGATATCTTTGGCGAGCTCGAGCTGAGAAATGCCCAGTTCCTTGCGGAATTCTTTGACACGATTCATAGAGTCTCCTTTCTGATATGTCGTATATATTTGACTATATTATATTCTTTCAAGAGTGATGTGTCAAGTATATACGATATTTTTTTGAGAATTTTTTTCGAAGAAACTTAGCCTTGTCTGACAAGTGCAAGCTGGTCAGATTTGTGGTAAAATAGATAAGATATGACAAAAGAATTTCATCATGTAACGGTCTTACTCCACGAGACGATTGATATGCTTGATGTGAAACCTGACGGTGTTTACGTTGATGCGACTTTGGGTGGAGCAGGCCATAGCGAATATTTATTAAGTAAATTGAGCGAAAAAGGGCATCTCTATGCCTTTGACCAGGACCAGAATGCTATTGACAACGCGCGAAAACGGTTGGCACCCTATATCGAAAAGGGGATGGTAACCTTTATCAAGGATAACTTCCGTCATTTGCAGGCACGTTTGCAGGAGGCTGGTGTCCAGGAAATTGATGGAATTTGTTATGACTTGGGAGTGTCCAGTCCTCAGCTGGATCAGCGTGAGCGTGGCTTTTCTTATAAAAAAGATGCACCACTGGATATGCGCATGAATCAGGAAGCTAGTCTGACAGCCTATGAGGTGGTCAATCATTATGACTATCATGACTTGGTTCGGATCTTTTTCAAGTATGGTGAGGATAAGTTTTCTAAACAGATTGCCCGCAAGATTGAGCAAGCGCGTGAGGTGAAACCAATTGAGACGACGACTGAGTTGGCAGAGATTATCAAGTCGGCCAAGCCTGTCAAGGAGCTCAAGAAAAAGGGACACCCTGCCAAGCAGATTTTCCAGGCTATCCGAATCGAAGTCAATGATGAGCTGGGTGCGGCAGATGAATCTATCCAGCAGGCCATGGACATGCTGACTCTGGATGGTAGAATCTCGGTCATTACCTTCCATTCGCTGGAAGACCGCTTGACCAAACAGTTGTTTAAGGAAGCGTCAACAGTGGAAGTTCCCAAAGGCTTGCCCTTCATTCCAGATGATCTTAAGCCTAAGATGGAATTGGTATCCCGTAAGCCAATCTTGCCAAGTGCCGAAGAGCTAGAAGCCAACAATCGTTCGCATTCAGCCAAGTTGCGCGTGGCCAGAAAAATTCATAAGTAAGAGGAAAAACATGGCAGAAAGAATCGAAAAAACAAGCCAGTTATTGCAAACGAAGTTTAAAGGTTTTTCACGTGTGGAAAAGGCCTTCTATGTTTCGATTGCTGCAACAATGATTATCCTGGCAATTAGCGTTGTGTTTATGCAGACCAAGCTATTACAAGTTCAGAATGAATTGACCAAGGTCAATGCTCAAATCGAAGAAAAGAAAACAGAGCTCGACGATGCCAAGCAAGAGGTTAATGAATTGATTCGTTCAGAACGTTTGAAAGAAATTGCAAACTCTAAGGATTTGCAGCTGAATAACGAAAATATCCGAGCAACGGAGTAAGAAATGAAACAGTGGAAAGAAAAAATCATCCGTTATGCCGTTCGTAATCGTAAATCTCCAGAAGAAAACCGCAGAAGAGTAGGGAAAAGCCTGAGTTTATTGGCTGTCGTACTCTTCGCTGTCTTTTTGGTGAACTTTGCGGTTATTATCGGAACGGGTAAAAAATTTGGTAAGGATTTGGTTCAAGAGGCCAAAAAGGTTCACCAAACAACCAAGACGATTCCAGCCAAGCGGGGGACCATCTACGATCGTAATGGAACGCCTATTGCTGAGGATGCAACTTCTTATAATATCTATGCTGTTATTGACAAGACCTACAAGTCAGCAACAGGCAAAATTCTCTATGTAGAAGATTCTCAATTTAATAAGGTAGCTGAAATTTTCCATAAATACCTCGATATGGAGGAGTCTTATGTCAAGGAACAACTTTCTCAGCCAGATCTAAAACAGGTGTCTTTTGGTACCAAGGGAAATGGGATCACCTATGCCAATATGATGGCCATTAAAAATGACCTAAAAACTGCTGGCGTTGAGGGGATTGACTTTACAACTAGCCCTAACCGCAGTTATCCCAATGGACAGTTTGCTTCATCCTTTATCGGTTTAGCGCAACTTCATGAAAATGAAGATGGCACCAAACGTTTGATTGGGACATCTGGATTGGAGAGTTCCTTAAATAGCATTCTGGCTGGTACAGATGGGATTATTACCTATGAGAAGGATCGTCTGGGAAATATTGTTCCGGGTACAGATCAAGCTTCCCAACAAACGGTAGATGGAAAGGATGTATACACAACCCTTTCTAGTCCCTTGCAATCCTTTATGGAAACGCAGATGGATGCCTTCCAGGAAAAGGTAAAAGGCAAGTATATGACGGCTACCTTGGTCAGCGCTAAAACAGGGGAAATCCTGGCTACGACCCAACGGCCGACCTTTAATGCCGATACCAAGGATGGCATCACAAAAGACTTTGTCTGGCGTGATATCCTCTATCAAAGTAACTATGAGCCAGGGTCAACCATGAAGGTGATGATGTTGGCCTCAGCCATTGATAACAATACCTTCCCTGGTGGCGAATACTTTAACAGTAGCGAATTGAAAATAGCAGATGCGACCATTCGAGACTGGGACGTCAATGAAGGATTGACCAGTGGTGGCACCATGACCTTCTCTCAAGGATTTGCCCACTCAAGTAATATCGGGATGACCTTGCTTGAGCAAAAGATGGGGGATGCAACCTGGCTGGACTACCTTAACCGCTTTAAGTTTGGGGTGCCGACCCGTTTTGGTCTGGCGGATGAGTACACAGGTCAATTGCCTGCTGATAACATTGTCAATATCGCCATGAGTTCATTTGGACAAGGGATTTCTGTTACCCAGACCCAGATGCTTCGTGCTTTTACAGCTATTGCTAACGATGGGGTTATGTTGGAGCCGAAATTTATCAGCGCCCTCTATGATCCAAATGACCAGTCTGTTCGTAAGTCTCAAAAGGAAATCGTCGGAAATCCTGTGTCAAAAGCGGCAGCTTCCTCTACTCGGGATCACATGGTCATGGTCGGAACAGATCCTGTCTACGGTACCATGTACAACCACAGCACAGGAAAACCAAATGTCAATGTTCCGGGACAGAATGTTGCCCTGAAATCAGGGACTGCTCAGATTGCTGATGAGAAGAATGGGGGTTACCTTACAGGTGAAACCAACTATATCTTCTCTGTTGTATCCATGCATCCTGCAGAGAATCCTGACTTTATCCTCTATGTGACGGTGCAACAGCCAGAGCATTATTCGGGTGTTCAGCTGGGAGAGTTTGCCAACCCAATCCTTGAGCGAGCTTCTGCTATGAAAGAATCCCTCAATCTTCAGTCAACTGCTAAGAGCTTGGATCAGGTCAGCAAGACGACAAGCTATGCCATGCCAGCTACCAAGGACTTTACTCCGGGTGACCTAGCAGAGGAATTGCGTCGCAACCTTGTCCAACCAATCGTTATCGGAACAGGAACTAAGATCAAGGAACTCTCGGTTTCTGAAGGAGATAATTTGGAAGTCAATCAGCAGATCTTAATCCTGTCTGACAAGGTCGAAGAAATGCCTGATATGTACGGCTGGACAGATGAAAATGTGCAAACATTTGCCAAATGGCTGAATATAGAAGTCGAGTGGGAAGGTAGTGGCAAAACGGTCAAGAAACAAAGTGTCCGTGCCAATACAGCCCTCAAAGACATTAAAAAAATGAAAATAACTTTAGGAGATTAAGATGATTAGTTCCATTAGTGCTGGAGTTCTAGCCTTTCTATTGACCTTGATAGGTATTCCAGCCTTTATCCGATTTTATCGAAAAGCACAGATTACAGGTCAGCAGATGCACGAGGATGTCAAGCAACACCAAGCTAAAGCTGGGACTCCAACCATGGGAGGTCTTGTCTTCCTAATCGTTGCAGTTGTTGTGAGCTTTCTGGTTGCTATCTTTACCCAACAATTGACCAACAATGTAGGCATGATTTTGTTTATCTTGGTTTT
>ERZ1674051.390-NODE-390-length-11308-cov-8.264729_pt1 | contig 11308 bp, 9 predicted proteins | sample MGYA00581125_ERZ1674051 | MGnify/ENA primary metagenome ERZ1674051 (study PRJEB41354, sample SAMEA4873326) | human saliva metagenome | biome: human-associated habitat [ENVO:00009003]; feature: mouth environment [ENVO:08000002]; material: saliva material... | reverse complement strand
CGACAACGCGCGCACCCCCGTCCAGTGGGACGCGAGTGAAAACGCAGGCTTCACGCAGGGCACCCCGTGGATCGGCGTCACCCCGAACTATCGCGACATCAACGCGGCCTCCCAGGTCGACGACCCGTCCTCCGTGTACGCCTACTACCGCGCGCTCGCGGACATCCGCCACGGGCTGCCCGTCATCGCGGCCGGCTCGTTTGAGCGCATCGAGACTCCCTCGCCCGAGATCTTCGCCTACCGCCGCACCCTTGGCGAGGCCGTGGCGACCGTCCTCGTCAACCTCTCCTCCCAGCCCGCCTCCCTCGGCGAGGCCGTGCGCGGGGTGAGCGGGGACCTCCTCCTGGCCAACCGCGACCTGCCCGAGGGGGACCGGGGAGTCCCGGAAACCCTCGGAGAATGGGAGGCGCGCGTCTATCTCGCGTGAGCGATGAAGGCCCGGGATCGAGGAGATCCCGGGCCCGTGAGTTGCTGAGTGTCGGCGAGGAAACCGGCCTCAGTAGTAGTAGGGGTAATCCTCCCAGCGGGGGGCGCGGTGCTCGAGGAAGGCGTCGCGCCCCTCCTGGGCCTCGGCCGTCATGTAGGCCATGCGCGTGGCCTCGCCCGCGAAGACCTGCTGGCCGGCCAGGCCGTCGTCGGCCAGGTTGAAGGCGAACTTGAGCATGCGGATGGCCTGCGGGGACTTTGTCGCGATGGTCGCGGCCCACTCCAGGGCGGTCTCCTCGAGCTGGGCGTGAGGGACGGCGCGGTTGATGACGCCCCAGCGTTCGGCAGTTTCAGCGTCGTAGCGCTCGGCGAGGAAGAAGATCTCGCGTGCCCGCTTATCCCCGGCCTGGCGGGCCAGGAGTGCCGAGCCGTAGCCTGCGTCGAAGGAGCCGACGTTCGCGTCCGTCTGCATGAAGGCCGCGTGCTCAATGGAGGCGACCGACAGGTCCGCGACCACGTTGAGGGAGTGACCGCCGCCGGCAGCCCATCCGGGGACGGCCGCGATGACGACCTTCGGCATCGTGCGGATGAGGCGCTGAACCTCGAGGATGTGCAGGCGCCCGGCGCGCGCGGGGTCGATCTGCTCGCGGCGCTGGGCGGTGGCAGCCTCGGGGTCGGCACCCTCGACTTCGTAACGGTAGCCGTCGCGGCCTCGCACCCTCTGGTCGCCGCCGGAGCAGAAGGAGTATCCGCCGTCGCGCGCCGAGGGGCCGTTGCCCGTCAGGATGACGGCCGCGACCGAGGAGGTCTGGCGCGCGTGGTCGAGCGCGCGGTACAGCTCGTCGACGGTGCCGGGGCGGAAGGCGTTGCGGATGTCGGGGCGATCAAAGGCGATGCGCACGACCGGCATGTCGGTGCCCTCGGGACGGCCGTCGGCCTCGGGGCCGCGCGAGATACCGCGGTGGTAGGTGATGTCGGCGAAGTTGAATCCCTCGACCTCGCGCCAGCGAGTCGGGTCGAAGGTGTCGGACACGAAGGGGAGAGCACTCATGTGTCGGATTCTAATCGACGAGGCAGTGGCAGGTGTTGGGGTGTGCGTGCTCGAGAGGGGTGGCGGCGTTGCCGACCAGCCTAGGACGAAGGACATGCGTGGGGCTATAGGGTGCGCAACCTAACCAATCGGAACAAAGGCTACTTTCTTGTAACCGTTTTATATGGCGTCTAGACACTTGAGGGTGTGTCCTATTAGACGCGGCTACTTGCCACGTGTTCAGTCGTTCCAAAGAGTCTGTCACTTTGCCGCACTTACTGCGCAATTGGTTACAAGTCGATGTGTGCAGGATTTGTCGATAGTGCGAGGTTGCGCGATAATATTACCGGTAAGTAAGGAGGGTTCGTGTGAACGCAGCGCAGCAACCGACGCTGATGCGCATCCCGATGCGCACGCTCAGCCGTCAAACGCGTTACGCCCTCGAAGGCGTCGACGACATCCTTGTGTACAAGGTAGCGATGACGACGCGCTTCCGTGGCGTGACTCGCCGCGAGGGGCTCCTCCTACACGGACACGCCGGTTGGGGAGAGGCCGCGCCCTTCTGGAACTACGACGATCTGGAGTCCTCGCGCTGGCTGGCCGCAGCCCTCGAGTCTGCTCGCCGTTTCCCGCCGGTGCCTCGTCGCAAGTTCGTGCCCGTCAACGTCACGATCCCCGTCATTTCGCCGGAGGAAGCCTACGAGCGCGTGAAGGCCTCGGGCGGGTGTGCGACCGCGAAGATCAAGGTCGCGGAGCCCGGTGTCAGCGTTGGGCGCGACTGTGCGCGCATCGCCGCCGTCGCCGACGCCCTGCGTGAGACCGTGGGCGGGCAGGCGATGATCCGCCTCGACGCCAACGGCGCGTGGGAGGTCGATGAGGCTCGCGAGGCCATCCCCGCAATGGCCGCGGCCGCCGGCGTCGTTCCCATCGAATATGTCGAGCAGCCCTGCCTGACGGTGGACGAGCTGGCCCAGGTGCGCCGATCCGTGGACGTGCCGATCGCTGCCGACGAGTCGATCCGCCGTGCTGAGGACCCGCTGGAGGTGGCCCGCAAGGAGGCTGCCGACGTCGTCATCATCAAGGTTGCGCCACTCGGAGGCGTGCGCGCCGCACTGAAGGTCGCCCGCAAGAGCGGTCTCGGCGTCGTCGTGTCCTCCGCCCTCGAGACGTCCGTCGGCCTGTCGGTCGGCGTCGCCGCCGCTGCCGCCGTGCCCGGTGTGCCCCGGGCCGCCGGACTGGCCACCGCCTCGTTGCTGGTGGGCGACGTGACCCAGCCCCTGATTCCCGAGCGCGGCCGCCTGCCCGTGCGGCGCCTCGAGCCGGACCGGGAGCTCATTGACCGCACCCCGGTCGACGGCGACCTCGTCTCCCGCTGGGGCATGCGCCTCGAAGGCATGGCCGAGCACCTGAGGGTGGGCTCCCGGTAGGCTGGGCGTATGCCCTCCGTCGATACCGCCAGCGCTATCCTTGAGTCCCTGGATGCCCTGGGCGTCACGCACGTCCTGTACTGCCCGGGTTCGCGCTCTGCGCCCTTCGCCTACGCCCTTGAGGCGGGCTCTTTCGGCGGGGATGCGCGCCCGATCCTGGATGAGCGCGGCGCCGGTTTCACGGCCGTCGGCCTGGCACGCACCGGAGCGCTGCCCGCCATCGTCGTCACCTCCGGCACCGCCGTCGCCGAGCTGGCCCCCGCCGTCCTCGAGGCCTCGCACGCGCGCCTGCCCCTCCTGGTCCTGAGCGCCGACCGCCCCGGCGAACTGCGCGGCGTTGGAGCCTCCCAGGCGACCGATCAGGCAGGCTTCTTCGGCACGCACGTGCGCGCGAGCATTGATCTGGAGCCGCAGGAGGCCTCGCCCTCCCTCGTCGGCCACCTCGCCCGCGCGGTCGCGGCCGCCTGCGGGGCGCCGAGTGGCACGCCCGGACCCGTGCAGATCAACGTCGCCTTCCGCGACCCGTTGACCCCCGTCCGTCTCGCCTCCGACTCAGGGGACGAGGCCGTGGCCCCCTTCGTTCCCCGCCCGACCCGGGTGATGGGTGCGCATGCCGTGCCCGCGCGCTGGGAGGACGTGGTTGGTCCTGCCGACGCCGGGCTGATTGTCGCGGGTGAGGGCGCCTCGTCCCGCGCCCGCGAGTGGTCGGAGGCCTCGGGCTTCCCGCTGCTCGCCGAACCGGCGTCGGGCGCGTGGTGCGGCGGGGGAGTGACCCCCTTCGAGCAGTCCCTCGTCAGCTCGCCGCTGGGGCGTGAGGTCGACGCGGTCGTTGTGACCGGGCGTCCGACGCTGTCCCGCCCGATTCAGGCCCTGCTCGCGCGCCCCGACGTGCGTGTCGTCGTTGTCGATGCGCACGCCCCTTGGGTAGACATCTCGGGCAACGCGTCGGTCGTCGTCGCCGACCTCGAGCCAGCACGCGAGCCGATCCGCGCCGCTCAGGCCGAGTGGGCCGCTCGCGTGCGCGAAGCCGCTTGCGACGCTGGCGAGCGCATCGAATCCCTGCTCGCCTCCGGCTCCGGGCGCACGATGCTCGACCTCGCGCGAAGCGTCGCCGCCTCGACGAGCGGCCCCCTCGTGCTGGGAGCCTCCAACCCCGTGCGCGCCTTCGACCTCGCCGTCCCCACGCTGGAGGGGCGCATCGTCCACTCCAACCGGGGACAGGCCGGCATCGACGGCACCATCGCGACCGCCGTCGGCATCTGCCTGGGTTCCGGATACGCGGGCGAGGCCTCGGCCCCCGTGGGCACGCGCGTCACCGCCGTCATGGGCGACCTCACGGCATGCCACGACGCCTCCTCCCTCGCCCTGGCGGCGAGCATGGGCGCTCACCTGGATATCGTCGTCGCGGACGATGGGGGCGGCGGCATCTTCGCCACCCTCGAACACGGGCGCGCCACCAGCCCTGAGGCCTACGACCGGTGGTTCGGCCTCGCTCAATCGGTGGACTACGAGGCGCTCGCGGCCGCGTACGGCGTGGCCTTCGCGCGCGCCGACGTGCCTTGGGAACTGGAGTCGTTGCTCGCCCGACCCGCCAGCGGACCGCGGTTGATTCACGCGCCCGTCGAGCGCGCTGCGCACCTGTACCCAGCAGTCCATGACGTGCTCTCCTGACGGGACGCGTGTTCGCTGTGAGGTTGAACGGTTTACAGGAAACTTCCAGGACGCTTTCAGTGGCCCTTTGAGGAAACGGCCCATACTGGTGGGCAGATAACGAACTGACACCAGAGGAAACCATGACTCAGCCTCATATTCCGGCCCACGATGCCGACTCGGCGCGCGACGCTGAGACGGCCTCGGCCCCCAGCTACCCGCAGCGCTCGACGGCTCAGGACCACTCGGCCACTCAGGAGCTTCCGGTCGCGCAGGATGCCACGCGCGAGATGCCCTCCGCCACGACGATACCCGCGCCGCCCGTTGGCGCGGTTCCGCCCGCCTCGGCGCAGGCTGCCCCCGCTGCACCGGCGGCCCCCGCCGTGCCTGCCCAGGAAGCCCCCGTGCCTGCCCAGGAAGCCCCCGCGTCCGGCGGCGCATACTCCGCCCCATCCGGCCAGCCCTACGGTGGATACGCGGCCCCGGCCTCGCCGGATGCCTTCGCGTCGCCCACCGTCATCGTGACGAAGAAGGGCCCGGGCTGGGTCGCCCTCCTTGGAGCGATGCTCCTGACGATCGGCCTGACCCTCGGCGCTGTCTTCTACGCGCGCCCCGCGATGCTGCACGCTTCCACGCCCACCAACCTCAATGGGGGAACAGTGGCCACCGTGCCCGCCTCGAACAGCTCCGGGACGGACTGGACGGACGTCGCCGCCGCCGTGTCGCCCGCCGTCGTGACCATCCAGGCGCAGGGTGCGTCCTCGGGCGGCACCGGCTCCGGCGTCGTCTACGACGCGCAGGGCGACATCGTCACCAACTACCACGTCATCGCGTCCGCCCTCGGCGGCGGACAGATTCAGGTGACCCTCGCCGATGGCCGCCTTTACGGCGCCGTGGTCGTCGGCCACGACAAGACCACCGACCTGGCCGTCATCCGACTGGAGAACCCGCCCTCGGACCTCACCGTCGCGCGCTTTGCCTCCTCCGCGAACCTCGAGGTCGGCGCCCCCGTCATGGCGATCGGCGCGCCCCTGGGCCTGTCGAACACGGTGACGACCGGCATCGTTTCAGCGCTCAACCGCCCCGTCGAGGTCTCGGTGGACGAATCCGCGACCTCGGAGGACGGCACGCAGGCTTCCTCGGATCTCGTGGTCACGAACGCGATCCAGATCGACGCGTCGATCAACCCCGGTAACTCGGGCGGCCCGCTCTTCGACGCGAGTGGCGCGGTCATCGGAATTAACTCCTCGATCAAGTCGCTTGCAACCTCGTCGGACGGGCAGGCGGGCTCGATCGGCCTGGGCTTCGCGATCCCCTCCGACCTGGTCGTGTCCATCGCGGACCAGCTCATCGCCTCCGGCAGTGCTTCGCACGGCATGCTCGGCGTGACCGTCAAGGCTGCGACCACGACCGTCGGCTCCGACACCTACGTGGGTGCCGAGGTCCAGGACGTCTCCGCAGGTTCCGGCGCCTCCGCGGCGGGCATCCGCGCCGGCGACGTCATCGTCAAGGTCGAAGGCCAGGAAGTGACCAGCCCCAAGCAGCTCATCGGCTACGTGCGCCGCTACAAGGCTGGCGACACCGTCGCCATGACGATCGTGCGCGACGGCGCCACGCAGGACGTGTCCGTGCGGATCCAGTGAGCTGCGCGCACTGACGAGGCCCGCCGTCCCTGTGAAGGGGCGGCGGGCCTTTGCGTGTCGACGGGTCGCTTAGACCCCGAGGGCGTCCAGGAGCGGGCGCATCTTCGCTTCGGTCTCGGCCAGCTCGGCGTCCGGGTCGGAATCCGGCATGATGCCGGCCCCCGCAAAGAGGCGCAGACGCGTGCCCGACGTGAGCCCGCAGCGCAACGCGATCGCAAACTCGCCGGTCCCCGCCGTATCGACCCAACCCACGGGCCCCGAGTAGCGGCCGCGCTCGGTGTCTTCCAGCTCCTCGATGAGGCGCATCGCCGCGTCGCGCGGGGTTCCGCACACGGCGGCCGTCGGATGTAGGGCGGCCACCAGATCCAGGAGGTGTGCCTGACCCAGGCGCGCGTGAACGTCCGTCGCCAGGTGAACGACGTTGGGCAGCGACAACAGGAATGGCCCCTGAGTCGTCACCGAGGAGCACAGCTGCGTCAGGATCGAGGACACCGACTCGGAGGCTAGGTCGTGCTCGCGCAGATCCTTCGCGCTTGATGCGAGTGCCTCGCCCTCGCCGGGCTTGCACGTGCCCGCCAGGACGCGAGAGTTCGCCGTGCCGTCCGAGGCCGCGATCAGCATCTCTGGGGACGCACCCACCAGCGAATCCACGCAGAAGCGCCACGTCGACGGGTAGAGGTCGCTCAGGCGTTCAAGCAGGAAACGCTCGTCGAAGCCATGGGCGCAGCGCACCGTCATATCGCGCGCCATGACGGCCTTGTCGGCGGCGCCATCGCGCAGGCGCTGCGCCATCGCTCGCACCGAGTCGCGCCACTGGCCGCGCGACATCGACCCGTGCCCAAACGTCAGGGATTCCGGCACGCGCGGGGCGGGCCTCGCCTCGGCCAGGGCCTCGTTAACAGCCGCCAGCGGATCGGGGGCGTCCCCGATGCCAGCGGTGATCGCCCAGCGGGCCCCGGCCTCGTCGATGAGAGTCAGCGTGGGCACGAAGGCGACCGAGCGGGCGGGGGATCGGAACGCGAAGGACGCGAAGAGAACGGGGGAGGGTGCATCATCGGCGGACGAGGCAGGGGTGGCCTCCCACGCGCGGCGCACGTCGGCGATCGCGCTCGAGGTCGCGGACTCGATCGTGAGCGCCCGTCCCAGGCCGATCATCTGGCGGCGCTCACCCAGCCAGGCGGCGCCCCCGGAGTCGGGAAGCAGGGACGTCAGTGAGCAAGTAGACCCCGGGTGCTGCGGGGGTAGGACCAACGCCCGAAAGACGAGGCGCGAGCATCCGAAGTCGTTGTGCATGGGTTCCATGGTAGGAGCAGGGGCGGCGGCGCGCTGGAAGACGTGCGAGTATTGACGCATGACTGAATCCCCGCGCGCGGACCTGAACAAGGATCCCAAAGAGATCGCCTCGATGTTTGACTCCCTCGCCTCGCGATACGACGTGATGGATGCGCTGATGACGGGCGGTTTGGACAGGGTGTGGATGACCGCCCTGCGTAAGGCTGTCGCCCCGCACCCCGGCGAACGCATCCTCGACCTGGCGGCCGGCACCGGCGCGTCGTCGGCCGCGCTGGCCAAGGGCGGCGCCGAGGTCGTCGCCTGCGACCTGTCCGAAGGCATGATCGAGGTCGGCCGTGAGCGCCACCCCGAGATCGAGTTCGTGCACGGCAACGCCATGGACCTGGACTTCGAGGACGGCTCCTTTGACGCGGTCACCATCTCGTGGGGCCTGCGTAACATCCCGGACCCGGAGCTCGCGCTGCGCGAGATGGCGCGCGTCGTGCGCCCGCGTGGCCGCCTCGTGGTCCTGGAGTTCTCCACCCCGCCTTCGCGCGTCTTCCGCGGCATGTACAACGCCTACCAGTCGACCGTCATGCCTGCGATTGCGCGCCTGGTCTCCACGAACGACGGCGCCTACGACTACCTGGTCGAGTCGATTCGCGCGTGGCCGGCCCAGGAGGAGCTGGGCCGCATGATCGCCGCCAACGGCTGGAGCGAGGTCGAGTACCGCAACCTCACCGGCGGCATCGCCTGCATGCACCGCGCGGTCAAGCCGCTGCCGTAAAGCGTGAACGGCGAGGCCGGGGCATGGAGGTAGCGGTCGTGAATGAAATGCTCGGTGGTGGGGCTGAAGGCTACGTGAATCCCATGTCGCAGACCTACGGATCGGACAAGGACCTGGCCCCAGCGAAGCGCGAGGATGACGGATGGGATCCCCGCCAATGGTGACTCGTTACCGCTCGACTGTGCGCGCGTCCCTCACGGCAGTCTGCGCGTCTGCTTGTGCCCTGGGACTCGTTGCTGTTCCCGCTGCGCCGGCACGTGCCGCCGACACGATCACTGCCGCTGACCAACCCTATTTTTCCTACTACCACCTCGACCAAGCGAGAGCTAAAGGATACACGGGTGCGGGCGTCACGATCGCAATGATTGATGGGCCAGTCGAGACGAGTGCCCCAGAATTGTCTGGAGCGTCGATCACTGACAATAGCCCGTGCTCTATAGAAAAAGCTCCTGAAGCTACCGCGCATGGAACAAGTACAGCTGCGCTGCTTGTTGCCCGTGACTATGGGGCGGTTCCTGACGCAACTCTTCATGCATATCGAACAGATGCCGGCGATGCGACACTTGGCTCTGATTGCATAGGAAGTGGTGGAGTGAACCTCGCGGGGTATCCATCGCTCATCAATCACGCAATAAATGACGGCGCGCAGATCATCACGCTATCACTCAGCAGTTCCGACCATAGTGATGCATTGCGTTGGGCGATAGCGAGGGCTGTGAGTCAAGGGGTACTCATTACTGCTTCGGCTGGCAATGAGGCGCAGGACTCGAACAACTCTCATTTCGGCTGGTGGTCCGGCGTGGTGGGTGTATCTGCTGTCGATACTAACGGTGCGAGAGCAAGCTATTCTTCGTGGGGTCAAGGAGTTACAACTGCGGCAGTTGGGGGTCCAATCACTATTCGCCAGTATCCGACAAACACGCTGGCACAAAGCGTTGGTACTTCGAGTTCTGCCCCAATTGTCGCCGGCTTCCTCGCGATGGCTCGCCAGAAGTGGCCCGATGCGACGTCGAACCAGCTGCTGCAACTGTTGATACACACGACCGTGAACCCGGATGGGGGCTGGAATCAGTACACCGGCTACGGCGTCGCGAGTCCCGCGACAATGATGAACACTGATCCCAGTCAGTACCCCGACGTCAACCCCCTCGCGGACAAGGGAGGCGGCTCCAGCCCAACCCCCGAAGAGATCGCGCAGTACGTCGACGGCGTCGTCCCGCCGGCGGAAATCGTCTTCGATAACTCGTACACCTACCGCGGTCTGGACGAATCCGTCCTTGGCGCAACCACGAACCCGTACCCGACACACCTCGGTACGAGCCCGCGCTACCACGCGAAGTAGACCAGCCTCGACAGACGTAGTGAGAGGCCGGGACCCCCCAGACAAGGGGCCCCGGCCTCGTTGTTAGTTCTTCGGCGCGCGGCCCCGGGCCAGCTTCCCCAGTTCCAGGTAGCCGGGCAGCGGCTTGTTCATGGCCTCGTTCGCGAAGGCGACGGGCACACCATTGGGCAGCGGGTTGACGACGCGGATCGCGGCGGTCAGCTTCTGCGCGGAGTTGTTCGCGCGGTACTCCGCGGGCAGCGGCAGGCGTGCGGTCACCCTCCCCGTCTGGCCCGGGAGGATCGAGGGCAGGGTGGACTCGATGGTCTGGCTGGCCACTATCGCGCCCTTCGAGTCGACGAGGACGACCTCGAGCGGCCACGTCGCGTAGAAGGGGGCCGACCCCGTGTTCGTGATCTCCACGGCCACGGCGGCCTTCGCGCCGTGGTAGGTCGCCGACGTGCGGGTGGCCTGCAACGTGTAGCCCATGGTGGCGCTCGCTGCCTTGGCGCGCGTCAGCTCAGCGCCGGTGTAGCCAGTCGAGAACGCATGCTGGTTGATGAGCCACGTCGCGTGAGCCTTCTGGATCGACTCGAGGGCCTTGTAATCGCGCCCAGCCTCCATGCTCGGGCACCGCAGCGGCTCAGAGAAAGCACATTCCTGGAAGGAAGGGTAGAGCTCTCCGCCGATGGGGGAGTGGTGCCAGGCATCCCCCTCACCCTGGTCCTTGAGTTTGGGGATGAAATGCCAGTCGGTGCCTTCCAGGGTCGCGTAGCCGAGGGAGTCATCGAAGTACCCCATGCCGTGAGCCTTCGTGGCTGCCGTCGGATAGCGGTTCTGGACGAAGGTGTCGTCGAAGGCCTCGTCCCAGGCCTCGACGAGGCGGGCGCGGAACTCGTCCGACGGCATCCAGTTGATGGCCTTCGGGTTTTGGTTGTTGGCGTAGCCGTTGTAGGGGTAGGTGTGCTCCTCGCCCCAGAATCCGTACAGGCCCGCGGTGATGAAGCCGATGCGCGGATCCCCGTCGTACTTGTCTCCGAGGGCCGCGACGAAGTGCAGGAGCATCTCCTGAACCTTCGGGTCGTTGTAGTTGGGGGAGAAAGAGATACTCTTGTTGTCGTAGAAGTCGTACGTGCGGCTCGTGTCCGTGCCTGCGTCGATCAGGTATTGGGGCATGCCGGTCTTTTTCCCGGGGGTGTCCAGGGAGAAGCGGATGACAGCCTGGTGTCCGCGCGACGCGATCGCGTCCAAGAGGGCGTCGACCTTTGTGAAGTCGTAGGTGTCGCGTCCGGTGACGACGGTGTTCACGGGGAAGGGCGCCCACTCGAGCGTGTAGGGCAGGGCGTTTGCGACCGTTCCGGGTGCGCTCCCGTCCTCGGGCGCCCACGGCATGAAGCCCTTCATCGGGTTCGACACCGGGGCGGGGGCTTCCTTGAGGATGGTCCACTGGGCGGTGGCGGCCGACGAGGCCGTGGCCGGCAGGGCGGCACACGCCAGTCCTGCGGTCGCCGCGAGAGCGATGGTGATGCGAGTAAATGTTCTCATCGCGAGGTCCTTTCAGTCATGAGTACTGCGGCTGGGGACGTGATGCGGCGTGGGCGCGTCGCGTGGAGTCTGCGTGTGCGACGGTGCAGTGACGTGCGAGCTAGGACTCCACGGCTGTCAAGTGAACCACATTGACATCAATGCGCGCAATATTACGGAAAAGTGTGTCAGTAAGTGATTGCATGACAAGTCTGTGGTGAGTTGTGT
>ERZ1674051.389-NODE-389-length-11315-cov-100.806661_pt1 | contig 11315 bp, 8 predicted proteins | sample MGYA00581125_ERZ1674051 | MGnify/ENA primary metagenome ERZ1674051 (study PRJEB41354, sample SAMEA4873326) | human saliva metagenome | biome: human-associated habitat [ENVO:00009003]; feature: mouth environment [ENVO:08000002]; material: saliva material... | reverse complement strand
CCTGTACTTGTTGCAAGAATTGCGTGAATATAAGGCAGGGGACGAAGAGTTTGTAAAACAGGTGTGTTCTTGCCTGCAATCCAAGGTTCCAATACATAAAATGAAAGACTGGCAAATCCATAAGAACAAATCAAAGTCAGTAACACAGCAAGAAGATTTGATGTCAACTGTGAGAAAATAATGTAGAAAGGCCAATGGAAAAGATAAACCGCATAGCTAGTATCCGCTAAAAAGCTAATTATCTTTGGCTCCTGTACGTTAGGAGTCTTTTCATGTAAGACACGCGCTGCCAATATCATAGCAAGAGCTGCAAGACTGGCAAGCAAGAAGCCTATAAGATAGGCAAAAAGATAAGTGAATTTGACAAAGAAGGTCAAAATGAGTAAGAAGCCAAAACCTCCTGCAAAAACTAAAAGGGTCTTGCGTAAATCCCAAATTTTATCCAACTGCTTGACGAGGGAAGTCGTCTGACGAACGCCTACAATAGTTGCTAGGATACTTCCCAAAAAGAATGGATAGACATGAGTTAAACTGGAGAAGTAAACAGAGGAATAAGAGGTCACTAGAAAACTACCAATAAACATGGAGAAGAAACTAATCAAGAAGGCAGCAGTTGATAAGAGAAAAACCATCCCTCTCAACTGACCATTTGACCTAGACTGCTTGGATAAGAACCAAACTGCCAAGCCCCAAAGAATATAGTAGTGCACCTCAACAGCCAGACTCCAATTATGAACAAATAAATGAGGAATGAACTGAGATTCATAACTCCCACCTGTTAGCAGTTCATAGAAGTTGGTCATAAAACCTAGGACACCAGCAATCTGGCCACCAATTCCAGCCACATAATCTTGCCGAACTAGGAAGGTAAAGGGCATGGTTACCAAGACCATCAAAACCACAGGTGGCACAATCCGATAAAAGCGTCTCCTAAAAAATCCAACCAAATCAATTTCATGATTTTTAGAAAATTCTTCGATGAGTAGAGCTGTAATCAGGAAACCTGAAAATGTGAAAAAGACATCTACCCCGAAAAATCCTCCAGAAAAGATTGTCTGAAAGAAATGATACAAGAGTACCAATAGTAAACCTGTAATCCTAATCAAGGAAAACCATTTAATACGCATACGAGTTTATTCTCCCTTTCATTATACACTTTATTCTATCAAAAAAAGAAGAAAAATCCCAAGAGAAAACTTAGGATTTTTAGCTTATATCAATTCCATTTTAGAAATTACGGCCTGACTTATTATAGCCATATTTTTCCACAAAATACTCACGGAATTCCAAGAGATTGTCATCCATGATGGCTTGTCGCACTTGCTTCATCAGGTTAAGCAAGAAGTAAAGATTGTGGTAGCTAGTCAAGCGGATACCAAAGGTTTCATCAGCCTTGAGCAGGTGACGAAGGTAGGCGCGTGTATAGTTCTTACATGTATAGCAATCACACTCAGGATCCAGTGGTGTAAAGTCCTCAGCAAACTGGGCATTTTTGACAACCAAACGACCTTGACTGGTCATACAAGTCCCATTACGAGCGATACGAGTCGGCAAGACACAGTCAAACATATCCACCCCACGAATAACCCCATCAATCAAGCTATCTGGCGCTCCCACTCCCATCAGGTAGCGAGGTTTGTTTTCAGGAAGGAGCTGGGTTGTAAAGTCCAAGACGGCATTCATTTCTTCGTGGGTTTCTCCCACTGCCAAGCCACCGATAGAGTAGCCTGGGAAATCCATGCTGACAAGGTCCCGAGCTGATTGGCGACGCAGGTCTTCAAATCCTGCTCCCTGCACAATTCCAAACAAACCTTGGTCATGCGGACGACGGTGAGCCTTCAAACCACGCTCAGCCCAACGGCTGGTACGCTCGATTGATTTCTTAACGTAGTCGTAAGGTTGGTAAAACTGAGGACATTCATCAAAAGACATCATGATGTCTGAGCCCAGATTGTTCTGAATAGAAATGGCTTTTTCTGGTGATAGGAACATCTTAGAACCATTGAGATGGTTTTTAAAGGTTACCCCTTCTTCTGTTATATTACGGCTATCTGCTAGAGAATAAACCTGAAAACCACCACTATCTGTCAAGATTGGTTGATCCCAATTCATGAACTTATGAAGTCCACCTGCGCGTGCGATGAGTTCATCTCCAGGACGAAGCCAGAGATGATAGGTGTTTGACAGGATAATTCCCGAACCCATCTCCTTCAATTCTTCAGGCGACTGAGTTTTGACAGTGGCTTGTGTCCCAACTGGCATAAACATAGGTGTCGGGAAGGTACCGTGGGGAGTGATGATTTCTCCCAGACGAGCTCCTGTGTGTTTTTCTTTCTTAATCAAACGATATTTGATTGGTGAATCTGACATTTTTTACCTCCGAAGCTGGGAAAAACAGTCCCAGTTCATACTTTGTGCCCAAGGGCATACTGTATGATTTTATCAAAAAAAGCTGGAACTGTCACGAACTATGGTATAATGAGAGAATGAAATACCCAAAAATTGATTTAAAAACCATTCGTCTGCAGGCTAGACAATTTCAGGCTGAAAATCCTCGTCTCTTTCTCGTCTATCTCTTACCTAGCATACTACTCATCTTGTCTAGCTTCCTCAATCCCTTAGAGCGCATCAACGAGAGTGTTTTAGAACAACCCTTTTTAAGCGTGTTTGGCCATGTATTCCAAGCCTACCTTTTTCCATTATTAGTCTCCTTTATCGGAACAATACTTCTAACCAGTTCAGTCTATACAACACTGAAATTCATCAAGAATCCTGATACAGAACTATCCGTCAAAAATAGTCTCACTCTATTTAAAGAAGAGTACTTTTCACAAACCTTTTTGACTCTCCTTCTCAAACGCTTCTATCTCTTCTTATGGAGTATTCCTAGTTTACTCGGGATTTACTTCCTCTTTTACAGTAGCTTTTTAGCAAAGAAATTCGTTGTCCTTCATCCTGAGTTTCCCAATCTGAATCTCTCGTCAGTTGAAACTGAACGTTTCCTCATGACCTTTGGTCTCTATTTTCTAGCAAGTATCCTCTTGATGATTGTCGGAAATAGTCTCTATATTCCACAATACTATGCCTATTCGCAGGTAGAATTTCTCCTCTGTGACACCCTAGACTTGGGACAAGCCAAACCAGGACAAATCCTTAAGACCAGCCGTTTCCTGATGAAAGGCTATAAGTTCCAGCGTTTCGTCCTAGACTTACAACTCCTTCCTTGGTACTTCCTCAATTGGATTACTTTTGGGATTGCTAGTTTCTCACTCCTACCCTACATTCAAATCAATAAAATGATTTTTTACCGAGCAGTACTGGCTCGAAAACGTCCAAAAGCTTGAAGGTATCCCCTCAAGCTTTTTTCTATCAATGAGTTTCTCCGCCTACCAACTTGAGGTCCTCATCTCCATATTCTATCATGGCTCCGATTGCTACTTCTATCCCTCGCCTAATGTCCACTAAACTCATAGCTGGAGTAGTCGGTCGATTCACCACCTGTTCCATCATATAAGGAATATGCATAAAACCTGCCTTAATATGTGGAAATTTCTTTTCTACCAAATAGAGAGCCTGATACATCAAATGATTGCAGACAAAAGTCCCTGCCGTATTGGAAACAGAGGCCGGCAAGCCCTCTTTTTTTATAGCTTGAACCATCGCTTTAATCGGCAAACTACTAAAGTAGGCCGAAGCACCATCTGGACTAATAGGAAGGTCAATCGGTTGATTACCTTCGTTATCAGGAATGCGTGCATCGTCTTGATTAATGGCTACTCGCTCAGGTGTCAAGCTGGTTCTTCCACCTGCTTGGCCGATACAAAGGACAAAGTCAGGTTGATAGCGGTTCATCTCTTCTTCCAATACTTGAGCCGATTTGTGAAAGACTGTTGGCACTTCTAACCAACGGACCTCAGCACCATGGATTTCAGCTGGTAAACCTTTAATGGCCTCCAAGGCTGGATTGACTTTTTCCCCTCCAAAGGGCTCAAAACCTGTCACTAATACTTTCATTTCTAACTCCTCAAAACTAATCCAATGAGACTTTTTTCTTAAAAACAAGTATAACATATTTCCCTTATTCTGGAGTGAAAAGGACTAGAGAGACTAAGATTGACCTTTGAGTTTATTTAAAGAATAAAATACTAATCAAGGCCAAAATAGCCGGTCCACCTTGCTTCAAAATAATTTTCTTATCTGCTGTTAGAGAGCCATAAGCCGCAGCCCCAATCACAAATAAGACAAAAATAGTCACAATTTCTAAATTCTGTGAGAAATAAATTCCATACAAGAGAAAGACTCCTAGCAAAGCATTATAAATCCCTTGATTTTTAAACAATGAACTTACAGACAGACGAGCCAGTTCTTCCTTTTCCATGTTAAAGACACGACTAGTCGCATCTGATTGCGTTGCAATACTTTCCAAATAAAAAATGTAAAAATGCTCCAAAGCAACGATTGTTGCTAAAATGATTGTAATAATTGACATCTATTTCTCCTTAAATTTCTATATTCTCAATACCCAAAACCAATTTATTTAATAAACGGCTGAGTTCTGTTTTTTCAGATTCTGTTAAGATACTTTCCATCGCTTCTTTAACCTTGATATGCTGCAGAGGCGGATTCATCACTAACTGCTCCTTGGCATACTTCGTAGCTTCTACCAACACTTCCCGCTGATTTTCAGGATTACGATGACGCTCCACCAAACCTTCCTTTTCCAGAATTTTGAAATGTCGGGTCAAAGCAGCCTGATCAATCTTCAAACGCTCCTGAACCGCTATTTGATTACAGGGAGAATGCTTCAGCAAAAATAATAAAATCTGATACCGTGTCAAACTAATCCCAAGCCTTTTTTCAAACAATTGCGTACTCGCTTGCTCAGACAAGCGGAGTTGATAAAGTAAATCTTGAATTTCTAACATTTCTTCCTCCTTTTTATTGACTTATCAATAATTGACTAATCAATTATAATGCAAAGTCAAATAGATTGCAAGAATTATGCTTAGATTATTACAAGATGCTAACTTTCCATTCATATTGATACTCAATGAAAATCAAATAGAAAACTAGGAAGATAGCCGCAGGTTGCTCAAAGTACAGCTTTGAGGTTGCAGATAAAACTGACGTGGTTTGAAGAGATTTTCGAAGAGTATGACAAACAAAAAACGAACGAGACTCGCTTCCTATCACGAAAGCTATATCTCATTCGTCAAAATGATATTACAAAGTCTGATTTATCCATTCATTGAAACGTGAACGTGATCATAGTGATTTTCTGTCACGCTACCACGGTCTGGCATTGGGTTCCAAGTATTAGCTGGTCCATATTTGCTATCGAATGGAGCATAGAAACGTTGTTTCCAGATGATGTAACTAATTCCACGGCTGGCCATGTTTTGAATAGCGTATTCCGCAATCTTATCCCCTAGTTCTGAGCTTTCTGGTACCATAAAGTCGATAGCCAAACCTTTTCCGTGATCTCCACTGTCTCCTGGACGGTAACCACTAAAGGATGTGATGCCAAACAAGTTGGCAATTTCTTCTTTAAAGGCAGCCGTTTGTGGTTGAAGGCCTGCATTTTCAGCTTTTGCTACTGCCAGTCCAGCATAATCGGGCGCAGCTGGAGCTGCGTAAGTTGCTGAAGCTGTTTTCGTCTCTTCTGGTTGATAAGTCGAAACTGCTGGTGTAGCTTCTTTTGATGATGCTTCTTTTGCTTCTTCTGAACTTGTTGCAGTTGTTTCGGTTGCTTTTTCTTCTACTGGCGTTGTAGTTGCTTCTACTGCTGATTCAGCTTGAGTGCTTGCTTGTATTTCCTCTTTCTCAGCTGGAGTCGTTTCCTGAGGAGCTGCTTCTGCAACTGCACTGCTTGTTTCGGCTGTTTGTTCCTCTGGGACAGAAGTTCCTGTAGAAGGCGCGACTTCTTCTGAAGCAGTCACTGTCTCTGTAACTTCTGAACTTGTTGCTACTTCTTTTGTACTTGTAGTTTCTACCGCTTTTGGAGATTCTGCAATTGGTTGAGAAAGATCTGCAACTTGAACAGTTTGATCATCTACGGTCACTTGATTGGTTGTCAAATCTGCTGTCGCAGTTGTTACTTCTTCACTAGAAGCCGCTTGAGGTGTTTGGATTTCAACTTCTGTTACTTCTTCTGCTTCATTGACAGTCGTTGTCAAAACAGTTTCTGGGAAAATCAGGTCCATATTGGTGATTTTATTCAAATTCGCAAGAACTGTGACATCTACACCCAAGGCTTCTGCAATGGTACTCAAGGTATCACCATACTGAACGGTATAACTTGTTTTGTTATCCGTTTTAGTCAAATCGTTTTGGATTTGCTCAACACTACGTGCAGTCCAAAGAACTTCTTCTGCTTGGGTTGCCAATACTGGGGCAAATGACAAGGCTACTGTTGAGGCTAATAATATTCTTTTCTTCATTCTTTCAAATTCCTTTCAAATGAGTACCTGTCTATCATAACACAAAAAATGCAGAAAAAAAGCCCTCTCGGGCCTATTTAACAGAACTGTCTATTCCTTGTAACAAACTCGGTTACTTGAAATAGTTTGTTAGGTCTCTGTCACAAAACTGACACAATCTTTTTATTGCTCAGCCTTAAAAAAACGGGGAATATCTGCTAACGCTTGAATCCTGTGATTTCCTTCATAAGTCGACTCTAAAAAGTTGATACTTTGAATCCCACTATTCTGGGCAAATTCCACATCCAGAGTCCGATCCCCTATATAATAAGTATTGTCAGGATTCAACTGATGCTTGTCTATCAGATAGGTAGCCGCTTCTGAACTTGGCTTCCGCGCAAAGCCACTCTGACTGGTTAAAATCTCTGTAAAATAAGATTCCAAACCCAAGTCTCTGAGAATGGTACGAGCATTGTCTCCCTTATGAGTGTAAACAAACTGCTGAATTCCTGATTCCTCTGCCCAAGCTAGCACATCAGGCGCACCTGGCATCAAAACTACCTGAGCATTCTTCTCAGCCAAACTCTGTGCACGCACCTGATTTAGCACTTCCACATCCAGCTTTCTCTCTTCTGCCACCTGCACAAATAAATCCTGCACAGAAAACTTGAGGATAAACTCTCTCACCTGCTCCTTATCATAAGGAATAGAAAGCTGAGCAAAAGTTTCCTCAATCCCTGACAAAATCGCTTCGTAAGAGTCCAATAAAGTCCCGTCTAAATCCCAAATAAAAGCTGTTTTTTGCATTTCCTATCCTTTCAAGCTCATATAACGCTGGTAACGGTAACGTAGAAATAACCAACGAAAACCATTATCCAAAAGGGTTCCGGCCCAAATACCGGGCAAGCCCCAACCAAGCACAATCCCCATCAGATATCCTGTTCCAATGCGGATACACCACATTCCTATACTTGTCGCATAAAAGGGAAGCCTAGCATTGCCCAAACCCTGCCAGACTGCTGTATAGATGACTGTTCCTATCGTCATAGGAGTACCAAGTAGTGAAAAAAGTGTCACTAGCACACTAGCCTCCACCGCTAGAGAGTCATTCGTATAGAGATGAGTCAGTGGTAGGCCCAAGGCATAGACACTAAACGTCAAGGGCAACATGAGAAGCAGAGAAAGCCAAAAAGTTTGCTTGCTCAAATTAGCTACTCTTTCCCAATTATCCTCTCCAACTGCTCGAGCCACCAGCATGACCGTTGCCGTAGCTACGCCAAAGGCAGGCATATAGTTAAACTGGGTCAAAACTTCTCCAACTGCATTCCCAGCAACTGCCTCCGTTCCAAAAGAAACGACCAAGGCAATGATCACGACATCACCAGCCCGCATCATAAGCCGCTCTCCAGCTGCTGGTATTGCCAAAGTCAGTAAGTCTTTATCCAATCCAAAAGTTGGCTTCGCATAAGGAAGTTTTAATTGTAACCATAAAATCACAAGACCTACCAAACGAGACAGAATTGTCCCCCAAGCAACACCAGCTATCCCCATATCCAGAACAAAAATAGCTAGACTTGAAAAAAGAATATTCAAGGCATTGGATAAAAAACTAACATAGAGAGGCAGACGTGGATTATGCGTTGCACGAATCAAGGCTCCCAGACTAGTCATTAAACCTAAGAGAACAATCGATCCGCCTACCAAAGATAGGTAGAGTCCACCACTCTCAGCTACATCTCTCTCCGTCCCCAAAAGTCCTATCATCTCTTTCCCAGCGAAGATGGACAAAAATCCTAAAAGGAAACTTAATAGTAAGGTAATCTTCAAGGCCTCAGTCACATGATAGGCTAGCATAGATTGATCCTTCTGCCCCAAACTTTTTGAAATAACACTAGAAATAGCTGCTCCCAGAGCAATGAAAATCGCCTGGTAAATCGTGATAATATTGCCAGCTACTGAAACACCTGAAATAGCGATTAAACCCAAGTGAGCGACCAAGTAACTATCCACCATCCCCATGAGCATCTGCAAAAAGTTTTCACCCATAGCTGGCAAGGCAATGTTGAGAATATCTTTATTTTTCTTAAACAATCCTTCCTCCTGATGAAAAGAAACTCAGTTGGTTTCCCAACCGAGTTTACTCCCTCTGTCTTAAAGTCCTAGATAAGCCTCAACCGCTACTTGCATGTCTGTTGCTGCAACAGTTGTCTTATGACGAACAGGAGCTGTTTCAAGCCCGTCAACTGCTGGTGGCACAGCCACTCTTGAGATTTCATGTAATTGAGCCAAAGCTTCAAAGTCGCCAAGCCCTGATTTTCCAGTTACAGCTTCTACTGCAACCACTGGGAACTTGTATGGACTCGCTGTTGAAGCAATCACTGTCTTAGTCACATCGCCAGTAGCCGCTTGGTATTTCTTATAAACTGCCGAGGCAACCGCCGTATGTGGATCCTCGATATAAGAATCTGACTCATAAACACGCTTGATTTCTGCTGCCGTTTCTTCCTCAGTCGCATATTCAGCTGCAAAGATGTCCAAAATCTCTGCATCAAAATTAGTCAACTCATATTGACCTTGCGTATTCAAGGCATTCATGAGTTCAGCTGTCTTAACTGCATCATTCCCCAAAAGATGGAAAATCAGGCGCTCCAAGTTTGAAGATACTAAGATATCCATAGATGGGCTAGTTGTTACCTTAAACTCACGCTTCTTATCGTAAACACGTGTCTTGAAGAAGTCTGTCAAAACATTGTTGTCGTTTGAAGCACAAATCAATTTACCAACTGGTAAGCCGATTTGTTTGGCATAAAAGGCAGCCAAGATATTTCCAAAATTTCCTGTTGGTACGGTAAAGTTGATCTGTTCACCAGCCACAATCTCACCAGTCTTAACTAACTGAGCATAGGCATAAACATAATAAACAATCTGTGGCACCAAACGACCAATATTCATAGAGTTTGCAGATGAAAATTGCAACTTGTTAGCCGCTAATCTTTCACGAAGAGCTACGTCGTTAAACATGTGCTTCACATTTGTTTGCGCATCGTCAAAGTTACCATCAATAGCGATAACATGAGTATTGTCGCCAGTCTGAGTGGTCATTTGCAACTCTTGTACCTTGCTGACACCATCCTTTGGATAAAAGACGATAATCTCAGTACCAGGAACATCCGCAAACCCTGCCATAGCAGCTTTCCCAGTATCACCAGATGTCGCTGTTAAGATGACAATCTTGTTCTCCAAACCATGCTTCTTAGCAGCTGTCGTCATAAAGTAGGGCAAAATAGACAAGGCCATATCCTTAAATGCAATTGTTGAACCATGGAAAAGCTCCAGGTTGTATTGCCCGTCTAATTTCACTAATGGTGCGATAGCTGGAGTATCAAACTTGCTATCGTAGGCATTGTTGATACAGTAGTCCAACTCCTCAGCTGTAAAGTCATCTAAAAATGCTGACAAAACTAACTTAGCCACTTCCTGATAAGAAGCATCTTTCAATTTGTCAAAGTCCAAATCTACCTTTGGATAAGTAAGCGGTGTAAATAAACCACCGTCCGTAGCCAAACCTTGCAAAATAGCTTGGCTGGCAGTTACTATATTGTTGGCATCACGCGTTGATTGATAAACTAATGTCATTACTCTCTATCCTTTATCTATAGTCTCTTCCATTATATCATGATTTTTCAGAAAATTCTCCCTTTATAAGAGAAATTATAGGCCCAATTCTTCTTTCGAAGGCTGTAAGTAGGTCATTTCTTGCTTATTTCTCATCTCCAGTCCTTCCTCAGCTAGCAGGAGTAAGTCTTTGGAAATTTCAATAATCGCAGTTTCTTCCTGATCTATAAGCTTTTTCTTAGAAAATTGTCGTCTTAAAAGCTTATAATTTCGCCCAAATTCTTTAAAGAAAGGTGCTGTTTCTAAGTAAGCTTCTAACTTATCTAAATTGACCAACAATCCTAAGTGAAAAGCAGCTGAAGCGAAGGTTCTATCTAGAGATTGAGTACACACACTACGAAACTCAACTGTTCCACGAGTCGTTAAGTCTTGGTACTGATAACTACGATGAGTTTCAAAATCCTTCTCTTGAGCGTAAATAAGAACCTCATCCCCATTAAGAGAAAATGCTTGGATTTCAGGTGTAGCCAAATAGTCCCTAGCCTGAATCGGATAAAAATAATAGGTTTGTTCATCACGTTCCGCAGTAAAAATTGCAGAATGATCTAGATAATCAAAAAAATCATCCTCATCTTTAAAGAGTCTAGCATTGACACCAACATTCTCTGGATAGATACCATGCATAGATTCTTCCCAGAAAATATCTCTTGAGATTTTTGTATCCCAATCAGCACCTGTAAACTCAGAATTTGCAAATAAATAAGCCTTAGCCCCTTCAATTTGGGTAAAAGCATTAATCACTCGTAAATAGTTAGACTTTGAAACATCCAACTGTACCTGACTCCCACAGATAAAAGCACCATAGTCAGGGAAATGATGCAAGTCTGATTTAGTCACATTTCTACTCAAATTCAAATAATCCATCAACATGCGATACCGCGAGAAAGCCACTGGACAATTCTCATTTTTATCCCAGTCGGGATGGATACCACAGCCAACAATAGCATGATTGGATTCGCCTAATTTTCTCTGAATTACATCCATATAATTATTAAAACGATTCTCGACCTCTTGAATCGTTTCAGCCTTACCAAATGCAAACTCAATCGTTGTATAGGAAACTTCAAATAAAATAGCATCCTGACTTATCGGATCCACTAACTGGATAGGATTCCCAAAATCATCTACCTTTTCGACAGTAAAATCCAAAGCAGAAACTAAATATTGGAATAAGTGTTTGATAACTTCAACATCTGTAGCATCCCCTTCCAAGTTTACAAC
>ERZ1674051.386-NODE-386-length-11408-cov-15.719722_pt1 | contig 11408 bp, 7 predicted proteins | sample MGYA00581125_ERZ1674051 | MGnify/ENA primary metagenome ERZ1674051 (study PRJEB41354, sample SAMEA4873326) | human saliva metagenome | biome: human-associated habitat [ENVO:00009003]; feature: mouth environment [ENVO:08000002]; material: saliva material... | reverse complement strand
TCGCGGAGGCGCAAGGGCACGCGAAGGCCCCGCCGATGAGGGGCCGGCGGGGCCTAATGTTCAAAAGATTGAGATAGCTATTTTATTTTCTTCAAAGTTTCAAAGGAATCATTAAATGTCGAAGCTGGCTCACTGATATCCTTATATTTCTTCTGTTTTTCATCCCAAGAATTTGGAGAGTCTGGGTTGAATATTCGAGCACCTAGAGGTAGATATCGAATTTCGCTCATGACTTTTTTGCTGGATTCATCTTTTACTGTATAAAAAATTACACCCAAAGGGTTCATCATTGGAGCAAATGGGAGATTTGAGTCCCAGGCATAATATATAGAATTTCGAAATAGTGCATCCGTAAAGTCTGTCTTGCGTGTTTTGGGGAATATTGTTTCCGCTAAATATATATTTTCTTTAAATATTGCTTTGGTGAACTTTGTAAAGTAACCAAGTCTTGTGTTTACAAGATTTAGATTACCTTCAAAAACTGCTGATTCAAAAGAGGAGGAAAAGTGAAATTTTGCCCCTCGGAATGTTGTGGTTTCTCCCATGAACTCGACGCCAATAAATGACGCATCGGAATATGGGTATAGATACCAATTCTCGCTGAATTCAGTGCTTGCAAAATAGGCATCTTTGAATTTTGAGCCTAGAAACTGTGCGCCCAGTTTAAAGCGGCATCCAGAAAATTCAATCTCCGATTCGGCATGCATGCCTCTAAAATCTGCAGTTGACTCGAAAATTGCCCTATTAAATTTAGATATTTCCTTAAATCTTACACCTTTGAAATTGAAAGGTTTTGAGAAATTTCGGTACGTGAATCGGGCATTGGAGAAGTTTGTTTCTTTGTTAAATATTGAACCTGAAATGTTAAATTTATTTGCAAACACTGTTTCTTTGGAAATTACAGGACGAGAAAAGAAGCTTCCTGAGAGGTCAAATGGGTAGAAGAAAAAAGCCTTCGAAAAATCGTAGGTAAATTTTGACCAAGGTCCTTCTAATGGGATTTTTTCATTCTTCTCATCCATTATGTGTCCGCCATTTAGTCTGAGTTTAATTTCATGTAGAATTGCTTGGCGATTATCTTTCTCTTCATGAAATTCCAGTTTATGCTTTGTGAAATTTTCTCTGCCGTATTCTTCTATTTCTTTTTCTGTAGGGGAATCCTTATCAAAGATATAATGTGAATTTGCAAGACTATAAGGTGCACGAATGTAAGAGCAGAGGTTATTGATAATAATCTGCCCTTCCTTGCGTCGATCGTTATCCTCTTTGATGTTCTTATCTGCGATCCATTCATCAACAAGGCCTACAAGCGTATAGATGCCGCCCAGACGAACAGTAGCCTTATCATCTGCCAATTGTTCAATAGCTTTGGCATAGCGGCTGCGACGCTCTGCATGAACCTGGCGGATATGGTCGTTCTCGTTTTTCTCTTTTTCCTGGTTATTCTTTCGGTGAGTCTCGCCAAGGGTGATGACACCTAGAACACCACCGGTAGTGTAGAGAATGAACTGCCGAAGAACCGGACCGTCATCGTTCTTCCCGAAACCGGAGTTGATGGCAATGGGCAGGAAGAAACTTAACAATCCGCCAAAGAACGCGATGGCAGCAATCCAAAGATAAAACGGCTTGATTTCCCGTTTCTTGTCTGAAGATAAAAGGTTCTCTACGACAAATACGATGAATATAAGTGCGCCGGTAGTAAGTAGTCCTATTGCTACCCACTGGGCGATAACGTCCCATGTAGTAGGTCCTGGGGTCGGAATCATGAGGCGCGTAGGAGACGGGCTAGGGTCAGGTGTCACTGATGGTTCTCCTGTCTTCTCTGAGAGGAATGGTCACCTCTCAGCATAGTGCATAAGCTGTCTGCTGTGAGCTAGTCCTGGTAACAATAAAGGCCCCGCCGACGAGGGGGGGGGTCGGCGGGGCCTTCTAGAGATGAGGCCTACACGGATTTGTCTTCTTCTCCATTGCTGGAGTTATCTAACGGCCTTGTAGGCTTACTCATGCGGGTGTACTTCTGTTGCTCCACATCCCATGAATCTGGGTCAAAAATATAAAAAGTTGCGGGAACTATTCGCGATATTACCTTCCCGTTTCTGAGTGTAACCTCTCTTGATATTAAGTTAAATTTTGCAGCTGTCAATTTGGCGTCAGCTGTATTAAAGTCATACTTCCCATAGCATGATAAATATATACTGGTGAAACATGAGGTTCGGGGGATTATTGAGTCTTTAAAGCTTAATGAAAATACTGATTTTGGAGTTCTGGTTTCGTTTGTGTCAGTAATTTTTTTAGGCAGACTAATCTTTGAATAGGATGGAAATTCATTATAGATAATTTTAATTCTTTCCCATCTCTGTTTCATATTTATGCTACTATCCCCGATGAACCATATATCCTCAAAATTTAGAGGGTCCCTAAATTCTGCCTCATTGAATTCTGTAGACCCTCCGAAAATATTCTTATAAATATTAGTAGGTCCATGAAAATAAGAGGATGTGAAGGCGGAATTTCCTGCAAAGATGGAATCTGCTACTGCACAAGACGAGTAAAATTTCGATTCATGTGCAATGAAATCATGGGCAAATACGGACCTATAAAAATCTGTTTGTCCATAAAATTCTGACCCGCTGAATCGGATGGTCTTATAAAAGTATGATGAGTTAATCTGCGTAATACTTTTGAATCTTGTTTTATAGAAGTTTACTTCTTCTTCGAAGTGTAGATTGTCAAAATAGGCAACATCGTAAAAAGTTGATTTGGAGAAATTTATAGAATTTTCAAATAGTATATTTTTGAAGTGGACTGGGTAGAAGAAAGTAGAATTTGAGAAGTCGTATTTAAAATTTGACCAAGACTCATTGTGTGAAATGGATATATGGGGAGTGCCACTCCCCGATACTGTTGTAAGGCGACTTTTAATTTCTTCTAGTAGTGATTGTCGAATCTCTCTTTCTTCTTGAATCTTTATCTTTTCTTCGGCGGAAACACCATTATTTGACTCCGACTGATTGTCTAATTTAAGATCCATATAACTATCCACCTGTAGAGGGGAGCGGATATATGCACAAAGGTTATTGACAATGATTTGACCCTCTTTAAGCCGTTTTTTGTAAGGAAGAGTCTCTTCTGAGAGCCATTCATCAACGAGACCCACAAGGGTATAGATGCCGCCCAGACGGACGGCTGCTTTCTCATCAGCTAGTTGCTCTACAGCCTTGGTATAACGGCTACGACGCTCCGCATGAACCTGACGGATATGGTCGCGTTCGTTCTTCTCTGCATCCTGCTCATTCTTCTTGATGTCCGCGTCAATTTTGAGACGGTCACCCTGATTCTTCCAATTAGTCTGCAGAAGAGTCAGAACCGCAATAATGCCGCCAGTGACGTACAGAAGATGCAAACGCAGCTGATCCGAACTGCCAGAGCTCATGCCGCAGAGCAACCACAGCATCCAAGGTAGAAGAATCGCAACTGCACCGCCACCTAGACCAAAGCCAATGAGGAGCTTAGTAAAGTGCTGGATATACCAAGGCTTCTCCTGAGCCTTCGGGACTACCTGAGTTTCTGGAATGGATGAGGTGTTGTCGCTGGGCACGAGATTCTCCTGTCCTCTCTGATAGGAACGTTCACCTTCCAGCATAGGGTAAAGCTGTATGCAACGAGTCTTGCTCGGTCACAGGTGGAGCCCCCCGTCTACTTGAGCTACACAGATGGTGCTTCTGCTATCCGTAGCAGACGAGGTAGGGGTCGAAATTCTCAAAATAGGCGATATTGTTCCTTGCAGTGAATGCAATAGTGGCGTAATTAGTGTTGTCGTGTTGTTATGTCTTAAGAAATGCGCTACATTATTAGGTATACGGTCACGTGTGTAAGGTTTGTCCTTATACGCAATGACCATAAAATAAAAGTGGGACCGCCAGACTCAAGACAATATTGCCAGCGATCCCACTAGAGATTGGTTTAGAAGAGAAGTGCAGATGCCAACTGACACATCTCTGCGAGACCAAGGAATAGGGTAGCTACATAGCTTCCTCGTTCAACGAGGAGCCAGAAATGGTCCTTATTCATAGGAGTTCCCCTCCTCTCTATTTATTTATAAATTAGGGACAACGCGGAATTACGTTGTCACTGCTGATTTTAGCAGATGACACGCATTTCGCGGATTTTTGCTACCCAATTTATGTTTGTTTATCTCAGGCATGGCGTAATGCCGCTGAAAAGCGATGAACAAATCTGGGTAGATAAGATTCGAAAACCCAGCTAGAGCCTACAAGCCCAGCGGGGTTTTTCGCGCCATTTTTATTTTTCGACGCAGCTACTCGGCGGTGTCCACCGAACACGCAGAGGCCCCGCCACACATTCATGTGGTGGGGCCTTCGCGTAATTACTGCGCGGGCTCACTCAGGCGCGTGTATTCCTTCTGCCGTTCATTCCAGGAAGCCGGATCGAAGAGCACCGCCCCAACCGGGATACGGTAGCTTACGCCGTTCAGCCCGGCTGTGCCCAGCGGAATAGGCTGGCTATCCTCGTGCACCGCGAAGTTATGCGCCTCCTGACCGGTAGACGGCGTAGCGAAGCGCGCCCGGCACATCTCGCCCGAGTCAGCATCCTCAGCTGCGAAGAGCGGCGGGCTCTTCACGAAAGAAACATCGCAGAAATCTGCAACGCCCATAAAGGACGCTCTATAGAACTTTGTACTTACCCCAAAGACCGCCTCATGACACTCTTGTACCCCCGCAAAGGTCTCCTTGGGGAAGTTTGTATTACCGTTGAAGTATGCGCTCAAAGCGCCTCGTAATCTGTGTAATCTGTTTGCATCAACTAAATTTTATCAATATCCACAAGCTGGAATGTAAGGAAAAAATTAAGTGATAAGTGCTTCAAAAATGACTGTTGACTCTACGAATAAGGTAATAAATTAGGGTGCATTATCTCCAAATATGGAGATAATGCACCCTATTGGAATTAGGCTATATATTCAATCTGGAAGTGTGTTATTTTTGTGATTCGGGTTTAAATAAATTAGACCCAATAGGTATATGTGCCCATTGGTTTTCTCCTACCGATATGGAGCGCAATGGGTGGACATAGTCTTCTTCTAACTCAAATTCAAATGTGTGTTTATATTGTTCATTGAATTTTGCGGCAAAGAAAGGAACATGGTTAAAGTCTGAATAGGTTGCTGTGTCTTCATCCAAATCATTTTCCCATAAGTCGTTATATGTAGTTAGTGTGGTTACGTTTGCTTCAATGAAATAGGCGGGACCATAAAATTTTGTATGTGAGAAATGCAGCAGTCCCGTGGTTTTTACGTAGTCAAAATTCGCTTCGCCCTTAAATATTGATCTACTGAAATCAATATGTTCGAATGAATCTGAAGAGAATTTTGAATATTCAAATGTTGAATCTCCATGGAATGCGGACTTGGAGAAGTTTGCCGCATCAATAAAGTGTGTTCTGGTAAAGTCTGAATTCCCGTAGAAAATAGATTTGGAAAAATCTGTATATGTGTAAAAATGGCTATTTGAAAAGTTCGTATCGCCATAGCAGGTAATATTTTCAAAGTTGGCATTTTCGAAACTCATCGAGGCCAGTGAGTAGAATAATTGTGACCCGGAGAATGAAAAACTAAAGTTGCTCCACGGTCCCTTTGTTATTTCTATATCGTGTGTGTCGATGGAGCAGCCGTACTCATCTGCTTCCTCTGCGGTGCTTAGCCGTTTGCTCATCTCTGAAAAAATACTTTGACGGATCTCTTGTTCTTCGCGGAGCCTTACTTTATCTGAGCTTAAGTCTCCTGGATATATATACGGATTAACGGATGCTTCGATAATTTCTCGTTTCTCTGCAAGCGGGAAAGGAGAACGGATATAAGCGCAGAGATTGTTAATAATGATTTGTCCCTCTTTTTCTCCATTGTTAGAGTCAACAAGGCTTGTATCATCGAGTAGCCATTCATCAACGAGACCTACGAGAGTGTATACGCCACCTAAGCGAATTACAGATTTCTCATGTGCAAGCTGCTCGATAGCTTTTGCGTAACGAGCCCGGCGCTCCGCATGGACCTGACGAATATGGTCACGCTCATCCTTCTCATGCTGGGCAGCAAGTTGCTCTCTTTGAGATTTTAACTGAGAATTGAGTTGTTTCTTAAGGTTATTCTCCTGGGAATTTAATTGATCTACAAGATTCTTTCTTTGTGCTTCTAGCTGTTTTATAAACTGATTATTTTGTTCATCAAATTTAGATTTCTCTATATCATTTTTACGGCGAGTTTCACCGAGGGTTATAACACCAAGAAAACCACCTGTGGCATAAATGATTATCTGTCGTAGTGTGGTTCCTTCACTATCTTTAGCGAAATCATTTGTTATCGCTAGAGGTAATAGAAAAGCGATACTTCCTCCAATGATGGCGATACCAAAAATCCATGAGGTGAAAGTAGAAATTTTTATGTGGAAAGGTTTCTTTATCCATAGAATAGATATAGTTGCGGATATGATAGTTAGTAGGATAGAGAAAGGGAACCAATGAAACGATTGGCTTGAATTCCATTCGCGGAAAAATACTAAATAAATAATCCAAGAAATGGCTGGAATTGCAATAAGCAATGTAAGAGTCAACGCTCGGTGACTATCTTGTTTGCCTGTTATTTGTGAATTTGTTGGAATTTCGGAAGGTAAGGGCTTGGAACTATCGGTTGATTTCAGTGAAGTGTCTTGCTTTGACATAAAGTATCTCCTGCTTTGCTCTGAACAGATGGTCCATTCCAGCATAGTGGAGAGAAGCGCATCCATGCATAAGGCACAGGATATTGGATTAGTATGTAGGCATATATCTGCTGTCATCGTGCCCGATAGCCAGCAGAAGCGAGTCTAGCGTCTTTCCCCTGGCCCCAAGTTCCACTCCTTGCCCTAGCCCTCTTTGAAGTAAAGGACGTCGTATCGTCTCTTTGGCGTCTTCAATCTTGAATGTGATAGCTTTGTCAAACCTAACTCAGTCTTTACTCTGGGGGCTGCATATTGAGTGGTTGGTTCTCAGCGCAAGCGGGATCTTCGGGAACTGCCCCGATGGTGGGGGAGAGCTAGCTGTTATTTTGCGGGCTCACTGATGCGGGTGTAGTCCTGCTTCTCTTCGTCCCAGGAATCCGGGTCGTACAGCACCGCACCGAGAGGGAGAACGAACGTTCTATTAAGAAGCTCCGTCTCGCCGCAGCTGAAGCCGTGCCTGCTCTCCGGGCGTGCCTCGAACAGGTAATCCTGAGGATTCGCATGCGCCGAGAACCTGGCCCTCGGCAGTCGCCTCTCCAAATCCTCAAAGGCCGGTTTAACATACATGAAGCTAGTCTGCCTGAAATCTGCCCGCTGACCGAACGTCGCACCCGGGAAGTAGGCTCCCTCAAAGCTCGTCCCGTTGAAGCTCACCGCCCGCGCGAACGTCACCATACCGAAGCCGACATGCGCTGTGAACGTCGCCTTGCTAAAGTCGGCATCCTGCGCGAAGGTGACCTTATCGAAGTTCGCTCGCTGCGGGAAGTCCATATCTTCATATGACGTTCTCGGAAGCGCAATAAAAGACGCCCGGCTGAACGTGGCGTCGCCGTCGAACCGCGCCCCACCAAAATCCTCGTACTGTGTGAAGGATGCCCCGCTAAAGTCCGCCGCGCTCGCAAAGCGTACGTTGCTGAACATTGCGGACTGCTTGGTGACTACACCGGCAAAGCGCGCGACCCCGCCGAACAGCGACTTGGAGAACACCGCCGGGCGGTTGAAGACCGACGCGGCGAAGTGCGCTTCATCGTGGAACGTGGAGGCGGTGAATACTGCATTTCCGTCGAAGGTGACCGCCGCGAAGCTGGCTATGCCTGCCGTGTTTAAGCGTGAGAAGTTGGCATCGGATTTGAAGGCGGATACCGCGAAGTCAGCCGCAGCCGAGAAGACCGCGTCTGAGAAGTCGGCCTCGCCGGTGAAGGTTACGGTTGCGAAGCTTGCCGCGTCTGCAAAGCGTGCCCGGCTGAACTCTGCCGCGCCTGCGAAGTGTGCGGCGCTGAACCCCACCCAGCCGGTGAAGTTCGTGCTGTTGAAGGATGCGTCAGCCGTGAACTGTGCCGCGGAAAAGCTGGTGTCACCGTGGAAGGTTGCGCCGAAGAAATCTGCCGGGCCGTAGAAGGTTGCGGAGGCGAAATCGGCGTTCTGAAAGTGTAGCTGCTGTAGCGGGTAGAAGATGGGCGCGCCGCCGAAGTCGAAGCGCAGGTCAGCCCACATGGGCGATATTGGCGGCACCGCGTGCTGGCTCTTCTTATGGCCTGCCTTGCTGCTTTTGGAGACGGCGGTGAGGCGGCGACTGAACTCCGTGAAGACGGTGCGGCGCACTAGCTGCTCTTCGTGGAGTGCCTCCTGATCGCGCGTAAAGTCGCCTTCGTACCCTTCGGGGGCCTCGTCTGATTCTAGGGTTTGTCGTTTCTGCGCGAGGGGGTAGGATGTGCGGATGCACCCGGTCAGTGCGTCGACGATGGTCTGGGCTTTTTCGCGGCGTACCTGCTCGGGGAGGGATGCGTCGGTGAGCCATTCGTCTGCGAGGTTCGCGAGCGTGTACGCCCCGCTGAGGCGTACGGAGGGCTGCCCGTCGAGGAATTGTTCGAGGGCGTGCGTGTAGCGTTCGTGCCGCCCGGCCTGCTGGTTGTGCGCCGGGGCGTTTTGGCGGTGCCGCAGCGCAGTTAAGAGTTTGTTGAGGTTCATGGCGGTGTGCCCTTCCTGCTCCGGTGCTGGCTTATATCCAGCATAGGGGAGGGCGCCGCCCTTGCGCGCTCGCGCTGGTCAAAAGGAAAGCCCCGCCTGCGCGAGATACGCAGACGGGGCTTGTCGCATGGTTATCGTCCCCAACTTTCTAATAGTTATTATGCTGGGGGACTTTCCCTGTATTTTCCGTTTTCGTCCTTTGGGGATGAAGGATCAAAGAGCACAGTACCAATAGGGATACGGCGTGTTACGTCATCAAGCTTGGTCTCTCTCGTATGAATGGGCTTACTGCCGCTAGAAACTGAGAAAATATAGTCCTCTTGACTTGGGTGAACAGAGAACTTAGCTCTCTCCTCTTTACTTGCAAAGAGCGGTTCATAATTTTCAAAAGTTGCATCGCTGAAATTCACACTTTTGGTAAAGGTTGCATCGTTAAAGAGTGTTTTTCCTTTAAAAAATACACCTATGAATATTGAAAGCTCCTTGAAAGTAGATTTACTAAAATCAACTTCTTGATGGAAAGTTCTTCCAGTAAATTGAACATCTTGAGAGAAAGTTGCTTCTGAAAATGTTGTGTATCCGCAAAAAGTTGCGAGAAATAGTACCTCGCCATTGAAAGTCGATTTGCTGAAATCAGTACCTCCATTGAAGATCGCTTGAGAGAAATCAGGTCCTTTGGTAAACTCCGCTCCCTGAAACCTAATATCTGCATTGAAAATTGATTTCTCAAAAAAGCTATTCTCTCTAAATGATGCCTCATGGAAATCTGCATCGTCGTCAAAAACTGCTGAGTTAAAATTAACGTATTCAAAAAAATTAGATAGCCCGAAGTCTATTGGTGTCCCAAAATAGCTATTTGAAAAATCAACAGGGTAGAAGAAATCACCTGAGAAGTTATAGGTGAATTTAGACCAGGGGCCTGGGGTGGGCATGCCACTAGGGTCAAGACCACGGCTAAGCCTACTTCGTATTTCACTGATAATTGTCTGTCGGATTTCTTTTTCTTCTTTAAAAAGAATTTTATCTTTATTTATTTTCTGTAAAGTCTTGGGAGAGTGTACCTTCTTTTTTCTGCGTATCATTGGGGGAGGTGTAGAAAGGGTTTGTCTCTCGAACATTTCTAACTTATCTGCCATGGAGAATGGGCGTCGAATATAAGAGCAAAGGTTATTGATAATAACCTGCCCTTCTTTAAGTTGAGTTTCTTGATCGATATTGTCGTCATCTAACCACTCATCGACAAGACCCACAAGAGCGTACACTCCACCAAGACGCACAGGCGCTTCTTTGCTCGATAGTTTATCGACTGCTTGAATATAACGGTCACGGCGAGCTGCATGCACCTCACGAATATGATCCTGGCTATTCTTGCGATTTGTCTCAATAAGACCCAAAACAGCAATAACACCACCCGTAATATAGAGAAGGTGTCCTCGCAACTCAGAAGCAGAGTTTTTGGATTCCTGTTTCTGCTGATTTCCAGTATCCTGACCGCTCTGTGTGGACTGGGAGCTACTTATCGTTTGTCGAGATTTAGCACTATCATTTTCTCTGAACCAATTCGTATAAGAAGGGATAAGAAGAGCAGCAGAAGCACCGATAATAGCAAGCACTGCAAGTGAAAGCATGAAATATTTATTTGTGAGGCTGGAGAAGAAGTTTTGCGCATACGATGCCAGATATTTTTTGGAGCACAATAGTATAGTTAGTAGTATAAATAATGCAATTGCGCTTTCCCGGCTGTGAGTGGCTACAAATTTAAATACATTGGGGATATATATTTCTATAATTTTTGAGTAATTAAAAATTGCATAGACTATAAAAGCTGAAAAAATGATATTTTTAATTATTCTGAAGGGCGTTTGCATCTTTAAAAAGAAGGTTTTTATTTTCTTCCTAGTTGATATGTATATATTTTTCAGAAATGACTTGAACGTTTCTGGCATGGGTTCTCCTGTCTACTTTGAGAGGATATGGTCGTAACCAGGATACGGCAGGCGGGTAGCCTCAATCCACAGATGAGGGTTGAAGAATTGCGGACCGGACAAGCGGAGATACCTTCACAAGGTGAGCGGTGGAGCTTGCAGGCAGGCCCTCTATATATAAGAGGAGCGAATCTCTGGGATTTCAGGCGGCTGTCTGCCGCTGAGGCACCTGCGCGAAGTGCACCCTAGCAACGCTGCTAGAAGTTGAGTTTCCAGGTCTAAAAATCGTGCCTAAAAATCATCTCGCACACCCTATACAAGGTGCCCTCATGCCACTTTCCGACCCCTCCCGCACCCCACTTTCCGGGTTTTTCACCCCTTTTTTAAAGATTTTTAAAAATTTTTTCGCCCAGTTAGCCCGTCAGCGTCCGCCGTGCGCTGAATCGCCGCGCCGCACCCTCGTCCAGCCCAAAAACCCCGGAATTCCGCGGTAAAACCGCCCATCCGCGCCTCGCCGCCGCCCCAAAATTACCCGCAAAACGCCGCCTCGGGACCCTAAAAAACCCACCCCTAACACGCATCCGCGAAAAAAAGTTGAGTAAAGTTCGCTCAAGTCTATTGACAGCCCCTCCGAGAGGGTGCATACTTGAGTACATGAGGCTCAAGGAAGCCGCGCAGACCGTCCCACACGGGGCGGCACGCGCAGCACCGACCGCCTCCAAAACTTTCAAACTATCCCGCC
>ERZ1674051.385-NODE-385-length-11417-cov-17.152350_pt1 | contig 11417 bp, 1 predicted proteins | sample MGYA00581125_ERZ1674051 | MGnify/ENA primary metagenome ERZ1674051 (study PRJEB41354, sample SAMEA4873326) | human saliva metagenome | biome: human-associated habitat [ENVO:00009003]; feature: mouth environment [ENVO:08000002]; material: saliva material... | reverse complement strand
TCATCCAAGATGGTTCAGCTTACTTGACTCCTTGGAACTGGGATGCAAATGGTAAAAAACTTCCTGCTGATAAGGAAAAAATGTACTACTTCAATACGCAAGCTGGTGCAACAACTTGGACACTTCCAAACGATTGGGCAAAGAACAAGGTTTACCTTTATAAACTAACTGACCAAGGTAAGACTGAAGAACAGGAAGTAGCTGTGAAAGATGGTAAGATTACCCTTAATCTTACTGCAAATCAACCATATGTTCTCTACCGTTCAAAACAAACCAATCCTGAAATGTCATGGAGTGAAGGTATGCATATCTATGACCAAGGATTTAACAGTGGAACTTTAAAACACTGGACTATTTCTGGTGATGCTTCTAAGGCAGAAATTGTCAAATCACAAGGCGCAAATGAAATGCTTCGTATCCAAGGCAATAAGAGCACAGTCAGCCTTACTCAGAAACTGACTGGCTTGAAACCAAATACTAAGTATGCTGTTTATGTCGGTGTTGATAACCGTAGTAATGCTAAAGCAAGTATCACAGTGAATACTGGTGAAAAAGAAGTGACTAGCTATACCAATAAATCACTAGCTCTTAACTATGTTAAGGCCTATGCCCATAATACTCGTCGTGACAATGCTACAGTTGACGATACAAGTTACTTCCAAAACATGTATGCCTTCTTTACAACGGGTTCAGATGTATCAAATGTCACTCTTACTTTGAGTCGTGAAGCTGGTGATGAAGCAACTTACTTTGATGAAATTCGTACCTTTGAGAATAATTCAAGTATGTACGGAGATAATCATGATACAGGTAAAGGAACATTTAAACAAGACTTTGAAAATGTCGCACAAGGTATTTTCCCATTTGTAATTGGTGGTATCGAAGGAGTTGAGGATAATCGTACTCACTTATCTGAAAAACATAATCCATATACACAACGTGATTGGAATGGTAAGAAAGTAGATGATGTCATCGAAGGAAATTGGTCATTGAAGACAAATGGATTGGTGAGCCGTCGTAACTTGGTTTACCAAACAATTCCTCAAAACTTCCGTTTTGAAGCTGGTAAGACTTATCGTGTAACCTTTGAATACGAAGCGGGCTCTGACAATACCTATGCCTTTGTAGTCGGTAAGGGAGAGTTCCAATCAGGACGTCGCGGTAATCAAGCAAGCAATTTGGAAATGCATGAATTGCCAAATACTTGGACAGATTCTAAGAAAGCTAAGAAGGTAACCTTCCTTGTAACAGGTGCAGAAACAGGCGATACTTGGGTTGGTATCTACTCAACTGGTAACGCAAGCAATACTCGTGGAGATTCTGGTGGAAATGCGAACTTCCGTGGTTACAATGACTTCATCATGGATAAACTTCAAATCGAGGAAATCACGTTAACTGGTAAGATGTTGACAGAAAATGCTCTGAAGAATTACTTGCCAACAGTTGCTATGACTAACTATACTAAGGAATCTATGGATGCCTTGAAGGAAGCTGTCTTTAACCTCAGTCAAGCAGATGATGACATTAGTGTAGAAGAAGCGCGTGCTGAAATTTCTAAGATTGATGCTCTGAAGAATGCCTTGGTACAAAAGAAAACAGCCTTGGTAGTAGAAGACTTTGAAAGTCTAAATGCTCCAGCGCAAGCGGGAGAAGATTTAGCAAATGCCTTTGATGGTAACTTATCAAGTCTATGGCATACGTCTTGGAATGGTGGAGATGTTGGCAAACCTGCAACTATGGTCTTGAAAGAAGCGACAGAAATCACTGGATTCCGTTATGTGCCACGTGGATCAGGATCAAATGGTAACTTGCGTGATGTGAAACTTGTTGTGACAGATGAATCTGGTAAAGAACATACTTTCACTGCAACTGATTGGCCAGATAACAATAAACCAAAAGATATTCAGTTTGGTAAGACAATCAAGGCTAAGAAAATTGTTTTGACAGGTACTAAGACTTATGGAGATGGTGGTGATAAATACCAAGCGGCTGCTGAGTTGATTTTTAGTCGTCCACAGGTTGCAGAAACAGCTCTTGATTTGTCAGGTTATGAAACAGCTTTAGCGAAAGCTCAAAAATTGACAAGCAAAGAAAATCAAGAGGAAGTAGCAAGTGTAGTAGCTAGCATGAAATATGCTACGGATAACCATCTCTTGACTGAAAGAATGGTTGCCTACTTTGCAGAATACCTCAACCAGCTACAAAATCAGACTGCTAAACCTGATGCTTCTACAAGTAGCAAAGGTGAAGAGGCGGCACTAATTCTTGATGTGCCTGAGTATAAAGAGCCACTTGGAACAGCAGGTGAAGAAGAAACACCAACACTAGCAACTCAGCCAGAATATAAAGGTGGCGCTAATACAGTAGAAGCCTTAGTTCATGAATTGCCAGAATATAAAGGCGGTGCCAATGCAGTAGAAGCAGCTATCAATGAAGTTCCAGAATACAAAGGTGGTGCTAATGCAGTAGAAGCTTTGGTAAACGAAAGGCTAGCCTACACAGGAGTATTGGCTACAGCAGGCGATCAAGCAGCACCAACCATTGAAAAACCTGAGTATCAGATTAGCCAATTGGGCCAAGGAAAACTTGCAGAATCTAAAACTTCAGTTCCAACAGAAGATCAGAAGAGATTGCCAGAAACAGGAGAAAGTCAATCTGATACAGCTATCTTCCTAGCTGGCGTCAGTCTTGCCTTATCTGCTGCTGTCCTTGCGACAAAACGTAAAGAAAATTAAAGAAGACTGGATTTTAGAGTTTACAGGAACTAGAATTCAGACATAAATAACTTAGTTGGAGAGAACCTCTAGGTTCTCTCCATTTTTTAATGAGAAATGAGACCGCTTACTCTAATAAGTGGATGAAAGGAATAGGAGAAAAATGGATAGACATTTTTTTGAAAGACGCTGTCACTATAGTATTCGAAAATTTGCAATTGGTGCAGCCTCTGTAATGATCGGTGCTAGTATCTTTGGTGCAAATGTAGTTCAGGCTACTGAGACAGTTGTAACACCTGAGAAAGAAGGAACTATCACACAAGCTCAGCCCCTAGATAAGTTGCCGGACGATTTAGTAGCTGTTTTAAAGAAAGCTGAATCAGAGGCAACGGCAGATGCAGGTCATGAAGAAAATCATGAAAATACGGAAGGAGCAAGTCCTGCAGCAACTGAAGAAACAACACCAACAGCTCCAAAGCTAGCTGAAACTCTGAAATCAGCTGAAACACCAAAAGCAGATTCTAAACCTGTAGAACCAGCTATACCTACAATCAAACCAGTTGAAAAGCAAATTGAAGATAGAGAAGAACGTAACCATTTAGAAGGTATTACAGCTCAAGCTAATAACTATGAAACTGGCACTACCTATACCGCTGACAAGGCAGTAGACGGCAATCCGGATACCCGTTGGGCAACTAATCAAAATATTGAAAAGCCAACTTTTGAATTAACGCTGCCAAAAACAACATTAATTAGACATGTGGAAATTGATTGGGATCGCCGTGTTCGCAATGGACAAAATGATCCAAATATCAAATCTTGGAGTCTCTACTATGCAGGTCAAGACGATGTAAATGCTAGTGGAGAAAAACAATGGAAACTAGCTCATACCAAGAACGGAGAACCTGTTTTAGATGAGAAAGTTGACTTAGCCAATAGTATTCAAGCTAAATATCTCAAGTTAGAAATTAATGACTATCAAGCGGGTACAATGGGCTGGAGAAACGTTGGTATTCAAGAAATTCGAGCTTATTCGAATATCCCTGATACAAGTAAGGTAACGGATATCCGTCAGGTTACAGAATTGACTGTAGCTAAAGACGGACAATCTCTTGTCTTGCCAACTCTACCAGGAAAAGTCAGTCTTATCGGTAGCAACAAACAAGGTGTGATTGACCTTCAAAATCACATTTATAAGCCTCTGACTGATCAACGCGTTAAGGTTATGGTAGAGCAAATTAAAGATTCACATACTTTTACTAAAGAATTTGAAGTAGTCATCAAGGGGCTACATCAGGACGAAGGTGTGGGTGTCAAACCAAAAGTAGCACCAGCTGTTCAACAATGGTATGGAAAAGAAGGTCAATCTTCTATCACTTCAGATACAGTTCTTGCGACGGGTGATTCAGGCTTTGAACAAGCAGCAACCTTCTACCAGTCAGACCTTGCAAGTCGTGGATTGGAACTTGCGACAGGTGACAAGCAGGCTCAAAAACGAATTGAATTTAAAAAAGTTGAAAATAAGGGGTATGGTAAGGAAGGCTATGGAATCACTATCCAAAATGGTGTCATTACCATCGAAGCAGCAACGAACACAGGAGCCTTCTACGCCACTCGTACTCTTCTTCAAATGGGGGAAAGCAATCTCCAAAATGGAGAAATTCGTGATTTCCCAAGCTTCAGTCACCGTGGCTTTATGCTAGATACAGGTCGTAAATTTATTCCTTATGACGTCGTTGTAGACATTATGCTCAACATGGCTTACTATAAGATGAACGACTTGCAGTTGCACCTTAATGATAACTATATCTTCCTAAAGGAACACTTGGCAGGTAAGAACTTAACACAAGAGGAAGAGCTTAAGTACGTTCTAGAACATGCTAAGACAGGTTTCCGTGTAGAGACAGATATTGTCGGTAAGAATGGTCAAAAATTAACATCAGATGAGCATTACACCAAGGAAGAAATGCAAAATCTGATTAAACTTGCTAAGGCCTTGCATATCAATCTAGTTCCAGAAATTGACACGCCAGGTCATGCTCTGTCATTTGTCAAAGTTCGTCCAGACCTCATGTATCAAGGTAGTCTGAGCGATTACAGAGGTAAACATAACGTAGAGCGCGTAGCCATGCTTGACCTAGATAATAAATACGATGAAACGCTAGCTTTTGTCAAATCAGTTTATGACAAACTTCTTGATGGTCCAGATGCACCACTTCATGGGGTATCTACTGTTCATATCGGAACGGATGAATACTACGGAAGTAGAGAAAGTTATCGTCGTTATGTCAATGACCTTATTAAATACATTAAAGGGAAAGGCTATACACCTCGTATTTGGGGTTCACTCAGCGCGAAACGAGGTAAAACAGCGGTTGATTGGAAAGATGTAGAAGTTGATATCTGGAGTATTAGCTGGCAGCAACCAAAAGAAGCTATTGCTCAGGGAGCTAAGATTATTAATATCACAGATATCCCAACATATAGCGTTCCGAATGGGGATAATCGTCAAACAGCTTATGGTGATTATGCTAACTATGAAACTCAATATAATGGCTGGACACCAAACGATTTCAGAACTGGTCATGGTCCACTACTAGAAGCTTCTAATCCAAACATCATTGGAGGTGGTCACGCAGTTTGGAATGATAATATTGATCTTCATGAGACAGGTTTGACATCTTATGATATCTTTAAACGCTTCTTTAAGAGCATGCAAACAACTGCAGAGCGCACTTGGGGATCTGACCGTGCGGCTGCGACCTTTGCAGAACGTACCCTACCAACGAGCCCTTATGCGCCACAGTCAAATCCTGACAGAGAGATTGGTCAAAGTGACTTGTTTACCATCAATCCTGATACAGTGAAGAGCTATGCAAGTAAGAAGGTGAAGACAAGCGAGCAAGGATTGGCTTTTGAGAAAGATAGCAGTATCGAAGGCCTGGCAGGTGACGTTGGTCCAAGTCATGTCTTGAAGTTTGATGTAACTGTCACTGGAGACGGTGAACAAACCTTCTCAACAAGTGGAGATAACCGTATCTATCTAGCTGATAAAGACGGCTATCTTGCTTATCAATTTGAACAGTTCCATATCCAATTCAAGAAAAAACTTGAAAAGAACAAACGTTATCAAATCTCTATTGTGACCAAACCACAATCAACGGAATTCTATGTGGATGGTGAGAAGATTGAACGTATCGCAAATCCATCTCACCCTCGCTTTGCCCACAATAGCTTGGTTCTACCTCTTGAAAGCATCGGTGGGTTCAAAGGAATTTTACATAGTGCAGAGTTGTCAGACAAACCATTTGTAAATCCTCGTTTGATTCCAACAAATCATTTCACAGTTTCTGCAACTAGTCAAGAAACTCCAGGAACAGCGACTGAAGGAGTTGTTGAAAAAGCCTTTGACAATGATCCAAACACATTCTGGCATACTAAATGGACTGGTGATACTGCTCCGTACACTCTTTCCATGACCTTGAAAGAAGCAGAAAAAGTCAATGGTTTGACTTATCTTCCACGTCCAGGTGGTGGTAATGGTGTCGTGACATCTTATGAAATCTATGCTCAAAAAGATGGTCAAATGGTTAAAGTTGCTTCAGGAACTTGGGAAAACAATGCCAAAGAGAAAACAGTTAACTTTGATGCCATTGAAACCGATAAGGTAGAATTTAAAGTTCTAGCAGGTGCTGCAGGATTTGGTAGTGCTGCAGAAATTCAACTTCTGAAACCAGTTTCTACTAACAAGGCAGAAGAGCCAGCTACTCCAAAAACACCTAAAGTTGAGGAGATGGGTGACGGTACAACTGAACTTACTGATAGTTTTGTAGCTAGCAAGCCAACAAGTGATGAAGCAGTTGCTGCAGCAGCCCAAAGTCAAGATTACCTTAAGAAAGAGTACAAAGTCTTCCCAACACCACAAAAAGTAACTTATAATGACGGTGTAACGAAACTTCATAAACAAGTCAATCTTGTTATGGGGGAAAATTTGGATATCTATACTCGCAACCGCTTGAAGAGTGTTCTACAAGCTCATCAAATCTCATACACAAGCAGTCAAACAGCAGTGGCTGGTGCTACCAATATCTATCTTGGTGTTCATGGTCAAGAGTCACAGGCTGAAAAAGAGATGCCAAATCTTTCTAAAGGACTCTTTGATAAAATTGATGCTTATGCTTTGTCCATCAAGAACAATACAATCTCTATAGTTGGTAAGGATACAGATGCTGTCTTCTACGGTTTGACAACTCTCAAACACATGCTTAATGAAAGTGAAGCTCCAGTCTTGCGTAATGTAACAGTTGAGGACTTCGCTGAAATTAAGAACCGTGGCTTTATCGAAGGATACTATGGTAACCCTTGGAGTAATGCTGATCGTGCTGAGTTGATGCGTTATGGTGGTGACTTGAAGTTGACGCAATACTTCTTTGCACCAAAAGATGATCCATACCACAACAAGAAATGGCGTGAACTCTATCCAGAAGAAAAATTAGCTGAAATCCGTGAATTGGCGCGTGTCGGAAACCAAAACAAGACTCGTTATGTGTGGACCATCCATCCATTCATGAACAACCGTATCCGTTTTGGCAACGATGCTGACTACCAAAAAGACCTTGAAACTATTAAAGCTAAATTCACTCAATTGATGGATGTCGGTGTTCGTGAGTTCGGTATTTTGGCCGATGATGCTCCAAGTCCAGTTGGTGGCTACAATAGCTACAACCGCTTGATGAAGGACATGACAGACTGGTTGACTGAAAAACAAGCAACTTATGGTGGCCTTCGTAAGGAAATGATCTTTGTCCCAGGTCAATATTGGGGTAATGGCCGTGAAGATGAGTTGAAAGCACTCAATGAAAATCTTCCAACTTCAACCTCTATGACCCTTACTGGTGGTAAGATCTGGGGTGAAGTATCCGAAAGCTTCCTCTCTAACCTTAAGAACAACCTGACTGCAGGTGGTAAGACCTATCGTCCAGTTTCTCTATGGGTCAATTGGCCTGTTACAGATAACTCTAAACAACACTTAATCTTAGGTGGTGGTGAGAAATTCCTTCATCCAAATGTTGATCCTAGTCTTCTTTCAGGTATCATGTTGAACCCAATGCAACAATCTGAGCCTTCTAAGATTGCCCTCTTCTCTGAAGCCCAATATGCATGGAAACAATGGAAGTCAGAAGAAGAAGCCAAGAAAGTCAACGATATAGCCTTCAACTTTGTTGAAAACGGTAAGTTTACAGATAGTGAAGCATCTATTGCCTTCCGTGAGCTTGGTAAACATATGATCAACCAAAACATGGATGGTCGTGTTGTGAAATTGGAAGAGTCTGTTGAACTTGCTCCGAAATTGGCAACATTTATGTCTAAGTTGAAAGCAGGTCAAGATGTCAGCGCAGAGCGTGAAGGATTGCGTGCGGAATTTGCTAAACTAAAAGCTGCAGCTCAACTTTATAAAGCATCTGGTGATGAAAAGATGCGTGCTCAAATCCATTATTGGTTGGACAATACCATTGACCAAATGGATGCCTTGAGTGCTCTCCTTGATGGTACAGAAGCTATTGCTACAAATGACTCTGCAAAACTTTGGGATAGTTACTATAAGGGCTTGAAACTCTACGAACAATCACAAACTTATACCTTCCACTATGTAGACCATGATGAAAAAGCTGAGTTAGGTGTTCAACATATCCGTCCATTCTTGCTTGGACTGCGTGAAATCTTGGCAACAGAAGTTCAAAAAGCCTTGCATCCAGACCAAGTTATCAGTACCTTTATCACAAACCGTACAGGTGTAGAAGGCGGACTGGCTGAGGTAACTGATGGAGATTTGGGAACTCATGCATTAATCAAATCGCCAAACAGTATCAAGACTGGTGATTACATTGGCTTGAAATTTAACAAAGCTGTTCCACTCCAAAACTTGACCTTTGCAATGGGAACTCAAGCAAATCCTCGTGATACCTTTAACAATGCTAAGGTTGAGTATCTCAATGAAAATGATGAGTGGGTAACACTTTCAGAACCAAGCTACACTGGAAATGAATCTCTTATTAAATATGAAAAACTCAATATTCGTGCCAAGGCTGTTCGAATGATTGCGACTTCAGATCGTGATAATACTTGGTTTGCTGTAAGAGAAATTGCTGTTAACCGCCCTGTGGAAGTTACTCGTGCTAAACAGGCAGCTACTGTGACGATTAGTCCAAATCTTATGTACAAGTACAATACGACAGTTGGTCAGATTACAGACGGTCGTGACAATACTGAAGCCATGCTTGCGAATGCTGATCGAACTGATACAACTCCAGTAAATAGTTGGGTACAACTAGACTTAGGCGAAGTCAAACCTGTGACTAAGGTTCGTCTCCATCAAGGTTCAGGAGATAAATTAGCAGAAGGTGTTCTTGAATATTCTGCAGATGGTAACTCATGGCAAGAATTGGATCGCTTGACTGGTGAACAAACCAAAGAAATCGAAACTCCAATTTCAGCTCGCTATGTCCGTATTCGCAACACTAAGAATACCAACCTATGGTGGCGTATAGCTGACTTTTCGGTTGAAACACGTGCAGGCAATAGCCAATTGACTGATACAAACGTTGAAAACTTGAAGTCAACTCCAGTTTATGACAGCCTAGGTCGTTATAATATGCAAATTCCGAGCGGAAGCAAGCTTCCAGCTCATAGTTACTTGGGTATGAAACTTGATCGTCTTCACCAAGCTGAGCTTATTCAAGCAGTTGGTACAGAAAATCCATCCCTCAATTTGGAATACTCTCCAAATGCCCAAGAATGGTATCCAGCTGATCAAGTGACAGATAAGTCCTTGGTACGTTATGTTCGTTTGGTCAACAAGACTGACCAAGAACAAGCAGTGACAGCAACCTCTCTACTTGTTCAGACAAAAGAAGTTCAACCAACCACACTTGATTCGACATCAATGGGAATCCATCCAACATATGGTAGCAATGATGTTCGTAAGATTAAGAACTTGGATCAATTGTTCGATGGAGTTTATAATAACTTTGTAGAATTCTCAGACTATGCTCGTAAAGACGGTCATATCACCTTGAAACTTGGTAACGAACGTGACATTAAGAAAATTAGAGCTTATATTCAAGATGGAACTCAAAATTATCTGCGTGATGGTAAGATTCAAGTCAGTCAAGATGGCAAGACTTGGACAGATCTTGTGACAGTTGGTGACGGTGTTACTAATGAGACACGTGATGATTCCTTGACAGATGGTTGGACACATGATTCTAAGATGCCAGGAAACCGCTACATCGAGGGTGAACATGCAAGTCCAGTTAAAGCCAATTATCTCCGTGTTCTATTTACAGCTAACTATGATGCTCGTTTTGTAGGCTTCACTGAGTTGGTTATCAATGATGGCGAATTCGTGAAACCAATTAATGACCCAACTGTTCAAGGAAACAGTGGTGAAAGCCAAGGTAATCTCTATACCAACCTTGTAGATGGTAAGGTATTGACTAGCTATAAGGCTGAGAAAGAACAAGGTGAGCTGGTCTACCACTTGTCAGAACCGACAGATGTGAACCATATCCGACTTGTTTCAAGTCTTCCGCAAGGAGTGAAGGCTCGAGTATTGGCTCGAACTCTTAAATCAGATAAAAGAGATTCTTGGTCAGAAATAGGTGAGATTACCTCAAGCTTCCAAACATTTGCTGTCAGAGATAAATCTCCATTATTGGATGTGAAACTTGTTTGGGAAGGAGGTAAACCAGAGTTCTACGAAATGACGACATTCCACCAAGAACTTCCAGAAGAACCAGCCAAACCAGATCCAAATACAAGTAAGGGCGATGAACCAGCTTCAGTAGTAGAAGTCCCAGAATTTACTGGTGGAGTAAACGCAGTTGAGGCAGCTACCCATGAAGTTCCAGAGTATACTGAATCTATGGGAGACCCAAGCAAGCTACCATCACCAGTAGTAGAAGTCCCAGAATTTATCGGTGGAGTAAATGGTGTCGAAGCCGCTGTTCATGAAGTACCAGAATATAAAGGAACAGCAAGCCATCAAGCAACTCCAACAGAGGAAAACTTGGAAGATTCGGTTGATAAAGTTGATGGAGATAAGATGAGCAATGGCAATAGTAATGTTGAAACTACTGTTGAAGAGTCCGATGAATTTGCAAGTGTATCAGTGAAAACGGATCAAGCCCAAAAACAAGAACAACCACAATCATCGATTTCTAAAGTTAAAGATCAACTTCCAGCAACAGGTGGAAAAGAATCAGCTGCTTTAGCCTTGTTAGGTGGTCTTGGATTAGTTCTCTCTGCCGCTTTTGTCAAAAAAGGGAAAAAGAATTAAGAATTCGAAAAAGAGTTATTCAATAATCCTAGATAAACATTAATGTCACAATAAAACCACACAGTGATTTCGGTCTTGAGAATCATCAAGCTGAAAGAAACACTGTGTGGTTTTTGAATAGTTGATAGTTTATACCCAATGAAAATCAAAGAGCAAACTAGAAAGCTAGTCGCAGGTTGCTCAAAATACTGTTTTAAGGTTGCAGATGGAAGCTGATGCGGTTTGAAGAGATTTTAGAAGAGTGTTAGGACTAGATTCTTTACCAATTGTTAAGATTCTCGTTATAGGATACTTACTCCCTCTTTTTTGTGCTAAATTCCCAAACTAAGTTCCACCGCTAGTAGAAGTGGAAGTTAGTCTGATAA
>ERZ1674051.382-NODE-382-length-11505-cov-43.781310_pt1 | contig 11505 bp, 10 predicted proteins | sample MGYA00581125_ERZ1674051 | MGnify/ENA primary metagenome ERZ1674051 (study PRJEB41354, sample SAMEA4873326) | human saliva metagenome | biome: human-associated habitat [ENVO:00009003]; feature: mouth environment [ENVO:08000002]; material: saliva material... | reverse complement strand
ATGGACACCTTCGTGGACTCCTCCTGGTACTTCCTGCGTTACGTTTCCCCGCATGACGACCAGGCTCCCTTCGACCCGCAGGCCATGCGCGAGTGGGGTGCCGTCGACATGTACGTGGGTGGCGTGGAGCACGCAATTCTGCACCTGCTGTACGCGCGCTTCTTCACCAAGGTTGTTCGCGACCTGGGCCTGATTCAGCACGATGAGCCCTTCAAGGCGCTCATGAACCAGGGCCAGGTGCTCAACGGCGGCAAGGCAATGTCCAAGTCGCTGGGTAACGGCGTGAACCTGGGCGAGCAGCTCGATAAGTTCGGTGTGGACGCAATCCGCACCACCATGATTTTCGCGTCCCCGCCCGAGGATGACGTGGACTGGGCCGACGTTTCCCCCGCCGGCTCGCAGAAGTTCCTGGCTCGCGCATGGCGCGTGGCTCAGGACGTCACCAGCGAACCCGGCGTGGACGCAACCACCGGTGATCTGGAGCTGCAGAAGCTGATTGCACGCACCGTGCACGAGGTGCAGGGCCTGATTGAGGGCGGCAAGTTCAACGTGGTTGTTGCGAAGACCATGGAGCTCGTCAACGCTACCCGCAAGGCTATTGATTCCGGCGCCGGTGCGGCTGACCCGGCTGTCCGCAAGGCCGCCGAGACCATCGCCATCCTGCTCTCGCTGTACGCACCGTACACTGCCGAGGACATGTGGCACGTGCTCGGTCACGACACCCCGGTTCTGACCGCTGGCTTCCCCGAGGTTGACCCGGCCCTGCTGGTGGACGACACCGTTACCGCCATCGTTCAGATTAAGGGCAAGGTGAAGGCTCGCCTGGAGGTTGCGAAGGATATTTCCGAGCAGGAGCTTCAGGAGCTGGCTCTGGCCGATGCCGCCGTTCAGCGTGCGCTGGGTGACGCCGAGATCCGCAAGGTGATTGTGCGCGCACCGAAGCTCGTGAACATCGTAATCTAGGCTTTTGGCCGATCTGCAAGCCCCGCTGTGGCTTTGGTTCGTTCTGCGGAACGTTCCGAAAGGCACGGCGGGGCTTTGCTGTACTGCGGTAGTGATGAGTGCCATAATGTTCAGGAAACGCTAGGAGAGGCTTCGTCGCTGAATCATTCGCTGACGAACCGGAAGAAGGGCCGGAATATGGGGCACGAGAACAACGCAAAGGATCGCATTGCCGTGGTCACCGATAGCGCCGCGGCACTGCATCCGGAGCTGGTGGAGCGGCTGAGCGCTCGCGGGAACTTTGTCGTGGTGCCCATGCCCGTTACGATTCGCACCCCCGGTGCGGAGGACCGTAGCTTGCAGGGCCTCGGCGCCGCCGAGGTGGACGAAGCCATTATGCTGGCGCACGTCATGGGGCAGACCGTGAGCACTTCCGGCCCGGCTCCTGGCGCGTTTGCTGACGTGTACGACGAGCTGGCATCGCGCGGCTTTACGCACGTGGTGTCGGTTCACCTCTCCGGCGAGCTCTCGGGCACGGTGGAGTCCGCGCGTACCGGCGCGCGCCTGAGCCGCCTGGGTGCCGAGGGCGTGAGCGTGGTGGATAGCCGCACGGTGGCCGGCGCCTACGGGTATGCGGTGCTTCGCGCCCTTGAGCTGTTGGAGGAGGACCCGAACCCCGAGCGGGTCGTGGAGTGCATGCGGCGGGTGTGTGAGCGCGCGACCCTGTACTTTTACATCCCCACCCTGGATGCGCTGCGCCGCGGGGGTCGCGTTTCCCCGGCGCTGGCGATGGTGGGGCAGATGTTTCAGATTAAGCCCATCGGCACGATTTCCCAGGGGAAGCTCACCTACGTGGAACGGCCCCGCACGGCCGCGCGCGCCCTGGATCGGTTCGTGGAACTGACGGTGCAGGCCTGCCGCGAGCACCGTCATGCCGCCGCTCTCGACGCTTCAACGGATGCGGTCCCGGGCAGCGATACGCCCGGCGAGGTGGTCGCGGTGCATCATGTGGGTAATGCGGCCCAGGCGGTGCAGCTGTATGAGCGGGTGCAACGTCTGCTGGGTGAGGGCTCGCTGAGTCATTCCGCGGGTGCCTCCACCGATTCTGCCTCGGGTGAGGGTTCTGTGGCGCTAAACATACCCGAGTTTTTGGTGAGTTCTCTGCCCCCGGTGCTTTCGGCCCATTCGGGGTTGGGAGCGGTTGCGATGGTCGTGTATTAGCGGTTGAAAGGGTGGTTTGTACCCTCTCATCGTGCCTTGATACGGCGGGGTTTTTCTGCGAATGGGCATCGTGTGTATTTATTGTTATTTAGACCATATCGCAACATTTTCTCGGGGTGAACACCACGTAAACCAACAGAAAACAAAGGGTTTTTCGCCTATTTTATGGGGTAACTCACAAAAAATTCTCGAATGAGCACACCAAAACACACACAAACTAGGGTAGGATTATTACCAACAACGGCGGAACGCGCCGGGCACCACAGAGCTCGGAATAATTCGGTAAGCATAATGCCCACAAGGCATCGAATTGGGCGGGTCGCCACCCAACGCACTGACAAGGAGATACTCCAGTGACTGTACGCGTAGCAATCAACGGCTTCGGCCGCATCGGCCGCACCTTCTTCCGCGCAGCTCAGACCGAGGGCGTCGGCTTCGAGATCGTCGCAATCAACGACCTCACCGATGTTGAGACCCTGGCACACCTGCTCAAGTACGACTCCATCATGGGTCGCTTCGGCGCAGAGGTCGAGGTCAAGGAAGGCGCACTGGTTGTTGACGGCAAGGAAATCAAGATCCTCGCCGAGCGCGACCCCCAGAACCTCCCCTGGAAGGACCTGGGCGTTGACGTAGTCCTCGAGTCCACCGGTTTCTTCACCGACGGCACCAAGGCAAAGGCACACCTCGAGGCCGGCGCTAAGAAGGTTATCCTCTCCGCTCCCGGTAAGAACATCGACGGCACCTTCGTCATGGGCGTGAACGACGACCAGTACGATGCAGCTAACCACCACATCGTCTCCAACGCTTCCTGCACCACCAACTGCCTCGCTCCGATGGCTAAGGTCCTGAACGACGCATTCGGCATCAAGCAGGGTCTGATGACCACCATCCACGCATACACCGCTGACCAGCGTCTGCAGGATGCACCCCACCGCGACCTGCGCCGTGCACGCGCCGCAGCCGTGAACATGGTCCCCACCTCCACCGGTGCAGCAGCAGCTGTTGGCCTGGTTCTGCCTGAGCTGAAGGGTAAGCTGGACGGCTTCGCAGTCCGCGTTCCCACCATCACCGGCTCCATCACCGACCTGACCTTCACCGCTGAGCGCGAGGTCACCGTTGAGGAAGTCAACGCAGCGGTCAAGGCAGCAGCTGAGGGCCCCATGAAGGGCATCATCAAGTACAACACCGACCCGATCGTCTCCAAGGACATCGAGGGTGAGCCCATCTCCACCGTCTTCGACGCACCGCTGACCAAGGTGATCGGTGACCAGGTGAAGGTTATCGCTTGGTACGACAACGAGTACGGCTACGTTTCCCGCCTCGTGATGTTCACCAACAAGGTTGTGGCTTCCCTCTAAGTCCCAATAGGCTTACGACGCTCACCGAGTGTAAGCGTCACCCCGCGTAACTAACGCATAGTGAACCCCGGCACCACCGCATCAAGCGGGGGAGTCGGGGTTTGCTGTACCAAGACTCTTTTGCAGGGGTCTTGAATAAAACCCTTAATGATGTATAAACATACTATTTTCTATCGCTCATTTTGAGTCAGAAATACCGTAAGGGAGTAGGGGATAGAAAGGGTGAAAATCCGCGGTATTCTGCGGAGAAACACCTTATAAAAGCTTATTTTTTAGGCTGTCAAAACCCCTATTCTTCGGTATGATTGAAACGGTATATAAACCCACCTAACCAGGAGGAAATCCCATGGCTAAGGCACTGTCCGAACTGCTCGAAGAAGGCGTCGCAGGCCGCCACGTCCTCGTTCGCTCCGACCTGAACGTACCCCTGAAGGACGGCGTCGTCACCGACGACGGCCGCGTCCGCGCATCCCTGCCCGTGATTGAGAAGCTTGCCAAGGCTGGCGCACGCGTCATCGTCACCGCACACCTGGGCCGCCCCAAGGGCAAGGTCGACCCCCAGTACTCCATCGCACCGGCGGCAGCACGCCTGGCCGAGCTCGCCTCCGTGCCCGTGAAGGTCGCCACCGACCTGGTCGGCGAGGACGCCAAGGCTAAGGCCGCAGGCCTGGCCGACGGCGAGGTCCTGGTTCTCGAGAACGTCCGCTACGACGCTCGCGAGACCTCCAAGGACGACGCAGAGCGCGGCGAATTCGCTGACGAGCTGGTTGCACTGACCGGCGAGAACGGTGCATACGTGAACGACGCCTTCGGTGCGGTTCACCGCAAGCACGCTTCCGTGTACGACGTTGCTAAGCGTCTGCCCGCATACCTGGGTGACCTGGTGAAGAAGGAAGTTGACGTTCTGGCTAAGACCCTGAATGACCCTGAGCGTCCCTTCGTGGTGGTCATGGGTGGCGCTAAGGTGTCCGATAAGCTCGCCGTGATTGACAACCTGATTGGTAAGGCTGACACCATCCTGATTGGTGGCGGCATGGGTTACACCTTCGCCTACGCACACGGCTACGAGGTGGGCAAGTCCCTGCTCGAGAAGGACCAGGTTGAGAACGTTCTGCGCTACCTGAAGGAAGCCCCCGAGAAGGGCACCGAGATCATTACCGCTGTGGACGTGGTCTGGGCTGACGACTTCTCCGCAGACGCTAACACCGAGGTTCGCCCCATTGAGGACCTGACCGGCGGCAAGCTCGGCGCAGAGGCTGAGGGCCTGGACATCGGCCCCAAGACCCGCGAGATTTTCGCTGAGAAGATTAAGGGCGCAAAGACCATCTTCTGGAACGGCCCCGTGGGTGTGTTCGAGATCGCTCCGTTCGCTGAGGGTACCCGCGCGGTGGCCGAGGCTATCGTCGAGTCTGATGCATTCTCCATCATCGGCGGCGGCGACTCCGCTTCGGCAGTCCGTAACCTGGGCTTCAAGGACGAGCAGTTCGGCCACATCTCCACCGGTGGCGGCGCTTCCCTCGAGTACATTGAGGGTAAGACCCTGCCCGGTCTGGAGGCACTGGGCGCCTAATCCGGGCGGCCTAGCCTGACTGCGTGATTTGAGCGCAGAGTTTTAGCGTGAGACCTCTGTCGGGGCGGTATTTCGGTACCGTTCCGGCGGGGGTTTCTGCGTGCCCACTCATGCCCGGTCCATCTTATGTGGGCAGGATGCGGGGCTGTTTCCTGGCTATTTGCTGTGGATTCCCTGGGTTTGCGGTTTGTACCGGAGTCGTACGGAACCGACTCTAATAGACTGGAAATGTAGAGGTTCCCGCCGCTTCGGGGCATCGTCTGTTGCACTCGGTGGGGGACCGCAACTCCAGAAAATACATCGCGGTATTTTACAAAAGCCGTAGAGGAACACGAATGACCACGAACAATGATGGCAATTCAACCGGCCCGGCTCCCGGCCAGCGCTCCAAGAAGAAAAAGCGCTTTTCCCGACGAACCCTGGGATATGCCGGTGTGGGTGTTCTGACGGCAGCGGTTGTTAGCCGGTGCACGGGTTTGATTAAGACGCCGGAGGAGCTGGAAGAGGAACGCCAAAAGAAGCAGGAAGCTGAGGAGAGAGAACAGCAGGCCAAGAAAGATCGGGCTTTGGCGGCTCTTGAACCGGATCAAGAATTCGTGGGGGTAATCGATACGTCTTATATGTATAAGGATGTTCCTCTTGAGTACACCGCCTACGAAAGCCGCGGCGAGTTCGTTCCCGCGACCGAGGAGCATCCCGCCCAGAACGTACCGTACCCTGTACCTCAACCGGAGATGTACGAATATAGTCCGCAGGGTTTTCTGACCTTCATGGGGTATTTTTGTGCCGCCCTCAACTACTTCTACTACACGGGAGATACCGAGCCGCTGTCGAAGGTTGTTAAGCCGGAGGCTGTCCTTCTTGAAACAATGCTTCGCCTGTACCGGGAGAAGCGCGGATGGGTTATATCAAAAGAGGACGTGTGTAAGGCGTGGATTTATTTCCCAACGAGTAGTTCGGATCGTCTATCGATGGTGGAGCGGAACGGCCGACACATCATGTCGTGCTTTCTGGGGGTATCTAAAGAATCCTATAGAGGGTATTTCTATATTCCGAGCATCGGTGAAAAATTATCTCTTTACGAATATCGGAGTCCTCTGGGGCGAGAATCATCGTACGATAACGGGGAGAGGATGGAAGCTGAGCATCTGAATGGCGCGTGGACCTTGTTGAATAATGACAAGGATAGGACACCAATGTACCCCGCAGATGGTTCCCATACCGGTGAATCTTAAGATTCGGTTCTAAAATTCCAAAGACGAGTGTAAGGAAGAAGACAATGATAGACAGCGAAGAACTACTTAAGTCATTTGTATATATGGATGATTTCGCTGGAGAGTATTCGTTAGCAACCACTCGTTTAACTGGCGAGTATATTCCGGCCAATCAGGATCATCCAGCATATTCTGCGCCTATCCCGGATTACGATTATTGGCAGCAACCAGTAACTAGCTTTGTGCGGGAGCTTTTCCATTATATCTATTATTACTCCTGTCAGAATTACATTCTTTTGACCTCTGATACACGAGGCTTAGGAGACGATCTGAGTGAGGATGAAATCTTTTTCCCGGCTATTCAAGATCTCTTCGAAGAGGGTAAAGCGTGGGTGGTTACACCTGATACTAGGATTCTCAGCCTGCACGTTCTCGAGGGTCGGCCGCGCATCACGAATTCGGAACAAGAGGTGACCGAGTGGAAGGTGCGATTTGATATTCATCCTGACGCGAAGGTATATCGAAAAGATACCGGAGAACTGCATCCCATCGCTGAATTTGATACGCGAAGCCTGATTCGTGAGGGATCAATACACGGCACGATGAGAACGGTGAGTGTCAAAGACAAAGGGTCAACAATCAGTTTTATTCCTGACGGTACTGACCCCGCTTAATAAGGAGAATAAATTATGAGTATCAACAGTGGTCCTAACCCGTATCCCACCTCGTATTCCGACCCATATTCCCAGCTCAATTATCAGCCTGAACCTCGGAAGAACCGCCCGGTTAGCCGCCGCGTCTTTTTAGGTAGAGTGGGCGTAGGCGTTCTGGGTGCTGGGTTGCTCGTCTCCGCCGGGTATCGTGCTGGCTTGCTGGGAACGGACGAGGAGCGACGGGAGGCACGTCGACGGTTGCAGCACCAAAGATATATCGACATGGAGCCGAAGCAACAATACGACTATCAAAAGGACCTTGGGAAATCTAGTAGATTGCTCATTTACACGGCGTATGAGCGTAACGGGCGGTATATTCCTGCAACAGAAGAACACGCAGCACAGAATGTTCCCTACCCGGTATTACACCCGGGTATGAATAAATACACCAGGTCTGGATTATATACTTTTATTGCTTACTATTATGCGTCTCTGAAATATTTTTACCTCACGGGAGACACTGAGCCTCTTTCTAAGATAGTGAAGCCAGAGGACGTTATTGAACCTGAAATCCTCCGGTTCTACCAAGAAAAGCGCGGATGGCTTATCTGTGAGGATGATATATTTAATGAGGTATCCATTAATTCTGCTTCTTTTTTCCCGGATGAGAGGTTTGAATACACCAAGCGGAATATTTTTTATTGTAGTGTAGAATATTTTCTTCACCGGGCAGCGTATTTCTTTATTTCAGAGACGGGGGAAAAGATTCCCCTTGACCACTATGAGACCTTTGAAAGTGGTTATTTTAGTTCATATCTAGAAAACTTGAAGGGGCGATGGGTTTTGATTAACAATCAAGATGATTTGATGCCTCTATATCCTCCCGGTTTTCATAAAATAAGATACTAAACGGATATGTGGGAGTTGCCGAAAATTTTATTTTGAAATCAGATTTAGTGCAGATTTTAGCGTAAGAAATCCCCGCCGGGGAGGTGCTTCGATACCATTCCGGCGGGGGGTATGAGCACCTCTTCGGCGAACGAAGTAGGGGACGGGCGAAGGCGCCCAGCCATTGAACCCAACCGCCTCGAGTAGCCCAGAACCACCTCGGCAGCTCGCGAACTTGACGGTTCATAAATATGGAATCCAAGGAGGGAAAGAATGACCGTAAACGCTCAAGCGCTCTTTGACGAAAAAGACTACACCGGAACATACCCGTACGTTGCCGATGGCGTGATTGGGCCCTACACGCCCGCAAACCGGGACCACCCCGCCTACTCGGCGCCGGCGCCGGGGGTGAGGTACAGGCCGAGGCACTATGCGGCGAGGAACCTGCGCCCCTACCTGGGCTACTACTACGCCTGCCAGAATTACATGATCCTCGCCTCGGAACCTGCGGTTCTGAGAATGGACAATATCAGCGAGGAAATGTTCTTCCCCACCATTCAGGACCTCTACGAAGAAGGTAAAGGCTGGGTCATTACCCCTAACCCTCAGATTCTGACCATGAACTTTTTGGAGGGGCAGCCGCGCCTCATTGACGAGACGCTAAAAATTGTGGAATGGAATGTGCGGTTCGATATTCTTCCCGAAGTTCAGGTGTACCGCAAGGACACAAATCAGGTGTATCCCATCACCGATTTTGATACGCGCGGCCTGATTCGTGACGGCGCGATACACGGGACTCTACGCACACAATTCACGAATGAGTGGAGGCCCATTCAGTTCATTTTAGAAAATAGTTTGAGCTAGGGGAGAGCAACATGACGAATAACTTTGGTGGACCCGGATACGGCGGACCCGGATACAACGAGCAACGAGCGTACATGAGGTCTATGCTTTCTCGCGCCAAGTTTATACGGGCTGGCGTATTCGCCGGTGCCGCCCTCGTTGCGGTGGCTTTTGGCTGGGGTGTCAACCTGCTCAATACGATGAGCTCGGATTCCCAAGCCGATAAGAAGCGGGACCAGGAGTTTGTGCGCCTGGAACCCACGGAGAAGTACGATGAGCTCCGTACCTTGGGGCCTTCCTCCGGGCCGCTCGTCTACACGGCGTTTGAGCGTAAGGGCCGCTTCATTCCTGCCACCGAGGCGCAGGCGGCGCAAAACGTGCCGTACCCGATTCAGCAGCCCGGAATGGATAACTACGACCGCGCCGGCTTGTACGCGTTTTTGGCGTACTTCTTTGCGTCGATGAATTACTTCTACCACACGGGCGACACGGAGCCTCTTTCTAAGGTCACGGACCCGGAAAAGGTGCTACACCCCGAAATTCTTCGCCTGTACAGGGAGAAGCGCGGGTGGATTATTTCGGCTGATAAGAATGTGCTGAACGCCAACGTTGTTGACGATCTTGTTGCGGGTGAAAAGGCTAAAAATACGAGCCGAAATATTCTGATGAGTACCCTGTACACGACTAAGGCCACGGACCTGGCGTTTTACGTGACTGAGACGGGTGAGAAGCAGGATGTCAACAAATATTTGAGGTACCTGGGGCGTTTCTCGCTGGCTGTGGAGCATCTGCGCGGGCAGTGGGTGATTGTGGTGGACCGCGACGGCTACAGCAACCGCAACACCTACGAACCGATCTACCCGAAGGGCTTTGGCAATCTATAGTGTCCCTGGGCCCCCTCCGGCGCGGTACTTTCGGTACCGCGCCGGAGGGGGTTTCTTGCTGGACTTTTGAGGTGGGCTCTTCGCGGTTGGCTAGGGGGGGCGGAATCCGTCCTGCTGAGTTCGTGTGTAGAGTGCGCGTGTGTTACCTTGAGGAGTGTGTGATTCTCACTGTCACCGAGAGGGAACACACATGCAACGAGTGTGAGCGAGGATGCTCGTTCACCGTCACATCAACTTCAACTTCCGGAAGCTAAATACATGGTTACCTTTCAGGCTCATGCCGTTCCCGTACCTTTTAAAGATGAGAGCGCTGAGGCTCTCACGATGCGGCTCAAGCATCTAACTCAGGTACGTCAGATTTTTATTCGCTAAAGGTATTTATTCGTTTAATAATCTCATTTGTTATATGAATAATGAGTGTTTTTCTTGAGCTGATTCAGTGAATATTTTAACTCTTAACAATTGAATTATTTTTTGTGTAAACCCCCGGGATGCGGCAGGTGAGATTTTCAAGGGTGAAAATATGCAAAATAGATTCATGAATTCAAATTAGCGTTAGGTAATGAGAGATATATTTTAGGAAGGAGAGGAAATGACTGTCGATCCAGAGTGGACTAAAAAATTCTTTAATCAAGAAGACTACAGGGGTGCATACCATCTTGTCGATACGGACATGATTGGGATTTACACCCCAGCAAATCAGCAGCACCCTGCATATTCTGCGCCGCCGCCAGATTACAGCTATACGTTTACTAAATTTCTAACGTCCGCTGATTTGGAATTCTATAATATCTACTATTATCAATGCCAAAACTATATGCTTTTGGCATCCGATTCGCGACGCCTCGAATATGCAATGACCGCCCAAGAAATATTCTTCCCCGCCATTCAAGATATCTTTGACGACGGAAAAGGCTGGGTCATCACCCCCAACCAACAAATCCTGACCATGCATATCCTTGAGGCGCAGCCGCGCATCCATAACGAAGAACAAAAAATCTTCGACTGGAACGTCAAATTCGACATCCTCCCCGAAGCAAAAGTCTTCCGCAAGGACACCGGGCAGCTACAACCCATCACCGAATTCGACACACGCGGACTCCTCCGCGACGGAGCAATCCACGGCACCCTGCGCTCCCGTTTCCTCGATCCCGGATGGGACATCCACTTCATCCCCGAAAAGGAGGCATAACCATGGGACCCCAACGCAAGGAACAGGAGACGAACGGAACGCTGGGTTCCTCCCCGGAAGCTCCGCCGGTATCTTCTGGTCAGCTACTCGCTCATCAGCAGGAACCGCGGAAGCTTCGTTTTTCTCGTCGTGCCCTCGCTGTAGCAGGCGTGGGCACCCTCGGTGCTCTCTTTGTCGGTCGTCAGACCGGTATCCTCGCCACCAATGAGGAAAAGCAAGAAGTTCGTCTTCTCAAGCGAGATAGGGCACTAATCGCTCTAGAACCTGAAGAGAAGTTTGATGCTGGTTACGTAGACCGTGGAAGCGCAGCCGGGTTTATGGTGTACACCGCCTACGAACGCAACGGCAGGTACGTGCCCGCCACCGAAGAGCACGCCGCCCAGAATGTGCCGTACCCCGTTCTGCAGCCGGGAATGAATGAGTATAACCGCGGTGGTTTCTATATTTTTCAGGCGTACTTTTATGCCGCCCTGAACTATTTCTACTACACCGGAGATACCAAACCGCTCTCTGAAGTGATCAATCCGGAAGAGATTATTTCCCCTGAGCTTCTTCGGCTCTACCGAGAAAACCGCGGCTGGCTTATTGCCAACCAGGATGTGTACCGTCTGCAGGTTACCACCGCCGGTATTAATGACCGCAGTAAGAATGGTCGGCAGGTATTGAGATACCAAGCAAGACGACGTATTCGCGATGAGGCCGTCTTCTACGTGCCCCAAACGGGGGAGAAGCTACCCATC
>ERZ1674051.380-NODE-380-length-11527-cov-50.384937_pt1 | contig 11527 bp, 8 predicted proteins | sample MGYA00581125_ERZ1674051 | MGnify/ENA primary metagenome ERZ1674051 (study PRJEB41354, sample SAMEA4873326) | human saliva metagenome | biome: human-associated habitat [ENVO:00009003]; feature: mouth environment [ENVO:08000002]; material: saliva material... | reverse complement strand
GATCGACTTCTTAACGAATCTGGTCTGAGCGAGTACGAACTAAAGAATCTCGACCGTCGCACTCTTTATCCTAAGACGATGATTAGAAAGGACTACTAATGAAAATCGACTTAAACTCGAAACTTATTCCGAATGTACAGATCTACGTCGTGAACGGCAATTGGTCGGGCGTTCTTCTAGAAGATTGCGTGACTAGAGAACTTTTATTTCACATATTCGGTGAAGGTCAGACTAAAGCAACTACTAGACGTATTGATCGAGATCAGACATTCGATCGGATGTTTCCAGACTATGATCTAAGATTTTCAAAGCCATCGCTGAAGATCTCAAATCTGCCATTCACATTCAACGAATATGCAACTGACGACTCTTCAATCTATCAGATCATCTATAAAGAAGGTCAGCATTTAGTTACATTGCAACCGCTAGAAGTCACAGTTTTTGTAAGGAATCTTGTAACAGACAAAATCTCTCAAAAGAAAGTTTCAGAACTGTCGATACGAAACGTCGACAATCAGTTTCATAAAGATCTTGTCAGTCTCGTTAAGTCTTCTGATCTGTCTGTTAGGTCATATCTTAAGGCAGCTTACGAATATTCAGATTTCTTCAGGACTCTGATCGAACATTCTAAGATCGTGATCGGTTTAGAGAGTGAAGCGAAGTTCAAAGATCTTTTGAAAGAAGTCTTAGGCGACGAGAAACTTAATACTCGCGGCAGATACTTTGTCAACGGCGACGACATTCAGTACTATACATTCTTAGAAGACGATACTGTCGTTGTTCTAAAGACCTGTCACACTCATCGATTCAGTCATAACGAAGTTAGTCTTCTTTCTCGAACAGAATACACTCTAGAAGAATTTAAAGATGCTATTGCAGAGATAGTGAAGAAGTATGAAGTCTCGTTGACTGAAGCAATCGAGATCTTTAACGATCCTTCTGACATCGTAAGAACTCGATACTCTGTACCATATTCAAAAGAGTTTGATCGTCTGACGATCTCTAACTAAGCAAACGAAAGACGTGACTAAAGCTTACGTCTTTTCTTATGTAAAAAAGTTATCTTTTTCCTTTACAAAGATAAAGATGTATGATATAATAGATCTATCAAATAAAGATATACGGAGAAACATTAATGACAACTTACGAAAAACTGAAACAGCTGTTGAATGACACAAATCTTCTTCAGACATTGGCAGATCATATCAATTGTGACAAGGTTCGATTGAACCTATATGAAGAAGACAATCAGTGTTATCTTCTAGAACTACGAGTGATCCAGATCATCGATGATAGAGAAGTTTTGATCTACATCGAATCATTCGCGTTCCAGCTAACTGATCGCGGTTCATTGCTATTCTTCGATATTCGATTCAGTGAATTTGTATCGCCTAGTCAAGCATTAGAAACTGCTAAAACTGGTCAAATTATTGAAAATTATCTAAACTCATTCTTGTAAAGAAAGGAAGAAACTCATGACTAAACGTAGAACTATTGAAGAATACGTGAAAGGCATCGAAGATATCTTAGATCGTATGAAACAATTACCAGAATTCACAGACGAATTCGAACTGGAACTAGTTGAAGAAACGAAGACTTATTCTGGCGAATCATACAAAGTACCGTCGAAGATTGTATTTGCTGGTATGGATACGATTCTAGAAATGCTCGATTTGAAAGAAGATCATTCTCTCGAACATATCGAGATTATGCTTCGATTAGCAATCGAACGTATTCCCTTCTATGAAAAGATGAAAGAGTATGCACAGTCAAACGGGTTTGAATGCGTGCAATTTAAGAAAGATCGAGTGATTCTGTACACTAACGATCGTAAGGAAATTGAGATCAAGTCAATGCGTCTCGATCGATTCAATGTATCAGGTCGATATATTCTAGCAGATAATGCTGTTCATATTCGCTATCAGCTAGAAGAAGGACTTTACTTCAGCTTGTGTCAACCGTTGCCAATGCATGCGTCAGTTCGATCAGCAGTCACGATCGACGATCAGTTCGTAATTGGCTATGAAGAATTGTATGGAGCTATTACGAGAGCTAAGCAGCAATTAGACTATGCAAGTGAACGATATGTTGATATGTCGTTAGTCGAGAGAGGAGATCACTAATGGATCTCGAACAATTCGAAAAGACGCTTAATCTCGACGAAATCAAAGATCAGCTAGAATCGATCTTACAAGGAACAGTCATTACAGCAATTGATCACGTAATGATGTGTCGAATGTTCTTTATCAGTCTTGAAGTTGAGTCAGAAAAGGAACGAGATATGATGTCAGGTCGATACGAAGTGATGGTACAGTTTGACGAAGACGATCGAATCAAAACAACGCGAATTATCTTAGATCGATCGATGACATTTGAACGTCTGGCAGAGATCGTAGAATCTTCACGATTACTTGTGAATCACATCGAATCTAAGTTTGAGTCAGCTGAATAACATTCTTCATACTTCTAAAGACACAGAATCAACGCTGTGTCTTTTAATCTGTTTCGATATAGGTTTACCTATCTAGGGCAGAGCTTTAGCACAGAGATATGACTGTGATTAGAGATGAGATCTGTGAAGTACTATAAATCACTATAAATTACTATAAACGATAGAAAATCGAAAAAATAATACGCTTTCGTAATATCTGATCAAGATCTGAACTACACATAGAGTAGAATATCTATACTCAGACTCGTCGATCATGCGAAAATAATACGAAATAATACGCTTCGATTTTGAAAGCGTATTACATTTCATCTTCTGAAGCTACCAATACTGTATTCTTTTCTTCTTCCTTCAAGAAGTAAATAATCTAATAATATGATTTTTTTACTCAAAAGTTAAATCTAGTAAAAAAATTGATATATATTTACAAGTTCTTAAGGCTTTCAAACGTATTTTCGTATTATCAGATTACGATTAGATGACATGTTGACAGAGTAAACGCTGAGACATGAAATAAGTAATACGACTGCATTTTCGAAGCGTATTATTTTTAGATTATTTTGCATTTATTAATGAATCTGATTACGATATGTTCGATCTGTCATCTGACAAGATTTCGATTGAACATACACGCTTTGAAACTTTCCAGTTTCTATTCAATCAACTCAAAAAGTAAACTAAGATCTTTGAAAGATTGATTATTTTAAAGAGTATGCTCTAATTGATGCATGATTACAGCAGATCAGATAATAAACTAAAATAATCTAGTTTTAACAATCGAAATTTTCGAATTTAATTTACTTCGACGGATCTGAGTCTGACAATCTAGCGTTCTCTCTCCTCTGCTTCAAAAAGAAGAAATAAACTATAATTTATTTTTTCTTTAGAAAGTTTCTCTAGAGAATAAATTATAAAAATATTAGTATATTATAGAGAAAATTAACTTACTAAAAGAAATTTAATTTACATGTTATCATCTCTGAAGAAAACGAATACATCGTAATCAGCGTCGATTAAAAGTGGTAAACAAAAGTCGAAATTTTATAGAATGAAAAGTAGATTATTTTAGTTTATTTCTAATCGAGATTGTTCGCTCGTTATGCTAGTAACTACAGAAAAGTCTATGAATAATTAATCGTCAATAGACAGCTTGCGAATTGACACAGTTTACTTTGTGATCAATTAGTGATATAATAGACTTAATCATAAATATGAAATCTTGAACAAATAAAAAAGTGCATTCTTAGAATGCACAATCAGACGTCGAGATAAAGTAATTAATTTATTATGTTAAGATAGATTAATTATATCATATCTCTGTCAGATTGTACATACTTTGATTTCACTTTTTGAAGAAAGGAAATGACTAATGTCAAGATCAAACTGTACATACCAATCGTTAAGAGAATATTTTAATAATGAAGCTAATCATATCTTGAAAAGGAATCCCAGAATGTTTAAAACACTTGAAGTCTTAGCTAGATCAGCGCAATATTCAACTAGTGAAGCTTTTCACAAATATATCAGTCTCTGCGACGTAGTAGATTTTACAAAGATTGCAGATATGCTTTATCTGATTACTCATTATGGAGCAATATCAGATCTCAATCTTCAAGAGATATCTGACGAAAAAGTTGCTTCTACAATGATCAGTCGCAAGATCCATTCAGATCGCTATCTTACAGAGTATCAATTACCGCATTTCGATTTCGCGTTAGATGAGTTGTATCGTGAACCGATCGGTCTTAAAGATAAGTCTAGATGGTATTCGATTGCAAGCTCGTTTCTAACGAACGCGTTTAGAGCTGTCAAGTTGCAAATCGACAAGCTCTCAGATAAATTGTATTTTACGAATGCTAAAAATGAAAGAGTCTTTATCGAGGAATTTTCAATCGGTAGTTTTGCAGACTTCTTAGAGATTGTTCTACATACGTCTGAGATCTTCGAATATCGTCTCGATTGGACTAATGACTTGATTATTAGATATGTAACGTCTATGGTTGAAGGAGATCAATTTAGCACTGACTCGATTACTAACGACATCATTCAATTTGACGATTACTACGTCAAGAATGGTATCTTTATCGAGGGCAGATATCCATATATTCCGCGATTCTATATCGATCAAAGTGTATCGAATGTCATCAGGACTCGAAAACCGACTAAGGTCATTAGCGAGGTCGACGATTTTATCTTGCATCTATCAGACTATGATCATGATACAGCTAAAGTCTTTCTATCCAGAATGAGTACTTTCTTGCTCAATAGCGAGAACTTGAAGACAAACTTTTCAGCAACGATCAATATCTTATACGGTGCATCTGGACAAAACGGCAAATCTCTATTTATGACGATGCTGAAGAAGATCTTTAGTCAAGACGATATTACTCTTGCAGGTCTACGAGATTTTAATAATCAAAATTATCTTCTCCCTAAAATGTGTCAATCATTGCTTGTCGTAGACGAAGATGCATCTGATCTTCAGTTAGATTCAACTGCTGCATCGAATCTAAAACAGTTCACACATGGCCAACGAATGGAGACTCGTTCGATCTATGAAAAATCTAGATCATACAGACCTAGAGCTATGGTAGTTGCATGTACTAACCACATGCCAACTTCAGTAGATAAATCAAACGGCTTCAATCGACGCTTCAGCATCTTTACACAAACTTCTAAGCTAGTGAATACTGAGCACGTTAGATCTGATGAATGGTTCGATGTGATCAAGTCTGATGAAGCTTCGAAATATCTTCTAGAATTACTGGTTCTAGCACATCTAGACAACATGAAACGTGGTCGACTGTTAGAGAATTCTACTCGAATGAAAGAAATCAATGAAGATTTCGTTGAAAAAAATGACTCTGCTGTAATGTACGTAAGATCGGTCGGATTGAAAGAAATCATCGGTAAACCAGTCAAGATTGTTCGTGAGAATTACGAAAAATGGTGTGAAGACAACGGAGTTATAGCTCTTAAGAACAAGTTTAATACGACGTTAGAGACGAAATTCAGTCTGAAGAACAAACTTGCTTCTGCAAGTAAACTTACTGTCGATGAATCTACTTTAAGAATGAATGGATTCTCTGAAAAGATAAAACAGATAAGATCTTGGGTTCATACTGACGAAGATGTCACTAACAAGTACTTAGAAATCTATCGATCTGAGACGCTCGAAGACTCAGATTCTAAGTGTTTCTATTCTATCGATACAAACAAGTCAGATTCTGCACTGTCTAAAGAGATTGTAGAAACTTTAGAAGACTCTGATAAGATTGCGAATGCTACTTCTGACGAAATCAATCATAAGATCTCAATCTTAATGAACGAAGAATCTGAAGATAGAACATCTAAAGTGATTAAGAAAGTTAACAGTCGATTATCTACTCTATATAAGACAGAAGTCAAGACTGTCGAAGATATGAGTAAAGATGAACTAGATCGCTATCTAGCAGTCAGCAAGTATAACAAGTCGCTCGCTACAGCTCTTAAAGATCCTCGTAGACAAGTCTTGATTTACAGAGAACGAAAAGATCTTGCTAAATAATAGATCTAAATCAATCTATAGAAAGAGAAAATCGATAATGTCAAATAAAGAAATCTTAGAACGATTCTATTCTAACAAAAAGATCGTCGAAAAGAATCCGATCATCCTTAAAGAATTGTCGACTACATTCGAAACTCTTGGAGAAGAAGATATGTTTCGATATGAAAAGCTTCTCGAGGTTGTAGAATTTGATAGAGTCGTAGCATGTGCAAGATTCATAGTGTTAGATGGAAAATTCGTAATGATAAATGAATCTGACAAATTAGACGTTCCGAAAGATGTTTATTTCAGTAGATGGAAAGATGAAATCTTTTGGAAGGATCTAGATCGCAGCTCGGCAGTTTCTAAGGGTGGCCGAGTCATTCGTTACAAGATCAAAGAAGAACTTACCAGACAGTTAAGATCAGTTTTGACACGCAGCAATGTAAGACTGGATCATCGAAGATCGTCTAAATTATATTACGATGAAGACGGACAGACAAAGATTCTTGAGAATTTCAGTGAAGAATCTTTCATAGCATTTTGTATGCATATCTTTGCTAGATATCTGAGACTATCAGAAGCTTCTGTAATCAAAACTGCGTTGCGTTATAGAATACGCTAAACTTTGTGCTGATGAAGCGTTTCTATTCTTAGAATCACACGGATTCTTGTATCTGTCAACTATCGATAAATTAGTCGAAGCTGCTGAAGATTTTCAGAGCTATTATGATAGATTCATTAGAAAACGAGCTCTTGAGATTATGATCGAGATGGGAGAAGAAATCGATTTCGAAATTCCTGAAAATCTTAAAGATGCGATTCAAATGTAACTAACTACTCACGAATCAATATCGCTCACGATCGCATCTATGAGCTGCAGAGACGAAAGAAATTTCGTAAAAGTTAGTTACAGATTACAGATAGTTTATTATTCGCTATTTTGTGATATAATAATCTTATAACGATAATCGAAAGTGAGAAAGAAAAAATGGGAAAAATTTTTACAACTGAAACAACTAGCACAATCAGCGTCGCAATGGCTGTAGAACCTACATTCTACGACGACAGATACACTGCAGAAGTTCAATCTGCAGACTTGAAAGTCTGGAATGAGCTTGACAGAATGTTCTGTTCTGTCAAAGCTACTTTAGAAATTGTAGACACTGAAAATCCTAGAAATACTGCTACGATCTTGTTAGAAGAAAGTAAAATAGCTCTACAGACTCTTTCAAAAGACATCACGTATCGAGGTGATAGTAGCTTTATCACAGTCGAATCGATCGATGCATTGAGTAATATCAAAAACGGTCTCGGTCAACTTATAATCGATTGCTTAGAGATCAACGTCAGAATCGAAGGAATCTAACTAGAAAGTGAGAAGCCATGTTTACAGAAGCAAAGCAGTCTGTATCTGCTGAAATCACAAACCGACTAGAAACAACTCTCGTAGCGAGATGCTCTGATCCAGATTTTGTGTACGAGATCGAGAGTCTAAAACAATAAACTACTTTTTGCTCAGAAAGTATTCTCGTAGAAACCGATTTAAAGTATGTACTTGTCGAGAATGTTTTGATATAATTATTTTAACAGTTATCATTAGCTGTCTTAAAATGTAAAATAAATTGATTCGTCTAATAGATCTGCATGCCGTAAGAGCTTGCTTATGTTTTAGATCCTTTATTTCAGAGTACAGTAAAATTCGATAAAATCAATCGAATTTTTTTTTTTTGATTCGATCTAAGATTGAAAATGAATAGATAGTCTGAATCTTCGATTAAATTGAATAAAAATTCTACTCGAGACTTTGTCCAATTTGCAAATATTCTAGAATATTCTCAAATATTCTCAAAATTCTCAAAGTTTGTTAAGACTTATCTAGAAATTTTAAGAATTTTCGATCTAAAGAAAGACGAGTCTCGAAAGCTCTCGAATACTGGAGATGATTGAAAGATTTGATAGATCTGATACTAAAGAAGGTAGCACTCTAAATGAATACTGGATTACGAAGAAAATTTATTCTCAAAGTCTAGAGAAATGTTAAGTTTTTTAATAGACTTTGAGAATAAATCAAATCTTAGCAAGAGCACACATCGTTAGATTAGAGCGATCAGACGTTAAAAAGTTTCCCAAATTTCAAGCCGTCTCTAGACTTTGAGAAACTAAGCTGCGAATAACAGCTAATAGAGTATGAGAAGTTTCCCAAAATTTGATAGAAATGTTAAGTTTTCGAGTTCGAAAAGTATTTTCCAGATTATATATGAGATATAAAGATTTTATAGACTTGAATAAATGTTCACAAATCATAGATTTTGCGATTCTTCAAGAAAGATCAATGATGATGAAGATGTTAAGAATAAACCATATATTTTAATTTTTAAAAATTAAATTATTTTCTTAACATCTTAACATTTATGAGAATTTGAGAATATCCATCTCCCTCGTCGTACACTGTCTTGGTAGACTCAGAAGTACTTTGAGAATTTTCTGTTAAGATTTCGAAATTACGATCTTAACATATTCTCAAAGTATAAGAATCTGACATTTCTGGAGAACGATATCTTACTTGTCACGAGAATGGTTGTTAAGATTAATCTTAACAATTTTTGAAGATTTTGAGAATTCGAAACACTCGCGTGATTCAAGACATTCAATCTGTCTTGACCATATTCTCAGAGTCGAATTATCTTTGAGAATATCTGAGAATCTTGCAAGATCGATATGATCGATCTAAAGTATGTACTTGTCTAACTGATTTTGATATAATAAAAATATCTAATCGCGTATAAAGAAGTTTAACTAAATGTTAACTTTGCTGACAGATTAGACGAATCAACTCTTACTCTGAACAAAGGAGGTTTGCACGTAATGAGCAAATCGTTAGAAAAGCTAAGAAAGCGTCTCAATGAATTGAGCACGTCTATTGAAGGTAATGTAGCCTTCTTGTATGAACTTGACAGTGTCATTAGAAACGATAGCTATGATCTAGATAATGTAGATAAATATCTAGAGCTTTTAACTATCGTTGATTTTGATAAACCTTATGCAATCTTTAGATCTAGATGTGACAGATCAATCTACGATAAATTTAAAACTCGCAGCGAAATCAATGGTTCTTACGAGATTTCTGATGAAAATCGTCTGAACTGTGTGAACGCTGCTTTTACATACACAAGTCTATCAGATGAAGATAAAATTAGGTTTGCTAATGACGCTAGTAATCTGATCTGTGATAAGATGCTAAAAGAAGATCGTATATCTATCTTGCAATCACTTCTTGCAAATAAGTTAAAAGATCGAATCATGATTGACACTGACGGCCGAAGACTGTTTTATCGAAAAGACGGAAAAGTCAAGACGATCAGCGGTTATGATAAATCTTCGTTTTCTAAATTTCTGCATATACCAGTGCATTCTTCAATGAATCCATCTGACGTCGAGATCGTCGTGGAAAGACTGATAAACTATTCATTAGTTAGTCAGTCTGATCTTAACAATAACGTCATTCAGTTTAACGATTGTTATATCTTGGATGGTGTCGCATACGAGGGATTCTACGATAAAGGATTTCCAAGGTTCACTGTCAACAAGAGTGTTTGGAAAGCGATCTCGACCGGTAAAGTAACAAAACAAGTCAAAGAGGTCGATGATCTTATTTTACACTTGTGCAACTACGATAAAGATACTGAGCTTAGAATCTTTGACGATTTCTGTCTATGCTTACTGAATGCTAAACACTATAAAGCAAGGTATCATTACAGTCCTAGGATCGTTGGTAAAGACGGAGCTAATGGTAAATCTACTCTTCAATCGTTATTTAATAGAACTTTTAATGGTTCTGATTCTTCAAGCGTGTGTGTAGCTTTCAAAGTTCAGAGTATGGATCAACGCGAGACAGTCTATAAAGTCGCTAATGCTCTAGTCGCGATAGACGGAGACTCATCGTCTAAGATAATTTCTGAAGATGCTGCTGCTAATTTCAAATCAGTTACGACTGGAGATTCGATTGATGGTCGTGCATTATACCATGAATCAGAGAACATCGAGCCAGTCTGTCTAATGATTCAATTCTCTAATGATTTTCCGAAGAGTTCAGATAAATCTGCTGCGTACTTAAGACGCATGGATCTTGTAGAATGCAAGTATCAGTTGATTAGTGAAGACTCTGGTGGATTAGGACCGAATTCTCATTATGCTAAGATCAATCTAACTGATGAATGGTTTGAAAGAATCAATTCTGAAGAAGCTGCACAGTATTTGATTGAAAAGATCGCTATCAGATCTCAGCAGATCGTTAAGGAAAAGAAGATTCATCCGCAATCTCAGCACATGAAAGACTCGCTTAATAGATATGCTCATATCAACAACTCTGCCTTAGCATTCATAAGTGATGTAGGTATCGAGAAGATCGTTGGTTTTAGCGTCGTGGAGGTTAAGAGACTGTATGAAGACTGGTGTCAAGAAAACGATCTGTCTGTGATGCGTCAAAAGTTTATCGAGACATTAGAGTCTAAGGGACTCTCTCGTAAGACTGTCAGAAAGAATCGACTTCATCCTGACTCTGATTCAGTTATGGCACTAGATGCAGGTAAAGCGACAGTTTGTTCTTGGCAGTACGCTAAAGAAGACGTCAATCGAGAATACTTCGATAGACTTTTCGAAAGTCTCAAAGACTCATCAAATCTTAAAGAATCTTCTATCTCTGATGAGAATTCTCAATTCGCGGTGGTGGTCGAATTCGTTAATCTGATCTCGATCGACTCGATCATCGATCATCGAGTAAGTGAAGTCAAAGATCGATTCTTAGAATTTTGTAAATCTCGAAATGTTGAGATCTCAGATCGAAGTTTAAATTCGACATTAGAAGATTACTTCAAATTAGAACGAAAGAAGATCTATGCGTCTAAGATCATTTTACCTGAAGATTTCGATGAAAGTCTAAAATCGAAGTCATTTTCAGCTTGGGTAAAATCTAACTAGTCTCGATAATGCGAATAAAATAAACTTGAATGAAATCATCTAAGATTAGAAGATCATTTGAGAGTATTCTTCGACTAAAATATCGACTTTGGCATATTCGACTAAAATTCGAGATTGATCGAATCTTCGACTTTCGCATATTCGACTAAAATTTCGACTTCGACTAGAAATTTTCAACTTTCGCATTTGCGACTAAAGACGAAATCAATCGAAGCTAATAATGTACATAAAAGAAACCTGAACGAAATCAGCTCAAATCTGCAAAATCGTTCAGGTTTATCTTTTCGACAAAAAAAAATCGCACTTTCTACTAAAGACGAAATCTTCGCAAAAAAAACGATCTCATTTTCGAGGTCGTTTTCTAATGAGATTTACTTTATACAAGATCAATTCTATCATTTTTCGTCTTTAAAGTACATACTTTCTTAAAGATTTAGCGATCGAACTCAAATTCAGTACTTTCTAATAATGTACATAAATCAGCTCATTCATCAGATCGAAAATAAGCATATTTTAATGTACCTTCGCTGATCACGGATTCGACGAATGAGTTACAAAATATCAGACGGAGC